>CENY01006286.1_pt1 | contig 34413 bp, 34 predicted proteins | sample 356181 | NCBI WGS metagenome assembly CENY01 (sample SAMEA2619840, study PRJEB7988) | marine metagenome | isolation source: saline water (ENVO:00002010), including
ATTGATTGTTATTTGAATGAAGATATTAATTATATTTCAAATATGAATAAATATAAACTTATTTCAAGTCGTTCTACAAAAATTAAAAAAGTTGATGTTAATGATCAAGATTATTCAAAAATATGTTCTTTCTCAAATAAATGTAAAATAGAATGTTCAATTGAACAAAACGATATATTAACATTAGATAATATTAATATTAATAATAAAATTGAAGATTTATCATTCGATACATATACAGAAAAGAATATTAATGAATTAATTAAACCTGTATGTAAAATAATTGGTGAATTTTATGAAATATATAATTATTATACTCTTAATGAACTTATTGACAAAGTTAATTCTTTAATGGATACAAATTTATATATTATATATCACTCAATAAACCATATGATTAATCATAAATATCCTGTATGGAACATGAACACTACTCCAGGGTATATTATAAATCTAAATGATTATTATATATTTCAACCTTTTAAAAATATTGATAAAAGTTTACCTCTTTATGAAAGGTTGATAACAAAGGAAAATAATCATGAAAATATAATATTAAATGCATACAAAGATTTTGAAGTAGACATTCCAAGAGAAAGTTATATGTGTTTTGAAGACTATAGTGAAATTCATTACAGAATTTATACTGAGATTCAAAAGGCTACTGTGAAAGGTTGGCGGAATCCTAATAATGAAATTGTATATGATGAAATAATAAAACTTATAACAAAAAATAAAAATAATTATGGACCTTTTAAAGCATTTAAATTTAGTAAAGGACAAACCATAAAGTTAGATACCGTTAATAATATTAGTGAAATTAATTTAGATTATGATCTTATAAGATACTTAATACCTACAATTAATAATGATAATTATATTAACCACATTATTGATAAATTAAAATATTCTGAAAAATTAACATTGTTAAAAAATATCCTTTCGAGTGTTATTAATAACGATTATAAATTACCCGAAGATAAATATGATAAATATATTTACATGTTTTTCAAAAATAATGTAATAAGACTAAGCAATATAGGGGAATATTCTATCCTTGATGAAAATGGAGGGGATATTATTGGATTTTTCTTACATAATACAGAAAAAGCATTTAATAATACATTAAAAACAAATATAAATAATTTCAGCTTCCTTATCTTTGATAAAGAAACAGGACAATGGATAGATCTTGATGAGGTTGGTAAATTAAATATTAAAAAGAATTTTAAACCCTTAGAATTATTTAAGACCAATCCTCTTTGGGGTTATTCATATAAAAATAAAGAAGAAGATCATCAATTCAAAATTATAAGACCATTACAAAGAACCAGTAAAGATAAACTACCTGGAAAAGTATTAGCCGATGTATTAGGTTTTAAATCAATATCGTTACTCGAGATATTTAAAGAAAATTTTCCCGATTATTTTAAACGTTACGAAGGATTTATCTTAAATTTATTAGATCAATCGAAAGATAAAGTAGATAAGGAAAATAAAGAAAAATATAGAAAAATAAAAGATGAAAGTAAAATATGTTCTGAATTATATGGTATTGCTAATAAATATTTTGTAAGATATAATGAATATAAAAATTTAATTAATAAAGAATTTTTAGTATTATATGGAGAGTTTATAATGAGGGATATAGATATAAAAAATAATGGAAACTATTATTTATCATATGATTTATTTTTATTAAAATTTAATCTATAATAAAACAAAAATTTGAATATATATTTAAACAATAATATATTATATTATATCATAATGACTAGTTCTGAACATGTTAATAAACAAATGCTAAAAACAACTCTTTCTGTTCCATCGAAAGATATTAATAAGAATTTAGATAATATAATAAAACAAAAATTAAATGAGTTAATTGAAGGTTTATGTTATAATGAAGGCTACATACTAAAAGATTCTATTAATATAATTCAGAGAAATATCGGTAAGGTTGAGACTAGAAATAATAAAAGTTCGGTTAGTTATTTGATTACATATACAGCAGATATTATTTCCCCATCGGAAGGAGATGTATATGATGTTTATATTAATAATATTAATAAATTAGGTATTATATCATATTTTAAAGTGAAAGATACAGATACACATGAAACAAGTCCTCTAATTGTTATGATCCCAAAAGATTATATGGATTCAAGTATATTAAATATTGATGATTTACATATTGGACAATTATTAAAGGTAATTGTTATAGGATCTCGAATTAAATTTCGTTCTGATAAAATACAAGTTATTGCCAGACCCGTTTCATAGATAAGTTTAAAAATTAATGAATTAATATATTTTTTAATATAATGGATAAAAAACGAATTTATATATATGAAAATGTTTATAAAATGAATGATCATACAAATTTAATAAACCTTATTAATTCTTTTAAATGTAAGTATACACAAAATAGTAATGGTATGTTTATAAATTTAAATACTCTTGAAGATAATATAATTGATAATATTTATTTTTTAGTTCATAATGAAATAAATTCTGAAATTGAAGAACATACCTATACCGATGTTATATCCGAAGATATTCAGAAGCCAGAAGAAGAAGTGAAAAAGGTAGATATTACATATAAAAATTTTTTTTTAGATGATTTTAATGAAGAAGATAAAGAAATAATAATAAAATCCAAATTATATAAATTATAAATTTGATAATATATAAAAAGATATTTATATATTAATATATAATGGAATTTATCGAGAAACATAGTCATAAAAAACACACATATACAAACAAAATTAATGATGGTGATTCTCAATATATCGAAGGGAATACAAAAAAAGTATTAAATATTGGTTTTAAAGATATTTGTGAGATCATTATTGGAGAAAATGAAATTGAGTATAATACACTAGAAGATAATCATAGAGGAAATTATATTAAAACAAAAAAACTTGAAATAGCTTCATCTGTTACTAAAAATGATAAATATTCAAGATCTTTTAATGTCTCTACCATACAACGTGGTTTTCAAGGAGATAATAATTTTTCATCTATCTTATATTTGAATGAATATTATAAGATTAATTGTATATTATATAATCGAGATGTAAACAAATACTATAGTACTTCTTTTAAAGATTACCCTACTTTAGTATGTTCATTTACTAATAATAAATGGATTAAAGAAGTAGATGAACTCCCTGAAAATATAGAGTATTCTGATTATAAAGAACTTGGAAATATCCTTACTATAGACTGTGATAAGAATATTTATAAACCTTATCTTGGTAGTATATCAAAATATAAAATGATTGATTTAGAAAAGATTTGTAATGAGATGGAAATAAGTCTTATGAATGATAATGGGAAGAAGAAATTAAAGAAACAATTATACGATAATGTAAATTTGAAACATATAAAAGAAGATATTTAAAAAATAAATATACTTTGATATTATATTAATGAAACTATTTAATAATCAACCAGATGCCCATGAATATTTTAAACATGCGATTCTCAATGATGAAAATGAATTAGAAGCTATTTTTGGTTATACTCCTGCTAAGAATCCAATAAATAAAAAAATTTTTATAAATCTCCTTGAAAAATGCAGAGAAATATATGAAACAAAATACGAAGAAACAATACTAGATATAAGGACAGAATTTAAAAATAATGTATCTAATGTTAGATGTTCTGTTAAGGGACTTGAATCTATTAAACAATATTGTAGAGAAGATAGTCTTGAAAATATAAATGATGAAAACCTGGAATATATTCAAAAGACGGTATTTTCTGATGGAACTAAGAAATATGGTCAAATTAAAGATGAATATTATAATATTCGATTAAATCTTAAGAAGGAAAAATCATTAAATAATCGTCATCATTTCGTTAAATCTATGCTTGTTGATTATAGAAATAAAAGGAAACATTTTAGATATAAAAAAAGATATAGTTTCTTAACAGAAGATAAAGTATTCAGGATAGATCTTACAGTTGTAAAAGAAACATCTAAATATAAAGGGAAATTTAATTTTAAAAAGACTTTTAAAGAAGCTGATATCCTTAAAAATAAAGAAAAATATGAAGTTGAAATAGAATATGTGGGTTGGGAAAAAGAAGTAGGTATTCCTAAAATAGACCTACTATATAGACAACTCAAAGATGATATTGATCCCTATGCCCCTGGTAATCAAAAGAATGGTAATATTTATGATCCATTAAATTTAGGAATAAATGTTCCAAAACAAGATAATTTTACTATTCAAGATAATGAAGATTATGAATATGAAATAAATTCACCAATTCCGAGAGAAAGGTTTGATGATGATGTAAATACTAAATTAATCTCTTATAATGATTCATCTATAAGATATACTCATGATGATTATAGAACTTTACTAGGGAAGTTTACAAGAATAAAAGATAGTTATTTTAAAGAAAATGATATTGATCCTTTATTTGGAGAAGCTTTGAAAGGATATTATCGACTTGGTACTAAAATTGGTCTTATTGAAGATATATTTGAAGAAGTTAATGAAGAAACAAATGAATACATTGATACAAAAGTGCTAGTTTCATTTACCCCTATGATAGGTAATATTCAAAGTTTAATTGTCCCTATAAGTGATCTATATGATGGATATTTTACGATTAAAGAAAAGTCAATTGTAGAAGGTGCTGTTATTAATAAGACATTTGAACCGATTAGTGATTTATTTGAAGTTCCATCATTTAATGGGACAGATATTATTGAAACTGGAGAATTAACTGAAAAATTAATAGAGATCCTTACGTCTCATGTTGAATATATATCAAAATTAATTTATAATACAGATACATTAATATCTTATAAACTTAAGGAAGAAATCCTTTTAAAATATAAGAAAGTCACAGGGCAAAATACATGGTATTTTAATTTAATGGGGCCTCAACCAGTAACATTACATTTAAAAGATATTAAAGTTAAGAGTAAATATCCTTTATCAGTAAATTATGCTGTTACCGAAAAAGCAGATGGGGAAAGATATCAATTATTTATAACAAATCATAATGGTTATTTAATTAATGCTAAACAAAATGTAATTGATACTGGTTGTCATTTCCTAGATATTTCTGATGATTGGATTTTAGATGGAGAATATATTACTAAAGATAAAGATAATGAAAAATTAAATTTATATATGATTTTCGATGTTTACTGGTGTGGTAAATTAACTCCCCAACCTATCCATACTTATCCATTTAGAGCAAATGATCCTAATGATATTTCACGGAGTTCTATACTTAATAAATTTCGTTCAATACTTCAAAATCCAGATAATATTATACGTTATGATCATTTTGATGAAAAAATTGGAGTATTGGATATTGATATTAAAACATATGAATATGGCTTTCAAACTGGATTTGGCGAAGATTCTATTGATCTATCAGAAATAAAAAAGAATGATATAATGAAAATCTTTGAATCGTCAAAAAAGATTTTAAAATCAGATAAGAAAGGACATTATGCGTATCGTACAGATGGTTTAATCTTCCTTCCAACAAATTTATCAGTTAAAGGTGAAATTGAAGGAGTTCAAAAAGATTCTATCCGTGGTTCATGGTATCAGAATTTTAAATGGAAACCTCCTCATGAAAACACAATTGATTTCCTTGTAAAAGTTAAAAAAGATCTTGTGAACGGTAAATTAAGGGATAAAGTATTTCCTCAAGTAAACCATATAAATGGTTCAGAGGTTATTAATGATTATAAACAATTGGAGCTATATGTTGGTTATGATTTTGAAAGAGATCCAAATATAGACTATTGTAATCTCATTCTTAATGGAAAAACATCAGAAAATAAAAATCCTGATAAAATTCAAATATTTAATGCCCATAGTAAAGAGGATCTTAAATATAATACAACAAACATACTCTTAACAAATGGAAATATGCTTTGTGACAATTTTACTAAAGATGAAATTAAAGATGGAGACTTAGTAGAAATGAGATTTGAAAGAGACTCAACTACAGGAACTTACTGGGTCCCTATAAGAATAAGGACCGATAAAATTGATCCACAAGATTTTACAATTGCTAATGATGTTTGGGAATCAATTAACAATCCTGTTACGGTTGATATGATTTCAGGTATAGATAAATCAGTAATTCATGAAGAAATATCAACTGAAGAAGATGGAAAATATTATATTGAAAAAAATAATGATAAAGATAAATTCTTAGAATCATATAAACTAAGACAATTACATAATTATATTAAATCAAGGTTAATTGGATCAGTATGTACTTCCTTTAATGATAAAAAAATTAAGATTTTAGATTTATCATGTGGTAGAGGTGGAGATAATGGTAAATACCTTAATAAAGATATTAATACAAATTTCTATTTAGGTATTGATATATCATCAAATATTCATTGGGCTTGTAGAAGATATTATGAAAGTAATAAAAGAATTCCAACTGTATTCTTACGAGGAGATACAAGTAAGAATATTCGTTCGGGAGAATGTTCAGAAATAGAGAACAACAACACACAAGATAAAAAACATACTGAAATTATGACATCTATTCTATATGATACTAAAAAACCTATTCCAAAAGACTATAAAAACATCCATACAAGATATAAAGGTTTAGCATCGAATGGATTTGATGTTGTTAGCTCTCAATTTTCGATGCATTATTATTTCAGTTCAGAAACAAATTTCATGGGATTTCTAAATAATTTAAAAGATAATGTTAAAGTTGGAGGTTATTTCATAGGAACTTGTTATGACGGTAATGAAATATTCAAATATTTTAAAGAAAAAAGAGATAAATATAAAATTTGGAAACAAGAAAATGATCCAACTTCAGAAGAAGATGAGGAAGAAGAAGAAGATGAAAATTTTAACCCATTCGGTATTAATAAATTTCTTTATAAAGATAATATGGGTAATCTAATATTTAGTATTGACGCTACATATGATACAGATAATTTTGATTATGATCCAGAAAATATAGATAATATGTTCGGCGTTGAAATTGATGTCTATATGGAATCAATAGGACAAAAAATGAAAGAATATCTTGTTAATTTTGATTTCGTTAAAGATATCATGAAAAAGAATGGTTTTGAAGTTAGTATACCCGAAAATATGAATCCCCGATATTCACAAATATTAAGGAAAGATTATTTTATGAATGATCTAGGTCAATTTGGAAAAGTAATTGTTAATCTAGATCAATTATATAGAACTGATAGCGATTTAAATTCATTCTATAAAGAAGCTTATAAGATGAAACCTATGGAATATGTTTCAAATCCATTACAAGTCTTAAGTTCATTTAATACATACTTTATATTCAAAAGAATTGAATAAAATACTATTTAAAATAAAAAGAATATAGATAATTATGAAAATATACACTCTAAAAGATGATCATGAAAAAAGTTTTTTTATTTCTGAAACTACAGAAAATCCAATAGTTTCTGCGATAAAAGAAAAACTTATGCTTAAAAAAGGTGAAATTGATTCTCTTAATCCTAAAAAATGGGAATTATCAAAAAAAATGTTAAATCCATATGAATTTATATATACATCATCAAGAAAAACTAAGAATATTTGTTCGATTATCCCTACAAGTCGTTCATATTTCAAACTACATGAAATTATTAAGGAATTAAAATTATTAAAAAATGATATTTACTGTGCTTGTATAGCTGAAGGACCGGGTGGATTTATTAATTGTTTAAATAATAGTCAATATAAAATTAATTTAATATATGGAATCACTTTAATATCAGAAGATCCATCCATTCCATATTGGAATCAATCGATTTTAACAAATAAGCAGAATTTTATATCATCGGGTAAAGATAAGACTGGTAATCTATATAATTTAGAGAATGCTGAATATTTTATTAATGAAATTGGAAAAAATAAGTGTCATCTTGTTACAGCAGACGGAGGATTTGATTATTCAACCGATTATAATTCACAGGAAATCAATTCTTATAAATTATTATATTCTGAAATATATATAGCCTTAAATATACAGGCATTAAAAGGGAATTTTGTATTAAAAGTATTTGATTTATTTAATTATAAGACTATTCAATTATTATATATCCTTTATATCAACTATTCATCGATACAAATAGTTAAACCGTCAACAAGTCGTTCATCAAATTCAGAAAAATATGTAATTTGTAATAATTTTAAAGGGAATAAAGAAAATGATATAATGCCAACATTATTAAAATACTATAATGAATGTGAAAAATTATATATTAAAATACCAGAATCATTTATAAATAATATTGTGGAATATAATAATGTATTTACAGAAAATCAAATTAAAACCATTGATTCAGTTATAAGAAATATAGATAAAATACAAACAAATAGTCTAATAGCCTCGAGTGAACAGATTAGATTAGCAAAAGAATGGTGTGAAAAATATAATTTACCAATTAATAAAAACTTTTCTAGATAGAATAATTTGTTTTTTCCACAATACCATCAAGGGATAAATATCCATCTTCACCTGAAAAACCCTTTACCCCCTTAAAATACTCTCCTCCATTTATAGGACGTTCATCTTCTTCATTTATTTTTACACTTTTTCCTCCATATATTCCTTTATTATAAAGATTTTCATTTCCGATATTGCTTAATAAAGTATTTTCTGGATCACCTACTAAAGATGGTGGAATATTTTGTAATCTATCATTAAAATCACATACAACCTTACTATTTTCATCTAAGAAACATCTATCGGGTAAGTTTTTTGTTGAATTTGGAGAAATATTATCATTGTAATTCAAATTACTATCAAAGAAACCACCTGTCTTTGTAAATTCACCTATTTTATTAGACGAATGATACTTTGGAAATTGTGAAACATTTTTATCACTCCAAGCTTTCTTAGGATTTTCTTCAATAAAACGATATTCAGTAGATTCACCAGGATTAGGTACTATCATCTGATTATTTAATTCAATTGGATTGTATTTAATAGGTTTATGACCCCCGGTATTTTTAATAATATGTATCGGTTCAGGACTAACTGCCTGTAATATTGGTAATGGAATATTTTCTTTAATTTTATTCAATACTTTTGAAACTGTTGTCGTTTCTGGATAATCAATTGAATTTAAATTAGCCACAATATTATCCTTTTCCTTGATAACTTTTTCTTGAACATTTACTTTATTAATATTTTTACTAACAAATAATATTGCTATTATTATTATTACAACAAGTAAGTATGTGTTTATCATTTATTATATATATATAAAATAAAATATTTATTATCATATTTTATTTTCTGAAATGTAAGAATATGTAATAAAATCATCGTATTTTTTCAGTTGATATACTATACCATTTATAGTACTTTCATATAACTCATATTCATATTCAATATCAGTCTTATAAAAATTAAAAGGAATACAATCCGTCACATCTATTTCTTGTAATAACATATTATTTTCGTATTCAACAGATACATCTTTAATATATTTATATGTTTTATCTCCATTTCTATCGATTATACAAACATTATTTATCCAATACTCTTTTATATTTCCTTTATTCTCCAATTTATATTTATTAATATATTCTTCTTTCTTATCAATAGCGATCTTTTCATCAAATAAATTATCTCCAATAGTAGTACACGAACTATAAATAAACATTTAATTTTATTATTTAATTTTATTATTTAATTTTATTATTTTATTATTAACGATATATTTATAAATATTAACCAAAAGTATTTTCAGTAGTATATGTAATATATAAGAATCCATCCTCATCGCGGTGATCATCATATATGATAGATAAATTACTTGATCCTGTAACCATATTATTATCAACCATAATAAATAAGGCTTTGGAGGCTTCTATTTTTATTCTTTTTCTAATTACAAATAAAAATTGTCCCATAGTCATATCTTTTGGAACAAGATACTTACATTTATCAACGTCAGGAAGATCACAATCATGGTGTTTTTGAACAATTACCGGGATTCTGTCTATGTATTTTTCTTTGATAGTTTTAGATTCTTGACTTCTTTTTTCAAAAGAATATTTATTTTTAAAAGTATTGGTCATTTATTATTTATTTATAAAAAAATATAACATATTTACTTAAGGATATTTTATATTTATGAAATATATGAAAGTGATACGTATTAATCAAGATGGTACTATGCATGATATTAATATACCAGCTGGTAAAAAATCAATAATAAAAAATTTAAATAATAATGCCATTAAAAAAGGATCAACTAATTTAAAAGAATTATATAAATGGTCAATAGAAGATAAAGAATTATATTGTTATGGATGGTATGACGGTGATCCAGGATTCGAAAATAAACATGACCTCTTACCTAACGGAAATTCAAGTTTTTTATGTGATGAAGATTCTTCTGAAATCCTATTATATGGAGATATATTTATTGTAGCTTTAAATAAAATAAGTAAAAAACTGACTGATTTCTGTGTATCTGATTATGCTGCGGTTTATGAAATATTATTTGAAGGATTTGACGATTGTAATACAGATGAAGAATCCGAAGATTCCGAAGAAGAAACATTAGAAGAAGAAGAAGCCTCAGAAGAAGATAAACAATTCATTAATGATAATAGTGATTTATCAGAAGAAGAATACAGTGATATAGAACTTGATATTGATGAAAATATCTATACTGATGATTCAGATTAACTAATCTTTCTTCTTCTTCTTCTTCTTCTTCTTCTTCTTTTTCTTTGTCAATTTCTTTTTCTTCCCTCCCTTTTGAGGTATTTTTTCATAAAATTTAAATAATTTATTTATATCTTCAACCTTCTCTAACCCATACACCTTATCCTTATTTTCCTCAGATAATGCGTCTTTTTCAATATGATCATATATATCATTAGTATAATGAGATAATATATTATGGTAATCATCCACAACTTCACTTGATAATAAATCACTAGTAAAATATTTAAATTTTTTTATCATATTAATATATTCCTCTTTCTCTTCCTCACCCCCATTCTCATCTAAAGTATTCATTATTTCATCAAATTCATCCGAACTACTTATACCCAATATTCTATTATTAGTTTCTATATCTTTTTCATATAAATCATATACTAATTCATGTAATTCAAAAGCACTCATATCCATTAATCTTCCAATAAATAGTTCTCTTCCTAAAGGTGATCGTTTATATTTATTCTTTTTATCCAAAAACATACCACTATTTTCACTAGATATATCAGGAATTACCGATAATCGTGGATTAATATTTATTCTTCCTAATTTCCTTAAACGTTTTTCTTTTGTATCATAATCTATAAGCTTCTTAGATAATTCAGTTAATCGTTCATGCATATCGCCCTTATCACCACCAGGTTTTTTTATCAAATTGCTTAATTCATTAAATTCTAAACGAGTCCGAATCATATCAGACATCAGATTTGCGTGAGATCCCCAAGGGGTTGATTTATAAGATAATTTTTGTTTATTTTCATAATCATCAAGTAATTTATCATAAAAATCTTCCTCAGATATAATGGTTGAACCTGCTCCACTAGGTCTTTCACCTGGTTCATAATATTTACTCAATCTATCCAACTGTTGACCATCATATTTAAAATCTTTGAATAACTTTACAGGATCATATAATTCCTCTCCAGACTTTATTGAAGGTTCAGAGGCATCATTATCATTTTTCATATATATATCTCGTTCAACCCATAAATGAGAATATTCTGATTCCTGTAAACCATCGCCATATTTTTTAATGTGTCCTTCCCATAGATGCTTTTCGGGTTCTTTCATTATGACCGGTTGTTTAATACCATTGACCATATCATTATAAACTTTATTATAATCATAAATAAATTCCCTTTCAAAAATATCACTATCTCTTTGTAATGCTTTAGCCATTATATCAAATTCATTTTTTTCAATATTATCTTTAAGATCCCATCTAAATTTCGGTACTTCATGAACAATAAACAGATTTAAATCCATAAACGAGTCTCGAATATTTTCCTCTAATTTTTCCATAATCAGAGAGACCACTGTTGGGATGATATCTTTCACATCTGACGTTGGTGCGCGGCGTACTGCTTTATCGAGAGCATCCTCATCAACTCCGACTTCATTTGCCCTCTTCATGAGGTCAGTAAACTTCTCCTCAACCGTTATATTTTCCCGATACAACTTGTACTTCGCAAGCTTTTCCATATTTATAATCGTTGTTTTTACCATTGTAAAAACCATATAAAATTGTTGAACTAATACTCTTATACTATTTGATATATGATTATGTTTCCACCCCCAATCATATATATAATTATCATGAGTATCATGTAAATGGGGTATATATCCTAATGGAGGATTCTTAACTGAAGGGTATAATCCTTCTTTTATAACATGTATTTCCGCAAACATCATCATAATAATATTTTTATTTGATCCTTCTAATTCTAAGTCATCTGAATATTCATTAGTTTCAAACCGAGCACTATCTATTAATATATAATTCCATATACCATATTCATATACTTTAAAAGTAAAATTAATGAATTCATTCATAAATGTTCTTCCCTCTATATTATTTATCTCCCAACCACTCTCAAAAATTATATAGTAGAATAAGGTAATGAGTACTTTTATCTCTTTTAATAATTCTTTTATTCTTAAATAAAATCTATAAATTAACATCTCCTTATTAATTTTTCTCAAATTTTCTATATTCTTATTACAAATATCAATTATTTCAACTTTAATTCTAAATATTCTCTGTGATATTTCATTTAATAATAAATATTCTTTATATTCATTTAATAAAGTGGTAGTGCTCCAGCCCCTCCGTGGTAATCCTTTATCATATGTAAGGATTCTTCGTCTAAAATTTTCAAATGATGTATTATGAAAATCCTTAAATGTTTTATCTACCATTTGACCCATATAGTCTCTTGTTTTTTTTACTAATTCCGTTAATTCAGGACTCTCACTACTATCAAAGAATTCTTTCCGAGATTTCTTAATACTATTAAAAATAACGTCATAATTAATGATACTCCTTGTTTCTAAAGAACCATACAATCCACTATAAGCCTCATATAATATGCGTTCTAAAATAAATTTTAAATGTAAAAAATGCTTAGGTTCTAACATTTTTTTTATATGTTTTATTAACACATGGGGATCATTAGTTTCTTTAATATTTGATACTGCCTGTTTTATTAATCTATATATACGTTGATCTGTTCGTGCGGCGGATAATCTTTTCATAAAAGGTCCTATTCTTTTTTCATCTCGTATTGTATCTTCGAGTAATGAATGATTATCAGTTCTAGTTCCGTATTTTTGTTTCCCATATTTAGTCCCTTGAACCAATTCTTCGGTAACCTCTTCCGCAGGATTCCATGTTTCACCTTCTTTAGTCCATCGCCGTCTTTTATCTAAACCAACAACATCTTTAACTTGACCTTCCTTAAGTATTGGACCTGATTCAATTTGGAAATCATAATATTCTTTAACAGTATTTAAATTTTCAACATGTTTTATTAATTGATAAAAAAAATTAAGAAATTTTCTTTTATTTAAATAACCATTTTCATTGGGGAAATTAAGGAGATTTTTATCATTTAATGCTTCAATAAAATCATCTGGTTTCACAAATTCTTTTAAATTAATATATCGAAATACGATTAATACAACTAAAATCATTAATAATGATTCAACCTCAATATGATCTTTATATCCTTCTAAAGTATATGTTAAACGGAGTCCCCAATCTGAATTAGCCCCTTTAAAAAGATCATCTCCCATAATATTTTCTAAAAATTTCACAAACATATCATCAGGTTCTCCCCCCGATTGTATCATATATATATAAAAGACAATATTATTATTTAAAATTTGATTATAATAATATTATAATAGTATAATTAATAATGGATAAATATTCAAATATTACTGATGAAATTCGTTGTAAAGCAGTTGATAAATTAAATAGTGTAGTTGAGAATATTTATATCACAAGAAATATTGAAAAAAGTATCTATAATTATGTTATTCTAACAGCAAAAGAAAGAAATATTCAAAGAAGGTGGTTAAATCCATTATTTAAAAAGTTATACTTTTCAAAAGTTATATCTATTTACTTAAATCTAAATAATGAAACATATATCAAAAATGAAAAACTATTATCAAGAATACTTACTAAAGAAATTAAACCAGAAGAAGTTGGTAAATTAAGCGTTTATGACATCTTCCCGGATAATTGGAAAGATTTATTAAATGCCAAATCAAAAAGAGATAAAATTAAATATGAACTTAAACCAGAAGCTATGACAAATCTATTTAAATGTAGAAAATGTCAAAGTAGAGAAACGTCATATTATGAGGTTCAAACACGATCCGCAGATGAACCTATGACACAATTTATTACATGTTTAAAATGTCATAATAGATGGAGGCAGTAATTTATACAAATTTAGTATCAATCCCTTGACCATCTTGATTTACGAAGTTAACATTGCATTTTACTCCATCACATTTTTGTTCATATTCGTTTTTAGGAATAAAAACATTTTTAGAACAATCACTGCATCCAAACTCTTCTTCATCCATTTTGTGTTCCGATTCTAATACACTATCACTCATATTTGTTAAAAACATTCTATATTGCCAACTGGTCATGTTCTGTTGATAATATAAATTCCTTTGACAGTTAGGAGAATAATCCGTCATAAAACGACCATCCGACATACGGGCTGGGAATTCTTGATTATAATTATCAGGTACTTTTGCCATTTATAATAAGGTATATATTTTTTTTTATTGATTTTCTTTAATTCTAGAAATCAACTTACTTTTACTTCCGGATACAGAAAGTCCTTTATCCTTACATATTTGCTTCAACTGATTTACTGACAATGATTCATCAATTATTAATGATTTATTATCAGATGTAATAGTATCATTTATTAATGATTTATTATCAGATGTAATAGTATCATTTAAACCTTTATCTAATTCTTCACCCTCTACACCATTTAAAAGATCCTGTACGGTTTCACTCTCATCTTTATCCTCGGGGTTGCTATCTATTATCTCAGAAATATTTAATATACCTCCCTTTTCAGAATGTTCGGATACAACACTAGTGGTTTCATCACTATAATCACTTGATCTATCACTATCACTATAACTATCACTGTTGCTATCTATTTCTTCAATTTCATTTGAAGTATTCGTTTTATCAATAATAAAATCATTTGGATTTATATTTTTTGTAATAAATAATTGTTTAGTACTCAAGCTATCGGCTGAATCATTTTCAGTGTACTCCCTAACTTGACTAATTTCTTGTTTTTCATTATTTACCTCGTATTCTTCTTCATAATCATCCTTCATAACAGGTGATTTATCTTCTTGTACAGGTTCACCCATTTTATACATTGCGGATAAATCTAAATTTTCATCTTTACCACTTAACCTATTGTTATCACTTAACCCATTGTTATCACTTAAATCACTTAACCCATTGTTTTCACTTAAATCACTTAACCCATTGTTATCACTTAAATCACTTAACCTATTGTTATCACTTAACCCATTCTCTCGCATTGATTCTATATTACTCATAATAGAATCTATCCGATTAGATATTTTTTTAAATTCTAAGAAACCTATCACTGTAATTACTATTAAAGCAATTGTGATAATCAATACGGGTATATTCGACTGAATCTGGAATTCTTGCATTTATAAAATATGAATATAATAAACTTGTAAAATAAACTTGGTAAATTAAACTTATAACGAATTATTCTTTATATTTTTTTATAATATTATATATATGGACATAGAAAAAGTAATATATGATTTTATAGAAACAAATGACGAATCTTTACCAATGATATATGATATGATAAGGACCATTACAATTCAAGTAATTGTTCAAGTCCTATTTACTATGAATAATCCTTCTGTATCAATAATGAGCATCACATTTATACAAACAACATTATTCTTAATATTGGGGATAATGATCTTTTGGCTTATAATTTATAAATTTATATCAACAAATTATTTAAATCCATTATTCAAAAAAAAAACTATTGATTAAATATTAAAGAAATAATATATGAATTATTATAAATGGATGATGATGTTCAAAAGAAACAGAAAAAAAAAAGAGGAAGGAAACCAAAGAATATTTTAAATCAAAAATCAACAGTTCCAAAAAAAGATAATAAAATCATTCAAAATTTAATTATTAAATTAGAAACTAATGAAGAAATTGTTGAAAATATATCAGGTTACGGAGATGAAATTATTAATCATGAAGTTAAAGATAATGAAGGAAAAAGTGAAGTTTGCTGGAATTGTTGTCATAATTTTAGGAACACCATACATGGACTTCCATTAAAATATAAAGATGGTATTTTTTATACATATGGAGACTTTTGTTCTCCAGAGTGTTCATTAAGGTATGCCTCTGATAATTTCAATGATAAATTCTTTGAAATATCACCTTTAATTAACTTATATAATAATATAATTTATAATTCCCCAGACCCAGTTACAATGGCTCCAAATAAATTACTATTAAAAATATTTGGAGGGAATTTAACAATTGACGAATATAGAGAAAAATTTAAAAATAATGATCTTTATGATATAAAACTACCTCCTATTTTACCTATTAAACATAATGATGATACTTATGAAGTAAATAATAATGTACATAAGGGAAATTTAAAATTATTTAGAAAGAAAGAACTTCAATCGGAAAAGAAAAATATAACGAATTCGATGAATCTTATTTTTAATTAGGATAAAAGTATAATAAAATACTATTCACTATTATTATTTCATTTATTATATTATTATCTATATATTCATCCATCATTGTATTGAAAAATAATGGATCTATATCTAATTTATGATTCTTTAAATTATTTAATTTTGAAAATTCTCTTTTTAATCTATTTGTTCGCAAATATATAAATCTATATAAATTTTTTATCTTATAATTTTGCTGACTGTTCAATAATTTATAAATAATATTCACATTATATTTATCACAACCATTTAAAAAACTATATTGATTATTAATAACGGGTATAGTTTTTATATGTTTTAAATCTTTACAAAAAACACTTGTCATATAATACGACCATAATAAAATTTATAGCAAATAAACTAAGAATAATAATCAAAATTACTATCACTTTCATTCATAGCTAAAGGATAATCTAATATGATTTCTTTTGTATGTATATTTGGTTTCTCTTTCCATTTTTTATTTAAACTAATTGACAAATTATATAATATATCATACCCTTCCTTATATAATTCTTTTGAAATCTTACTTATATCTTTCATCTCTTTAGTTTCATCAAAATCACCGTATTTAAGGGCCTCGACATACCTTTCATCATAGGAATTAACTGATAAACTTTGGAAAGTATTAATTGACTCTTTTAGATATAATTCAGCATTCTCAAAATACTGATTATGATTATAAATATTCCCTTCTTCAAGTAGTTCTATTGTCTCTATAAATCTATACCAATATTTCATCCCATCACGATAACCGTTTTTATCTCGTTTCTTATATTTCTTTATCTGTTTTAATAATTCTTCTATTTTATTATTATAATTAACAGATACATTATCTTCTTTCTTAAATAAATCTTCTGAAAGGACCTTCTTTACATCTGTATAATTAATAATAATTAATACTAATACAATTATCGATAACAAAGATTTTACTTCAAGAACATTAAAAAAAAGTAGTGATGTTATAGATAGAAATATAATTATTAATAAATTTTTATTTTTAAAGTCTATTTCAGGGACGTTCATCATAATGTAATATAGTTATATTAAAGAAATATAATATTATTGAAATTATTATTAATAGAATACCAATATATAATATATTATCTTTGTCTCCTAAATATAACATTAGTGCTATCGCATATTTCTTAAGATTAACAAAAAATCCACTTTCCTCTTCTATTAATTTAAATTCAAGATCAACTTCATATAGTTTATATATATAATCTTTTTGAAAATTAGCTATAACTTCTACTAAATTTTCTATTATTTCATGTAGTTTTAAATCTAAAATAGTAGGTCCACTCTTAGATTCATCTTTTTTAACTAAATTTCTTTCAATATCAATGTCAGAATATATTTTTCTATTTAAATATCCTGGTAATTCTTCATCATTAGAAGTCATTATATATTATTATTTAATATTTTAAATATAGGAAATCAAATGCACATTCCCCAAAAACATCCTCCTACAACAATATTTATGAACACCCAACTCATCCAATACCTCTCCCTCAATTGATTTTTTTATTGAACCATCATCCGTAATATTAATATACTCAATATCCAAATCACTTGATACCTTTTCCTTTGATAGATTTTTACGTTCTGTAGTTTCACTAATAAAAGGTCTCCATTTATCACTTACCAAAGATCCACAAGTAAAACACTTTACTGGAATAATCATTTTATATGATATATGTTTGATATTATTTTTAAATAAAATTCAAATTTAAAATATTTTATTAAATAATAAAATGAACTATTATAAAATACTAAATATTCATAACGAGGCAACACTCAAAGAAATAAAAAAAAATTATAAAGAATTATCTAGTAAATATCATCCTGATAAAAATCCAAATGATAGGTACTCCGAAGAAAAAATGAAATTAATATCAGAAGCATATACTACCCTTTCTGATTATGATAAAAGAATATTATATGATAAAAAATTAATTAATGATAAAAATACAACCATAGATCCAACAATTAATCTACTGGAAACAATTTTTAATAAACCATTTAATCATAACTTTTTAAATGATAAATTATTAAGGATTAAAGATAAAAATACATATTCGAAATCAATTCAAACAGAATCAACAATAATTAATGGTTTAGAAAAAACAAAAACAATAATAAATAATAACGGCGTAGAACATATAGAAGAATACCAAGGTCCTGTTAAAAATAATAGAATCACCTTTTTCTAAAAGACTTAAAAAATAAATAACATTTATATATATGGATTTCAAACCACATGAATTCTTGGCTAACCTTATTACTACTTATACTTTAGATAGAAAAAAGAACATGATCCTTGAACCTACATGCTCTATTATGAGAATGATTCTATTAAATTATAAAATAAATGGAACAAAAATTTCAATCTATAATAATTCAATATCATATAATGAACCGAACTACTATCAAGGAATAATTAGAAATTATAACGGTGATACTAGAGAAGACCTACACAATTTATATAATCCATTTATTAAATCATTTGAATGGTTTCCAAATGATAATGAAAAACATACATTTTTCTATAATTTATGTAAAAGTGGTCTAGAAAAACTTATTAATAGTTATGATAAAGATAGTATAGTATGCCACACATTACAACATTATACTAAGATGTTTGATGATATTTTAAATAATAGAGAGGTTCAAAAATTAAATGAATTAAAAGAATCCCCTCTTTTAGAAGAATTTAAAACATTTTGGAAGAATGAAGAATTAGAAATAATTTATAAAATCTTAAAATTTATCGATCATTCTGATAAAATAGATGAAAAAAATAACTATATCAATATTATTGAAGGAATAGTTAAAACAAAAGAAAAATTAGTCCAAGATTACATCAATAAATACAGCACAAGCTATAATTAACTCCCTAAAGAAGGAAAGTCCTCTTCTGATTCTAAATTATAAACAATATTTTCGTCTTTCTTACCTTCATCACGTTGTAATGCCCTCTTAAGCAAAGGAATATCATTTTTCTTTTTATCATACGGTTTATAATCTACAACTTCATTAAAAGTTGCGGTTACTATTTTATTATCTATGCCATATCTATCAAAAGGATACATATCCATAGTCCTGGGGAGGACACCCGGTTCCATATTAAATTTTCCAAGTACCCTTATTGGTCTTTCAATTGTTATATTTAAATCAACATATTCACAAGATAATTCAAAATCTTTAATAATATCCAACTTTAGCTTATAAATATTAACATCGGGGGAATATTCATATGTCTTTTCTATATCATTCCCGATAATAACAAATGTAATCATACTATATATATACTATATATAATATCCTTAATTTTAAATATGTTATAATTATATATATATGTCATTACTAGATTCAAATAATTCAGATTTACAGGATATAATTAATGAAGGTGACCTTTTTCCATCTCAAGGATTATCATCAATCGACAAAAAAAAATCCGATGATGATATATGGGGATCATCCCCAAGTTCCCAACAACGTCGAGAGGCAGAAGTTAATTCTTTGGGTATAGACAATTTATGGGAAGACCCTGATGAAGAAGAAGAAAAAACAGTATCTTATGAGAGATCATTCCATAAATCAGATTTAGACGATACGAGTGAAGATATAGAGGAACGATTAAATACATTGAAAAGAGAAATACTACACATATATGAAAATTATGACGGAGATTTTACCGAGGCACTATTAGGAGTATTTGTAGATGAAGATGAAACTACACAAAGGTATGGTAAATTGTTAAACGAAAAAATGGATGAATATAAAAGTCTTCTTATGTATTCTCGATTAAAGGTTCTTAAAAGTTATCTCCCTAAACAAACATATGAAGAAGGAGTTTTTCATTTTTATAATAGTTCTCACGGTGCCTTAAGTAATTGGAAGCTAGAACAAGAACCTCCACCTATTATTAAATCACATTTTTCAGACCCGTCTAAAAGAGACTCCACTATTGAAATATATTTATATAAGAAAGCCAGATTATTTGAATCTATTCATGCGGGTAGTTTCACTTTTGGGGGAGTGGATGAATTTAATATTAATCATTTCCATCCATATATTAAATTTGTTATTAACTATGATACTCAAAAAGAAGATGTTATTACGAAAACATTTGTCTATCATCAAACTGAAAATGAATATAAAGAAGTTGATTCAATTCCCGATATAACATTTACCTACGCAGATAAAGATGAATTTGATATGGGTCTATTAAATGCCGTAGTCGCAGATGGAACATTTGGAGAAATCATAGATATAAAAGTAACAGATTTTAGCGAAAACCACACAAATACAACAATAATTTTTCCAAAAATAGTAAATAATTGGAACTATACTCAAGATCAAAAAGAAACCATAAAAAAAGAGAAAATACTATTAAATTGGAATGATTATGATGAGAATTCTTTACTCAATAATGCTTATAATGTCATACCTGAAGAATTATCCCCACCGGGAAATAAATTAGTAAAGATGTATATTTATAACTCTTCATGCCTTTATAGTGATAAATTTTATGAAATTATTCATGAATTTCCACAATGGTTTGATTGTGTAAAAGATGAGGTTGCTTCAGCATTTTATTTAAGGTTAAATAGTTTGAGGAGAAGAGGAATCCCCAAAGCAGAGTCAAAAGTTAAACAACAGAAACTTTATGTAAATTCCTTAAAAGAAAATGTTGAATTCAAAGTACAGTATTTAGAAGAAAGAAAACAACAAGTATCGTTCCCACGAACCGATCTAGAGGCTTTACAAGATTATATAGAATTACAAAAGAATAAATTAAATAAAGCAATTGAATACCTAAAAAAATTAGAAGAAAAAGAAGTAAACGTAAATAATTTACTAATTTCATTAGAAGAACAAGAAAAATTAATTAATAGTAATAAAAGATTAATTGAAGATGAAGGTCCCCTAGAAGCTCAAAGAAAACGTAGAAGATTAAATAGAGCCCCAACTATCCCTCCTCAGAGAGGAAGCGGTATGAAACGTTTAACGGCGTCTAGAAGAAGAACGTCCCGCCGATCTACGAGGAGAGCGTCTCGCCGATCTACGAGGAGAAGTAGCGCGTCTCGCCGCTCTACGAGGAGAAGTAGCGCGTCTCGCCGATCTACCGGTAGAAGAACGTCTCGCCGATCTACGAGGAGAAGAACGTCTCGCCGATCTACGAGGTGATTTAGCATCATCAACTTTAACCGCCCCAAACTTACCCTTTTCAGTGCGATATCCAGCTTTCTCTAATGTTTTATTTTTCTTAGCAAGAGCACTCGCTCTTTTAGACTTAATACGTCCATCCTTACCTTTGAACAAATCTTTCTTAGTTAAACCTCCCGAAGTCTTATCAGCGGTTCCATGCCATACTTGTGCCCTTGATCCAACAGTCATTTTATATTTTAACATAGATTTTTTTTTATCTTTCAATTAACTTTTTTAACGTAAAATATTCTACTTTTATCAGAACAACATTTTATAAATGACCCATCGCCCATCTCTCCTTCATTTGTTGAATAAGTCTTACCATTATTAAATTTATCTATAATATATTCCATCATCTTTAATTGAGAGTTGTAAACATTTATCACTTGATTACTTTGATAATGATCGTCGATGAGTTTATATTCTACTAAATGATAAATCGCATGCATTTTATAAATTTGAATAGTAGTTTAAACTTTAAACTATAAAAGAACTTAAATAAAAATGTGCTGTGCGGGGAAAAAAAGAGCAAAGAAAAAAATGAAAAAATATAAGAAAGGAAGCATTTGGAGGGAAAATCAAGTTCATCCTTTGTCAAACGAAAAAGTAGACAGCAAATATATAGATCGATTCAGAAGGGAAGTAATCTTCTGTGGTTGCTGTAATGGTAAATTTAATATTGGATCAAATGAACTTAAAATACACTGTAATACATGTGAGAAATTCTATCATTGTGGTATAGCCGGTGAATGTATCGGAAAAGACTGCTCAATTAAAACACATGAAGGATCAATCCATAGAGCAAGTTATTGTAAATCATGTGCCTATAAAACTTATAATAATAATACTTGTATATGTAAAGACTGTGCTGAAAATTAAATAATTAACCCATATATCATCTTATTTAGATCATCAAAAAGAACCTTACTCGTCTTTACTAGAATCATATATTTCCTATTATTAACACTATTATGAATATGCTTTATAACTTTCATATGTTCTTTAACAACCTTAATATCATCATATTTATCGATTTTTTTTAATTTATAATATTCTTTAACCCTATTATCTTTATCTTTAACTAATCGAATAATTTTATCCAATAATACCTTTTCTTTATCATTTTCATGTACTCTAAATAGTTCTACCTCTAATTCCATTAAATTTGTAATAAATTCCAACGCACCACCATATTCTCTAAGAAACCATAATAGCTTTACATTTTCTTCAGGTATTTTAAAATTATCTATTTTTTCATATTTTCTTTGAGGATTTACCATATTTTCAAATAACTTTTCATTAAAGTTCTTCTTATCCATTATACGATAATTTTCATATATATTTTTAGTAGATCCAACTATTTCAGGAAGTTCACTTCTCATTAAAGATAAATAATCAATGTTTCCATAAAAAATAATATTACCTTTATTATCTAATCCACGTCTACCAGCCCTCCCAGACATTTGTAAATATTCATCTTTAGTAAATGTAATTCCCTTAATACCCAGAAAACAACTTGTCCTTACGGGTAAATCAATCCCCAAACATAATGTCTTATCTGAAATAACTATCCCAATTTCTTTCTTCGATAATAACTTCTGAAGAATCCAATTATATTCATCTGGAGCATTTTCAATATATAAACCAATACCCCTCTTTAACATCTGAAATAAAGGACTTTCATAGGGAACCTTAATACCCAATGTCTTTTTTATTTCTCTCCGAACATCCCTGATTGTTTCACCTGACATAGGTTCGTTGGAATCTGTAAATATAAAATCATTATGTTTTTTAAATATATCTTGATGACAAAAATCAGGATTTAAAATAAACTCATCCATTTCTTTTTTAAGATTCTTCTTCTGAATCTTTTTAATATTTTCATCATCAACATTCTCTATATCCAAAAATTTACTTTCATAAAAGGATAAGACACCCTTTATATATAAAGTTTTTTCTTTTCTCTCAAAATCATCCATTTTATCTTTTATCTCAAATTGAGCATTTGTAGAGGTTATCTTTATATTTGATTTATATTGTTCTCTTTTATTCAAGTAATTAGTATATAACTCATCCTTTTTCTCTAAAATTTCATAATGATAAGGGTATTCTTCAAGTTCTTTCTTATCTAAATAATTATAAATATCCTCAAATACCCCCTTACATATATTTTCATCGGTATTAAACATCAACATCGGAAACATATCTTTTTTCTTTGAGGTTCTAATAAAATCAATAATATTACTTTCATCGTCATTAACAGACTCTATTTTAAATGAATCAAATATTTCCTGGATTTCTTTAGGGTAGTCTTTATTCCACTCAAGTAATTTTTCTTTTAAAAATATTTCATATTCTTTACAATCATCAAGACTTAATAATTTGGATTCAGTAAAATATTCATCTGGAGAACAATCATCCAATAGATCATTCTCTTCATCTATTTCTTCGAGAATTTCTTCAATCTTTTCCCAAAGAGTAGCACAATTATTTGGTGTAAATTGAAGGGGGATTTCTTTAAAATTATCTTCAATCGTATTAAAAGCACATAAAGGATGTAATTGCTTTAATTGTCCATCTTTCCATATCCAGCGATTATGATTAATAAAACGCTTATTATATTCAACATATTCAATATTCATTTGAGGATGTATTTTCTCAAATATTTCCCTTAAATAATCAACATTCTTTATTGTTGCCGATAAAGCCAAAAAATTACAAGGTAATAATTTAATAATATTTTCATAAATATGACCATCATCTTCTTTATTTAAATTATGAATCTCATCAAATACAGCATAATCAAAAGAAATTCCAACCTTATTTAAATAATCTTCAACTTCTAACGGTGTCCCAATGAAAATATTAGTCTGAGAATTATATGAATAATGAGATAAATTATCCAAAAGAAAATGAACCTTATATCCCATTTTTATAAAATTAGCCCCAACCTGATAAGCCACCGGTTTAGCAGGACATATATATATAATTTTCTTATGTATAATACCTGTTGACATAGCAATAAACGTCTTCCCCGAAGATGTAGGTGCTCGAACAATAACACTCTTCTTCTGATCCACATAATTAATTACATTCTTTTGCCAATCATCAAACTGCTTTAAACCAGTGTCCCAATAATTAAGTGGAGGTAACATATGACCTAAATTTTTCATCATAAAGATTTTATAATCACTTTCTTCAAGAATATCATTAATCTCTTTCAAAAGATTAATATTATTTTCATCTTCAACATCCATATTTTTTAACTCAAAAAATAATAGGATAATATAATCCATATAACGGACTTTATCTTTCCAAAAGAAATCCAATAATCTAAATTTATAAATCATAATACCTTCATCTGTCTTCAAATTCTTCATCTGCAAAAACGGTTTCTTAACATCCATATTATTAAACAAAAAATCCATCTTACCCATATCATCTTCAATATTCTTCTTTTTTCGTTTTTCATTCTGCTGTTGAATAATAATATCCTTCTTCTTAGGTTGATGTTTCTTACCTTTCTTTTTATTTCCTTTCTTTTTCTTCTCATTATCAATTAAATTATCTTCAATCATATGTTTGAGATTAACCTTCACATCTCCAGCTAAATCTCGCAAAAATATAGATAACTTTTGCTTATCTATATTCTGTTGTGAAATAAATGTAGTCATTTTATTTAGATACTACTATATATTATTAATAATTTTTTAAGTATTTAACACCATAATATTACGGTAAATATTAATTACCTGAACGAATACTATCTAAATCATCTATTTCTTTTTGTATTTCAGCAATAGTAGTATCATTCCTACTAATTCTAACTGCTAATCTAATTTGATTTAAAGCTTCCATTTGTAAGCGTTGACTTTGAAAACTCTCATTTCGACGGGGATCATCGTTTGCCAGACTTGTATATTCAGTATAAGCATTATTATAATAATCCTCCGAATCTACAAAATTATCCTCTATATCCGTTATTTGGTCTTGACTTAAGCAGACTGCGGCTCCGGCTCCGGGGGAGCAGGAGGTAGTATCAGAACTTATAGCCTCTGATAAATCCGCTACTGGATTTTCTCTAGTTTTAATTAAAAGATCTATATTTTGATATCTCAATTTTTTAGCGAGAGATTCATCTCGGAGGACTGTCAAACGTTGATTCTCGCCCACGATTAAATCTTTTTCAGCTGTTAATAATTGATAACGTTCATTATTTGCTTCTTCGGCAAAAGGAATCTGACCATTATTACAACCTGTCCCTTTCAATATATTACCATCACATTCTAATTTTGGATTAACAGTTTCACCATCAATTACTTCTTTATATTCATCTTTACGACAAGATAAATTAATAATGCCACAATTAATTCCTAATGTATTATCACACTCATCTATAGATCGTGATATTTTATATCTTTCTCTTGTGGATGGATCAATACCACATTTCTGTGGGACACATTTCCCATTAAATTTAGGGATTTCCCCCTCTTTACATTCAGTTACTAATAAATCATTATCCCCCTGATTATCTGGTACAAACTGATATCCATTATTACAGGTAAATACATTTTTACAATTATCAATTGATCCTTGAATAAAACAATTACCTTTACGGGCTTTTATAGCCTCTGATCTACATAATTCATTATTATCGTCTTCTAATATTGAATCATTAACACAATTATCTATAGGTTTATCACAAGCATTATTATATATATATTGAACCATACTTGCTTTAGAATCCCCGGAATTAATTAATATACTATTTAATTCATCATTATTATCACTATTAGTAAAGTCTAAACATTTACCCTTTTCTCCATTTGTACCTAAAGGATCTTCGGGTTGTGCAGATAGATCTGCGTCAGTACCATTATAATTTATTCTTCTTAATTGATTTATGTTCATTGTTCGTAACCTTTTTAAATCATTATCACCATCAAATATATTTCTATAAGGTTTTCCTTCTCCAGCAATTTCAGAAAATTTACATTCCCCGGGTTTAGGTAAACAACATGATACAGGGGGAGTTTGTTCTGTACCATTTTCAGTAAATAAATCAAAATCAAACTCACTATAAAAAGACTTACATTTATCACTTCCATCAGAATCATCTACGCCTCCCCGTAGTTCATATCCTTCAGAACAAATAGTTTCCTCAGTACCACAATATAAAAACTTATTTTCCTTATTAGATAATGCAAGACTAGCCTCATCGGTTGAGCTTAGTGTACTGTTGGCTAAACAAGATGCCTCATCGGTATATGAACTGTCGGAGCAAGACCCCCCGACGTCAGGTTGCCATTCGGGGTCCGTTGCCATTATAACTCTTTCACCATTACTATATGGACAGTTGGGTTCAATTATCTTACCTAATGACCCTTTTTTAGCTTCATAACATCTTGGAGGATTACCTTTTAATATAGAACCAGTATTACAAGGGGTTAATTCGCATATATGGTCTCCATCATTCTTACAACTAGTCCCCTCAGCCGCGGTCCCATTATCACAGAAACAATTATTTTTTCTACAAGACCCTTTCTTCAAACTAAATGTTGGATCATAACCGATTCTATCTCTTTCAGTACTATCTTCACCGTCTTTACCTAGTAATCCTGCGTTTTTAACGAAATTAGTTACATCAACATCATTAAAACTAAATCCCGGAGGACACCTACAATTGACATCGGTTTCCATATTACAATTTGAAGGATCGCCATCAAATTTATTTAAATCACATTGACATAAATTTCGAGAATGACCACATCTTTCTTTATGATTTTTACCATAACAATAATCAAATTGTTCTTCACCATCTTTAAATTTACAACTATCCCCCCCTGGCTTCTCTGCCTTAAAAATCTTATACTTCCTTGACTTAAGAGCACAATGATTACTTGGATCCCCACACCTCTCAGTATTCCATTCACTCCATTCACCCTTACAACTCTTCGCAGGATCAAATAATTTTGCTCGATCCTCCTTTTCATCTATCGGTTTCTCTATTCCAGGATCCCGTATCTCGGGAAGTTCTTTTGTATATTTAATTTGATCAACCTGATATTCTTTCGATAAAATCGTCTCATATCTAGGATAATCTGTATCTTGTATATTCATTTTTAGAGGTTTGTATATATGTTTTTCTAACTCTTTGGGTTCAGCTTTCCCCTTATAATGTAACTCCATAAGATATTTAGGAATTATTTTATCATTTTTCTTCATTAATTCCTTATCTTTTTGAAGTTTATCATATTCATCAATAATTTTCTTATTTAAATCTTCATCAATCTCCAAATAATTTTTGTATCCGTCTTTATCATTATCATTATCATTATCATTATCATTATTATCATTATTATTCGGAAGACTTAACAAATATATAACATATGATAGTAGAAATAGTATCAGTATATATTTAAAGGAAAATCCCATTCTATATATATATAATATATTATGTTAAAAAAATTATTCAAAAAAGATGGTATTATTTTATTTATCCAAAATGAAGAGGATATACATTTTGGATATTATATCATTAATAATTTTATTAAAGATAAAAATATAGACGATTATAAAAAAGATTATTATAAAACTAAATCATTTACTTATTAATATTATACTGAACTTTGAATAAATTTAATATTTGACTTATTACAAATGCAATAAATATTAATAAAATAACTTTTGTGATAATATTTTCCTGGAAATCTTTAAAAAAATCAAATATACCTAAATCAGGTGCCTTGAAATCTAATTGATTATTTTTTTTCGTTAAATTATCATACATTTGTTTTAATAATAATGTATTCCTATGGACTTCACCATTACATTTCTTTTTTTCATAGTTTTCAGATATCTCAATAACTTTAGCAATTACATCGGGCATATATTTTAAAAGCTTATCTGATACTACCTTTAATTTTTCAACATATCTATCATCACCTATATTATCAGTATTCATTTTTAATAAATATCCCAAAACCTCTACAGCACTAGTACTCATGCCACTTTTACATAAAGAATCATCAATATAAATTAAATCAAAACATTCTCCTATCTCTTCTTGTTTAATTAATATAAATTTAATAATTTTTGACTCAACATACCCCAATTCTGATAAATTCTTTGGATCTCCTAAATCTGTTATATGAGTCATTTTACTTAACCTATCTAAATAATAACTATCCTCATGTTTCGTCTTCATCATCTTATTCATACATTCCTCGAATTCTCTACTACTAGCTTGACCCTCAGATACTCCAAAAAATTTAGACATTGAAATCTTCTTATCTTGAGAATCTTCAGATATATCTTCAGTAACCATATCAACTGAAGGAGCAGATACTATATTTATTTCAGGTGCGTCTATCCCCCGTACTTCTAACCAATCAATTACTTCTTCGCGAATCATATTATTAACATTGTGATCATCGAAAACATGACCAAGTAATCCTCCTTTTTCTTGATGAATACTACCCAAATCAATATATCTACGTATATTTTCAGGTATCATGTTTAATATTTCTGTTTCAGTTAAACTATTATTTTCCCACCATTCGACCTCAATACCGGTCTCTGATATAGGAATTGTATATCCGTTTATAGTTACCGCAGTATTTGCTTCATTTAATTCACCTTCATATAAAGATGTAACTCCATCTGTTAGTTTGATACTATTCCAATCAATCATATATAATATTAATTATATTTTAATTTTTCTATCTTTTTTTGAGCAGTTTCTAAATAACGAGAATGCTCAATTATATGTAATAAATCTTTTAAACTATCATCTTTTTTCATAAGATATGTACTATATAATATAGCATCAAATCTCTTCCTTCCATTAATTCTAAAATCATAGTTCTTCATAAAATTTTTCCAATCTATTTTAGTATTTAATGTTTTTAATGTTCCACATGAAGTTTGAAATGACTTAAAATATTCATTTGGAAGTTCTTTATATAAATTCCAAGCTAACCCATTTTTCCATGGAGCAATCTGATACCATACTTGTTTTCCTCTACAACATGATATAATATCAGTTAAACTCTGATCTCCCGTAACTAAAATATCCTTTATACTATTTTTCATTAAAGATATAAATATCCCTCTCGGTTGTGGAAGAATATCGGCTCTAAATACTAATCTAGAATTAACTTTATCATCCCCTTTAATTATATGTGTTTCTTCGCCCTGGACTAAAATATTATCATATTGAGAAGATACTTTTAGCATCTTATTTTTAAAAGCATTATCATCCAATATATCATTCATAATCCATTCAGGTATAACAATCTGAAAATTGGAATGTTTCTTTCTATATTTCTTACATATCATCTCTAAATAAGATAAAAAACAATATTTAGAATGTATCCCCCATTCTGGAGAAGGTTGTATATATACTAAAGCATATGGTCCATTGATTAAATTTTGTTTACTTTGTTTAAAATTATTAAATAATATTCCCAAATTATCATACCCAACCCCTATAGGAAATGTATATGGAGGAAACTCTCCATTATATTCGCTAACAGCAAAAGTATTAAATACATTAGCATATGGCACTAATTTCTTAAATTTACTTATTTCAAATGTCTTATTAATTATAGGTATGGCTATCATTATATCAAATTTAATCTTTCTTTTTAAAATTAATTGATCATAATCAAGACATTCATTATTTTCAACTTTACTATGAAGTTTATATATATCTCCATCTATCTTTAACTCTTTATATTTTTCTGGAGTTGTTGTACATATCTTTATTTTTGAAGTTGGATACCATTCTTTTAAATAATCATAAAACGTTTTACATACAATTATATCTCCAAATCCAGCACAAGGGATATTAAATAAACCAATCGATACATTATTATAATGTTGTTTAGTTAGTTTTTTTCCTTCACTAATCTTCCAAAATATATCATATAAATCTTCAAAATATTTACTTTCTTTATTTAATTTTTTTATTAATGATAATTGTTGAACCATTATTATTAATATATATATTATATTATATTATATTATAATAATGATAGGAGGCAAATTATTAGCAACCGGATCATCAACATGCGTTTTTTCTCCAAGTATCCCTTGTTCTGAAAAAGGTTCGGTGGATAAAAATAAAATAACAAAAATAATGTATAGTCCTAAATCAAAAGAATCATACGATAAAGAAAAAGAAACAAATAATATGATAAAAAATATCAATAATTATAAAAAATGGGCAATCATATTTAGTGAATATTGTAAAGCACCAGAATATAATATATTAGCTTCCTACGATAAAAAAGGATTAAAAGAATGTACTTATAAAGGAATGAATGTATCTGATTTTAATAAAAACAGTTATATGCTTACAGGTATTAATGGAGGTAATACATTTGTAGATTATTTTAAAGAAAACTTTTCAACAATTAATTATGGTAAATCATTAAATAATAAGTTTGTTAATTTAATGAAAATGATGAGACCTTTATTTGTAGGTTTATGTGCATTAAATAAAAATAAAATATGCCATAATGATATAAAATATAATAATATTGTTTATAAAAATCAAAAAGAAGGATTTAGATATATAGATTTTGGTTTATCATCAAGATTTAAAGATAAAGAAAATTTTAAAAAACGATCTATAAAGGAATTTAATACTTCAAGAATATACATATTTTATCCATTAGAATATATCTATTTTTATGTATCCTCTAAATTACTTCATATTGAAAAATATAAACAAAGGAAAAATGATGAGATTATAAATAATATATACAGAATATTTAATCTTGATTTTAATAATATTAAAAAAGAAACTATACATAGAATTAAAAATAAACAAATTGATGAAAATAAAATGATTGAAAAAATAGATATATATAGTTTAGGTATCTTAATACCATTATTATTCATCCAATACTCAAATATTATCAATCCACATGAAAATAGTAAAGTAATCCAAGATTTCTATTTTCTTTTTAAAGAAATGTGTTTACCATTTACCGATAACCGCATTACACCGACTAAAGCATTAAAAAAATTAGATAGTCTTCTTAAAAAATATGGTACTAAGAAAAGTAAGAAGAAAAGTAAGAAGAAAAGTAAGAAGAAAAGTAAAAAGAAATAACTATTTCATAATAAGGTAACCACCTATTAATATAATAAATATACCTGCCAATTTCTCAAATGTAAAGTCAGCTTTTAAAAATATTAATGCCAAGAGAAATACAAATAACGTATTCAGATTTATTATTGATTTCGCATATCCAGGATTAGTTGATTCTTTAAATGCTCTAAATATAGAAGGCTCAATAATAAGAAACACAATTACTAGTCTCAATACTATTATTCCCATATCTTTTAAATTTGGTTTTTCTACTTTATAATTACTTATATTCAAATATATCATTGTAGCTATAAAAATAATTATATTTGCTATGATAATATAATTCGTATAATTCATTCTTTTAATCAAATCTAATGATATTACATCTCGGACCGCAATAAATAATGCTGCTATAAGAGCATAAATAACCCATTCCTTCATATAACTTATATAATATTTTTTGTATGTTTAAAATATATTAATTAAAAATATGCTTTAGTATGAAATTAAATGAAATTGATTTCAATATATTAACCGATCAAGAATTAGTCGGTTTATGTTTAAAATATAAATTAATTGAACCTCAAAGTGTTAATAGATATAATAGAAAAAGTCTTCTTTTATTAATAAAAGGTTTCATTAAAAGAAAAATTGAAACTTATGGACAAAACAACAATAATACAAAACCAAACAATAATCGACGTCTTTCTATCTCAGGTAACCTTCAAAAAAATAGTATCAATTATAATAAAAATAGTAATAATCCCCCTAGAGGAGTCCGCCAAAGAAGACTGTCTCAACCGATAACAAAAATAGAAAAAGTAGAAGCCGTAGATGATCATAATAAAACAGAAGTAAAAGAACAAGCACAACAACAAATAAAAAAAGAAATTAAATCATTAAATCCACAATATGATATTATTGGTATGTACCCCCCTGTTAAGAAATTAATCGCCATAGGTGATCTTCACGGTGATTTAAGGGCTACTCTAATTGCTCTAAAACTCGCAGAAGTGATTCCACAAACAGCCACACAAAATAATGTTAATGATATCCACTGGTCCGGTGGAGATACATGGGTTATTCAATTAGGTGATCAGATTGATAGATGTAGACCCGATAATTGGGACAAAAATTGCATTGAGGATTATGATAGTGTATTTGAAGATGAAGGTAATAATATGGCTATTATAAAATTATTATTACGTTTAGATGACGAAGCTAGAAAAGTGGGTGGAAGATTTCTTGGTCTTTTAGGTAACCATGAAATCATGAATGTTGATAAAGATTTTCGATATGTTTCTCCACAAGAATTCCTTGAATTTGTACCAGTTAAAGATAGAAATAAAAAGAAAACGGATGACGGTTATCCAATGGGTTATTATCATAGAACAAAAGCCTTTGAAAGAGGAAGTAATATGGCAAAACTATACTCTATCAAAAAAAAATCAATAATGACAGTAGGAAGCTTCGTCTTCGTCCATGGAGGAATAAGTTATGACCTAGCAAACAAATATACCATCGCAGAAATAAATAATGTTGTTTCAAAATGGATGTGCAAAAAAAATAACCCCACAGAAGAAGACATATTTGATGAAATTTTTAGAGATGACGATGATATGTCACCATTTTGGTGTAGAATATATGGTGAAGATGATGATGAAAATACAGAAAGAGGTTTCAATGAACTACTCAAAAAATTAAATCAAAAAAATAAACTACTTCAACCTATAAAAGGTATGGTTATAGCCCATACCCCACAATTTATGGACAATAAATACTTAAACTCAATGTATAATGATAGACTCTGGAGAATTGATGTCGGTATGTCAAGGGCATTCGGAAAACACCGCGATTGTGGTGAAGACAAATATAGACAAGTTCAAATATTAGTCATTCACAATGATAATAAATTTGAAATTCGGAAAAAACCATTTAATGATAGACATCCAACGGAAAATATGGGGATGAATGTAGATCTTTCAAAAGAAGAATTAATGTTTTGATCCTTCTGATTGAACAATTTTCTGGATCATTCGAATGATGTTTCTTTTCTTCTTCTCATCTGTTTCTTTTCTGAGCATAATTTCGAGGACGATTGTACTAAAGTATGCCATTGTCCATATAATCTCTTTATAATGTACAAATATAAATAATTCAAATTTGAATTTAATACTTTTTAAATTTTAAAGAAGAACCTAGAATAAAAATGATGAAGACAATTGTTCAAGGAGGATACTTTGATAAGAGTATGG
>CENY01166152.1_pt1 | contig 34077 bp, 32 predicted proteins | sample 356181 | NCBI WGS metagenome assembly CENY01 (sample SAMEA2619840, study PRJEB7988) | marine metagenome | isolation source: saline water (ENVO:00002010), including
GCTGCCAACCTGTGCTGGTGCGCTCCCCGGACGGCAACTCGCTGGGGCAGGACGCGCCGGCCCTTGACGATGTAAGGGTCTTCGAAAACCTTGCCACCTTCACCCGCGCGCTGCTGGCATGATTGCGACCCTGAGAGCCGCGCTCTTTTACGTCGGCTACACGCTCATCACCATCGTGTGGGGCTCTCTGTCCATGCTGATCGCATGGCTTTTGCCTTACCGCGCTCGCTTCGCGTTCATCGTGGGTTGCTGGACCCGGGCCAGCCTATGGTGGTTCAAAATCGCCTGCGGTGTCCGCTGGGAGGTCTCGGGTGCAGAGCACATTCCCAACCGACCGTGCATCATCATGTGTCGCCACGAGAGTACGTGGGAGACCTTGTTTCTACAGACACTGTTCGCACCGCAAGCAACGTTGATCAAACGCGAGCTTCTGTGGATCCCCTTCTTCGGCTGGGCCTACTGGCTGCTACAGCCCATTGCCATCGACCGGTCCAGGCCCCGCGCCGCGCTGCGCCAGCTCATCAAGGTGGGCACCGACCGGCTTGAAGAAGGGATCTGGGTTGCGCTGTTTCCGGAAGGCACCCGCATGGCACCCGGACAGGTTGGGACTTTTCAGCTCGGGGGCGCGGCGCTGGCCGCCGCTAGCGCCGCGCCGGTGCTGGTGGTAGCCCACAACGCCGGCGACCACTGGCCGGCCCATAACTTTCGCAAGCGGCCCGGGCTGATCCGATTTCACATCGCCCCACCCCTGGAAACGGCAGGCAAATCCACCAAACAGATCAACAACGAAGCCGCACACATAATGGCCGAACTTATGGCGTCGCTTCGCCCCAACGCTTAGGCGCCACAGGCGAACAATCCAATCTAGACGTCCAGGTTCACCACTGAAAGGGCGTTGGTCTCGATGAACTGCCGGCGCGGCTCCACCTGATCTCCCATAAGGGTGGTAAACATCTGATCAGCGGCAATGGCATCGTCCACCGTGACCTGCAGCATACGACGCACGTCAGGGTCCATCGTGGTCTGCCACAGCTGATCCGGATTCATCTCGCCCAGCCCCTTGTAGCGCTGGATGTCCACCCCGCGCCGAGCTTCGCCGAGTACCCACTGCAGTGCCTGGCCGAAGGATTCTATTGGCTGTGACCGCTCGCCCCGCTCGACCCTGGCTCCCGGCTCGATGAGGTCGCGAAGCTGCTCGCCCATGGCGACCAGTCCGCGGTAGTCGGCACTCAAGAACAGGTTCTGGGATAGCAGCACCTCTTCGGTCATGCCGTTAATCAGCATGGATACCACCGGGCAGAAGATCTGATGCTCATCATCTTTGGTCAGGGTAACGCTCTGCACCGATGCGACGGTTTTATCCAGCGCTTGTGCCAGCAGCTCACACCAGGCCTGCATGTGGGTCTCGCTTTCCAGCATTTCATCGGTGACCGGCGGCAGATCGATCATGGGCTCGGTGATCGTCCGGGGGTACACACGATTCAGCTTGCCCAGCCGCTTGAGCAGGCCCCTGTACTCGGTTGCCAGTTTTTCTACAACCTCGGCGTCCATGGGCGGCGCTTCCGCGTTGACGAAAACCTTGGCGCCTTCTAAAGCAAGCTGCAGAAAATAAGACTCCAGTTCGTCGTCGTCTTTTGCATACTGCTCCTGCTTGCCTTTCTTCACCTTATATAGCGGCGGTTGGGCGATGTAGATGTGGCCCCGCTCCACCAACTCCGGCATCTGACGAAAAAAGAACGTGAGCAGCAGCGTACGAATATGGGAACCATCCACATCCGCATCCGTCATGATAATGATGCGGTGATAGCGCAGCTTGTCCGGGTCGAACTCGTCCCGCCCAACCCCGCACCCCAGGGCCGTAACCATGGTGCCCACCTCCTGGGAGGACAGCATCTTGTCAAAACGGGCCTTTTCAACGTTAAGTATCTTGCCTCTTAGGGGCAGAATGGCCTGTGTACGGCGATCACGGCCTTGCTTCGCAGACCCGCCAGCGGAATCACCCTCCACCAGATACAGCTCTGAAAGCGCCGGGTCCTTTTCCTGGCAATCCGCCAGCTTTCCGGGCAAACCAGCAACATCCAGGGCACCCTTGCGGCGGGTCATTTCACGGGCTTTGCGAGCCGCCTCGCGCGCGCGCGCGGCATCGATCATTTTGGTGACCACCGCTTTGGCGTCCTGGGGGTGTTCAGCCAGGTATTCAGCAAAAAACCTGCCCATCTCTTGCTCAACGGCGGTTTTCACCTCACTGGACACCAGCTTGTCCTTGGTCTGCGAGGAGAACTTCGGGTCCGGCACCTTGACGGACACCACCGCCGTCAGCCCCTCCCGGGCGTCATCGCCGGTGGTGGAGACCTGCACTTTTTTCAGCAAGCCCTCGCGCTCGATGTATCCATTAAGCCCGCGAGTCAGTGCGCCCCGAAAACCGGCCAGATGGGTTCCCCCGTCACCTTGGGGAATGTTGTTGGTGTAGGCGTACACCTGCTCCTGGAAGGAATCGTTCCACTGCATAGCGATTTCTACCCCCACGCCGTCATCACGCTGGGAGTTGAAGTGGCAAACGGCATTGAGCGGACTTTTGTTCTGATTGAGAAACTCGACGAAGGCGCGCAGTCCGCCCTCGTAAAGAAACTGCTCCTGCTTGCCGCTACGCTTGTCCTGCAGGTTGATGCACACGCCCGAGTTTAGGAACGCTAGCTCCCTGAGCCGCTTAGCCAGGACATCGTAATGGAACTCGATATTGCCAAACGTGCCAGCGCTAGGCTTGAAGTAGCACTCGGTTCCCTGACCCTGTGTTTCGCCCACCTCTTTTAGAGGAGCGGCAGGCTCGCCGTTGTGATACGTCTGCTCATATACGCGGCCCTCGCGCCGCACCGTCAGGCGAAGCTCCTCAGAGAGCGCGTTGACCACCGAAACGCCCACCCCATGCAGGCCGCCAGATACTTTGTATGAGTTATCGTCAAACTTTCCGCCCGAGTGAAGCGTGGTCATGATCACCTCAGCCGCGGACACGCCCTCCTCTGGGTGAATGTCCACGGGGATGCCCCTACCGTTGTCGCGCACGGTGACCGCCTCTTCGGGGTGCACGACCACATCGACTACGTCGCAGTGGCCGGCTAACGCTTCATCAATGGCGTTGTCCACCAGCTCCTGCACCATATGGTGCAGCCCGGTGCCGTCTTCGGTATCGCCAATGTACATACCTGGTCGCTTGCGCACCGCATCCAGGCCCTTGAGGACCTTGATGCTGTTTGAGTCGTAGCTGTCGTCAGCCATCTGGGCTCCTATCAGCGTGTCCACGTTCCACGTGAAACACATTTGTGGTTTTGTCTGTGAAGTGGCCCACAATTCCCGCCGGCGGCTGGGTGGAGGATGCCAGTATTTGACAGTCCATCTCCTCAAGCAGCCGGAAAAACCGGGCGTTATGGTCTTCGTCTAGCTCTGCACCCACATCATCGATCAGAAATACGCTACCTCGCTTTTCCCGATCTGCCAGCAGCCTTGCCTGAGCAATCTTCAGTGCGCTTGCCACCGATTTGCCCTGCCCTCTGGAGAGCTCTGAGGTCGCCCTGGCTGCATGGGAACCGGACCCCACCCGAATCTCTATATCAGCTCGATGGGGCCCTGCCTGGGTCGATCCCAATTTTAACTCTCTGGGCCCCATATCACCCAACACTTTGTGCAGGCTTTCCTCATCATTCCACCCCCTGCGATAACCGATCCGCACATCCAACTCAGGGCCCAGCGCCGCTAACGCAGCAACAAAGACCGGTTCCAGCTCTTCCAGATAGGCCAGGCGGAAATCCGTTACCTTTTCAGCTTCCGCCACCAGTTGTTGCGTCCAAGTAACCAACTGCGCAGGCGATTCAGCCCCTGAGGCCACACGCTTGAGCCCCGCATTTCGCTGCTGAAGCGCCCGCGCATAGCTTCTTAGCGTGCGCAAGTACTCAGGTTTCACGTGAAACGCCCCCCAATCCAGCCATTGCCGTCGCAGCTGGGGGCTACCAAACACCAGGTCCGCCACATCGGGCAGCAGCACCTGAAGAGGAATTCGCCGCGCAGCTTCCGAAATGCGCGGCTCCGGCTCCCCGTTCACCCGCAGGGAGGTCTTGCCCGCACTCTCCTTACTGATCGCCAGGGTTTCGAGCATGCCCGCCTCGTTGCACAGTACGCCCCGCACGGTGAGGGCATCCGCGCCGTGTTGAATCCATGTGCGCGAACGGCTGCTGCGGAAGGACCGGCCACGGGCTAGCACATGGGCCGCTTCTAATATCGCCGTCTTTCCCGCCCCATTGGGGCCCCAAAAGAAGTTGATACCACGAGAAAGCTCCACCGACTCGTGGGTCAGATTCCGAAAAAAGGAGATATCTAAGCGCTCGATGTACACCGACGCTACCTACACCTTGCGAACCCGCTTGAACCGCGCGGTGCGCTATAAGCGCATGGGCATGACGACGTAAACGGCGTCTTCGTTGCTGGGGGTGTCAATCAACGCACTGCTATTGGCATCGGAAACGCTCAGACGCACCTGGTCGCCATCCAGAGCGGCCAGCACATCCTGCAGGTAGCTCACATTGAAGCCGATCTCCATTGCCTCCCCCTCGTATTCAATGGGGACGACCTCCTCCGCCTCCTCCTGCTCGGGATTATTGGCCTGAATGGTCAGCTGCTCACCATCGATAATGACCCGAACACCCCGGTATTTCTCGTTGGACAGGATCGAAGCCCGCGTGAACGCCTGCCGGAGGGTATCTCTGTCCCCGGTGACCGTGCGGTTGGCATCACGCGGGATCACCTTCTCATAATCAGGAAACTTGCCGTCCACCAGCTTGCTGGTGAGGGTATAAGCGCCCTGAGCGACTCGCAGGTGATTACTCCCTAGAGCCAGCACCACCTCTTCGTCCTCATCGTCAAGCAACCTGCCCAGCTCCACAACGCCCTTGCGGGGGACAATGGCCTGAACCCGGCTTGCGCCCGGGACCCCTTTGTCGATAGTGCACATGGCAAGGCGGTGACCATCCGTAGCCACGCTGCGCGTATGGGACGCAGTGATCTCTAACAGCATTCCGTTAAGAAAGTAGCGCACATCCTGCTGCGCCATGGAAAAGCCCACCTGTTCGAGCAATTGCCGCAGATCATCCGGCGCAATCCGCAGCTCAGTCTCCGCGGGCGCGCTGTCTACCTTGGGGAAATCGAGCGCCGGCAGGGTCGCCAACGTGAACCGGCTGCGCCCAGACCGAACGATCGCTCGGTCTCCTTCCACGGCCACCGATACGGTGGCGTCATCGGGCAGCGAACGCCAGATATCAGCTAGTTTGCGCGCGGGAATGGTAGCTTCGCCTTCCTGCTCCACCGCCACTTCGGTGGCTACCGCTACCATTTCGACCTCCAGGTCCGTCCCCGCCAGGGAAAGAACGCCATTTCTGGCGCTTACCAGCAGATTGGCGAGTACCGGCAGCGTTTGGCGCCGCTCGACCACCCCCGTCACCAGCTGCAGTGGCCGTAACAGCGCTTCTCGACTCGTGGTGAATTTCATAGCCGGCCCTTTAAGGGCGCCCCTTCCAAACCATAAGGGCCGCCGTTAGCTCGAAAGCATTCGGTTGAGGTTCTTGTAATCCTCGGCCACATCCAGGTTTGCCTCCCTGAGCTCTATGATCTTGCGGCAGGCGTGCAGCACCGTCGTGTGGTCGCGGCCGCCGAACGCCTCACCGATTTCGGGCAGCGAGTGGTTCGTTAGTTCCTTGGCCAGATACATCGCCATTTGCCGTGGGCGTGCGATGGTGCGATTACGTCGTTTGGAAAGAATATCCGAAATTTTGATGCTGTAATACTCAGCCACAGTGCGCTGGATGTTATCGATACTCACCTGGCGATCCTGAATGGCGAGTACGTCTCGCAGCGCGCGTTTCACCTGTTCGATGGTGATGCGGCTACCGATGAATCTTGCATTGGCGATCACGCGCCGCAGCGCCCCCTCCAACTCTCGTACGTTCGACCGGATGCGTTCGCCAATGAAAAACGCCACCGCCGGATCGAGTTCCACGCGCTCAGCTTCGGCCTTCTTCATCAGGATGGCGACCCGCGTTTCCAGTTCCGGGGGCTCCACTGCAACCGTCAGCCCCCAGACGAATCTGGATTTCAGCCGCTCCTCCAAGCCGTCGATCTCGCGAGGATAACGATCGCAAGTGAGCACCATCTGATGCCCACGTTCCAACAGACCATTGAAGACATGGAAAAACTCTTCCTGGGAGCGCAGCTTCTTGGCGAAAAACTGAATGTCGTCGATCAGCAGAGCATCAACGGACCGATAAAACTGGATGAACTCCTGCATGGTGCCTTGCTGCAAGGCCTTCACCATGTCCTGCACGAAACGCTGGCTGTGCAGATAGATCACCTTAGCTTGAGGGTTGTTCATCCGCACGTAGTTGCCCACCGCCTGCATCAGGTGCGTCTTGCCTAGCCCGACCCCTCCATACAGCAGCAGCGGGTTGTAGGATTTGCCCGCGTTCTCAGCCGCTTGCAGCGCGGCCGCCTTGGCAAGCTCGTTGGACTTACCTTCCACGAAGGTGTCGAAGGTGAATTCGTTGTTGAGCTGGTGCAGCGCAGCCGGGTGGCCCGAAGAGCCGTCGGCGCGCAGTGGCTGCCGCTCCAGTTCTTCTGCTTGACCAATTTCCAGAGCGACTTCAACAGGATTCGCCGGGTCGCCAAGTTGATCCAGCAGCTCGCTGATGCGCTCCAGATACGCTACCTGCACCTGGTTTTTTACATAGCGATTGGGTGCCAGCAATCGCAGCGCCTCTTCATCCTGGCGTGCCTGCAGCGGCCTTATCCACGTGTTGAATTGTTGCGACGAGAGTTCGTCCTGTAACCGACCAAGGCACTTGTGCCAAACCGATAGTCCCACCTGTCAGCCCCCGAATTCTCGTGCTCTTATTCGTGTTGCTATGCAGCGAACTTCCGCAAATGCTTGCAGCACAGTGAGACAATCGAGCCGAGAATTTGTCGTTCTTGGTTGTGCGTTTTCGCCGCATTCTAGCCAGGATTCTTGACGCCTGGCTACGCGCTGCGATGGAAAAACCTGCGTGGATTTTGGATCAACTGAAATATCAACTGGTTACGCGCCGAATTTTTTTTTGCGCGCTCCGCCATCGGGCAGCGCCATGTGCGCAATTGTTTGAAGAACCTGTGGATAAAATCACCAACCCGATCCGACACGGATTCAATCCCCAACATTCCTCGATCTCTCCCGCGACTACGCACCCGTTTTCCACATGTAACGCGGCACCAAATAGTCAATTGCACCAGCAGGTTAACCCACCAATCAACAGCTTTGCGCGCCTCAACAAACAACAACCATAATTTCTTTTAAACTAACTATTATTGTCCGTTGACACCCTCTGTGGGCGTTCTTAGAATCGCGCTCCCTTCTCTTCGTGCGCTGCACCTGGGAATAATCGACCAGACAACACAGTTCTGAAGAGCCTGGAGAGAATTGATGAAGCGAACTTTTCAACCGAGCAATATCAAGCGCAAGCGTACCCATGGTTTTCGCTCGCGGATGGCCACTCGTGGTGGACGCAAAGTTCTTAATGCCAGGCGCGCCAAGGGCCGCAAGCGGCTCAGCGTCTGAAGCGCATCTCGCCGTTTCCTCCAGCAGGCAGTTCACGCGGCACCAACGGCTGATCAGTCCGGCCGAGTTCACTCGTGTCCTGTCTCGCCCGGACGGACAACTTCGCGCCGGACCCCTGCGGGTCTTGTGGAAAAAAAATGATATGCAACTGGCGCGGTTAGGACTTATCGTGGGCAAGCGCGCGGCCGCAAAAGCCGTGGAGCGCAATCGCATCAAGAGAGTCATCCGCGAGCAATTTCGACAACGTCAGGGCGAACTGGTGGGCTCCGATGTGGTGGTGCAGGCGTTTGGCAGCGCGAACAACGCAAAACTGACAGAGCTGCTGGCGAGAGGGTTTGCACAGGCGGGCAAGCCGAGGTAACGAGCGAGACAAAGGTAGGGAGATGACGGACATTCCACGGCGCGTGCTGCAGAGTCTGATTCGCGGCTATCGGTTGACCCTCAGCCCGTGGATTGGGCAGCAGTGTCGCTTCTATCCCAGTTGCTCTCACTACGCGGAGGAAGCTCTGGAGGTCCACGGCGCGTGCAAGGGCTCCGCGCTGGCTGCCAAGCGAGTGCTCAAATGTCATCCGTTTCATCCAGGTGGCGTAGACCTGGTTCCACGTCCCTAAGGAGTCCTAGCCGAGCATGTTGTCTACTGAAATCAATCGCGTGTTGCTGTTGCTGGGATTGGGGGTTACCGCCTACCTGATGATTCTCGCCTGGGATGCCGACTATTCGTCCGGCGACACCCCAGTGGAGTACGCAGCGCCCATCGAGGTCCCAGCAGACGCAACGGCAGCGGTCGTAGATCCCGGCGTTGCTGCGACCGAGCCCGCAGTGTCTGATGTGCCGGATGCATCGTTGATTGCTGGCGCCACCGGTGACGCCACTGTGTCCGTGCCGCAACCGGCGGCCGGGAACGCGGGCCGGTTGATTCGGGTGACCACGCCGCGATTGTCTGTGTGGATCGATCGGCTTGGCGGCGACATCGTGCGCGTGGAGTTACCCGAATTTCCGTTTGAGATCGACCGACCGGACGTGCCCTATACCTTGCTCAACAGCAATAACGGACGTGTTTATGTTGCTCAGAGCGGGCTGTTCGGGCCGGACGGGATCGACGGAGGGGGAAGCCGCCCGCTTTATGAAACCGCGGCGCGCAGCTACGAGCTGACCGATGGGATCCTGGATGTGGTCTTCACCACTACCCAGGACGGCCTGCGGGTGGAAAAAACTTTTGGATTCACCAGCGATGAGTTTATCGTCAATGTGGGCTTCTCGGTGGCTAATGGCAATTCGCGTCCAATACAGGCGAGTATGTTTTCCCAGATCAAGCGGGATTCGCGCGATCCCATCGGGGGCGGTGCCTGGACCATGGGTCCGACCCCATACCTGGGTGCGGCGCTGACTACCAGCGAAGAACGCTATTACAAGCTCGACTTTGAAGATCTGGACGAGGGCCGCTTTCAGTCCGCCGAACAGGGTGGATGGATGGCTTTTCTGCAGCACTATTTCGTGAGCGCGTGGATTGCCAATCCAGACGAAACCAATCTGTTTTTCGGTCAGCGCCGCGCCGACGGCACGTACGCGGTGGGTTTCACCGGGCCGCTCAAGGAAGTGGCGCCGCGCGAAACGGGCACGTGGGAGTCGCGCTTTTACGTGGGCCCCAAAGACCAGAAGCGACTGGAGGAGTTGGCGCCTAATCTGAATCTTACGGTGGACTACGGGTTCCTCTGGTGGCTGGCGGTGCCGTTGTTCTACGTTCTCGACGCGTTGCACTCGTTCGTGGGCAATTGGGGCGTGGCCATCATCCTGCTCACCGTGCTGGTGAAGTTGGTCCTTTATCCGTTGTCTTCGGCCAGCTACCGCTCTATGGCCAACATGCGGCGGGTGGCGCCGCAACTCAAGCGCATTCAGGAGCGATTCGCCGACGATCGCCAGAAACTGTCCCAAGAGATGATGGCCTTGTACCGCAAGGAGAAGGTCAACCCGTTGGGTGGATGCCTGCCGATGCTGCTACCCATGCCCATCTTCATTGCCCTGTACTGGGTACTGTTCGAAAGTGTGGAACTCAGGCACGCGCCGTTCATGCTGTGGATCGATGATCTGGCGGCGAAAGACCCGTACTTCGTCCTGCCCCTGCTGATGGGGGCCAGCATGTACCTGCAGCAGCTCCTCAGCCCGGCGGTTGGTGATCCCATGCAAGTGCGCATGATGAAGCTCATGCCGGTGATGTTTACCGCGCTATTCCTGTTCTTCCCGGCAGGGCTGGTTCTTTACTGGTTGGTCAACAGCGTGCTGTCCATTGCCCAGCAGTGGTTTGTGATGAAGCAGACCGATGCGGCCTTTGCGGCGAAAAAAGGGCAATGATGGTCGAGTACCGTTAAGGCACTTCGATGACCGACACGATTGCGGCCATTGCCACCGCCACCGGCCGGGCGGGTATTGGCGTGGTGCGTGTTTCTGGACCGGACGCTCGCTACCTGGGCGAGCAGATCACGGGCGGTTCCTTGCAACCGCGTGTGGCGCGCCATTGCGCCTTCCTGGATGCAGACGGTGAGCCCGTGGACCACGGTATCGCGTTGTATTTCGCAGCGCCCGCATCCTTCACCGGTGAGGACGTGCTGGAGCTGCAGGGTCATGGCGGGGCGGTGGTCATGCAGCTGGTTTTGTCAGCGGTGCTCAACCGGGGCGCACGGTTGGCGCAACCGGGCGAGTTCACCGAACGTTCGTTCGTCAATGGCAAAATGGACCTGGCCCAGGCGGAAGCCGTTGCTGATCTTATTGCGGGACGATCCGAAGCGGCAGTGCGAGGCGCGCTGCGCAGTCTGCGCGGAGAATTTTCTGAATTCGTCAATTCTATTGATGAAGAAGTGCTTGCGCTAAGGGTGTACGTGGAAGCAGCTATCGACTTTCCTGACGAGGAGGTGGAACTGCTCTCTGACGGCGCAGCAGCCGGCCGGGTTGCAGGCATCCGCGCCGCGCTCGAGGAGCTGCTGGAGTCATCGCGCCGGGGCGTGGTGCTGGCCGAAGGGATCACGGTGGCTTTGCTGGGAGCGCCAAACGTGGGCAAGTCCAGCGTGCTCAATGCGCTGGCCGCGCAACCGCGGGCCATTGTCACGGAACTGCCAGGCACGACCCGTGATCTCATCCACGCACCCCTTGAGATCGGGGGATTGGCGGTAACCCTGGTGGACACTGCGGGGTTGCGTGACACTGACGACGCGGTGGAGCAGGAGGGGGTGCGCAGAGCGGTGGACCAGGCGCGTCAGGCAGACGTGGTGCTGCTAGTGCGTGATCTCTCGGCTGCGCCTTCCGAAGACGTGGATGAGACAGTTCTGGGAGATGCCCCGCGTTTGGTGGTAGAGAACAAGGTGGATCTCACCGAACTGGAGGCGGGCCCTGGTGGCCGGGGTCGAGTGCGTGTGTCGGCCTTGACCGGCGCCGGCATTGATGCGTTGCGGCAGTCCCTGCTCGAGCAGGTGGGCTATGCCCAGGAGACGACCACGTTTACGGCGCGGGAGCGCCATCTGCGCGCGTTGGGGCAGGCTCGCAAGTCGCTCGATCGGGCCACCACGCTGGTCGAGGAGCATGCGGCGGCGGAACTAGTGGCCGAAGAGCTGCGTAGCGTGCATGCATTCCTTGGAGAGGTGGTTGGTGAGACCACCAGCGATGCGCTGCTGGGCGAGATTTTCTCGAGCTTCTGTATCGGCAAGTAGCGCTGTGGGTCATCGGCCGAAGCACATATACTGCGCCTGCAATTTTTCGAAGGAATACGGGTGAGATCCTACGATGTCATCGTCATTGGAGCAGGACACGCTGGCTGCGAGGCGGCCGCCGCTTCCGCGCGTATGGGGGCTAAGACCCTGCTGCTCACCCAGAGCCTGGATACCATCGGGCAGATGTCGTGCAATCCAGCCATCGGTGGCATCGGTAAGAGCCACCTGGTGCGGGAGATCGACGCACTGGGCGGCATCATGGCGCAAGCCGCAGATCGGGCAGGCATTCAGTTCCGCGTGCTCAATCGCAGCAAAGGGCCGGCAGTTCGTGCTACCCGAGTGCAGGCAGACCGCGGGCTGTACCGACAGTCTGTGAGGCAGCTGCTCGATGGCTTGGAAGATCTGCACCTGTTCCAACAGTCTGTCACCGACCTACTCGTGGAAGACGGGGTGCTCAAAGGCGTGGTGACTCAAATGGGATTGGAGTTCTACGCGCCCGCCGTGGTGATGACCACCGGCACATTCCTGTCTGGGCGCATTCACATCGGGCAGGAGAACTTTGCTGGTGGACGTGCTGGGGACGCCCCCTCAAACGCGCTCGCGCGGAAGTTGCGAGATCGAGGGTTGCGGGTGGGTCGCTTGAAGACCGGCACACCACCGAGAATAGACGGGCGCAGCGTTGACTACTCTGTCATGGAGGAGCAGCGCGGTGATGAGCCACTGCCGTGCCTGTCCTTCCTGGGGGAGCCGTCCGAGCACCCCGAGCAGCGGTCGTGCTTCATCACGCATACCAATGAGCAAACTCACGAGCTCATCCGCGGCGCGCTGGACCGCTCGCCCATGTTCAGTGGCGCTATTGAGGGAGTGGGCCCGCGGTATTGTCCCAGTATCGAAGACAAGGTGGTGAGGTTCGCCGATCGGGTAGCGCACCAGATCTTCGTGGAGCCGGAAGGGTTGCTCACCAACGAGCTGTACCCCAATGGGATCTCTACCAGCCTTCCATTCGACGTGCAGATTCATGCGGTCAGGAGCATCAAGGGCTTCGAGAATGCCCATATCACCCGGCCGGGTTATGCCATCGAGTACGACTATTACGATCCGCGCGAGTTGCAGTACTCGCTGGAAACCAAAGCCTTGGATGGCCTGTTTTTCGCAGGCCAGATCAACGGAACCACGGGTTATGAAGAGGCGGCCGCTCAAGGTCTGCTGGCGGGTACCAACGCGGCTTTGAAGGTGTCGGGCAAGCAAACCTGGTGCCCGCGGCGGGACGAGGCCTACATTGGGGTGCTGGTTGACGACCTGATCAATCTGGGCACCAACGAGCCGTATCGGATGTTCACCAGCCGCGCTGAGTATCGTCTGCGGCTGCGCGAGGACAATGCCGACCAGCGCCTGACCCCGGTAGGGCGGGAATTGGGATTGGTGTCCGGGTTGCGTTGGGAGCGTTTTACGCAAAAGCGCGACGCGGTGGATGAGCTGCGCCGGGCCCTGGAAGCGGTGGCGGTGGCGCAAACCTCATCGCTGGCGCGTGATCTGAGTCGTGAGCTGGGCGAGGAGATCACCAAGGATACGACTCTGGTTGGCGTGCTCAGACGCCCCCGAGCCACCCTCGATGCCCTGGCCGATTGCGTAAAGCCCTATCTCAGCCAGAGCGCAGCCGAAGCGCTGGCCAGCGCTGAGATTGCTTCCCAGGTAGAGGTGGAAGTGAAGTACGAAGGCTATATCAAGCGCCAGGAAGACGAGATCGCCAAGGTCCGGCGACACGAGCGCATCCGCCTGCCCGAAAGCATCGATTTTGCCAGCCTGCCTGGGCTGTCCAACGAGCTCAAAGTGAAGCTCATGGAGGTGCAGCCACCAACTTTGGCGCGTGCGGCGCGCATTCCCGGCATGACGGCCGCAGGGCTATCCATTCTGCTGGTCCATGCCCGCAAGCATGACGAGCGAGCTGGCGCTGGTGCCCGAGGCTAGCCCTAACCCGGCTGGCCGACTGCGTCACGAAGCGAGCGAACTTGGGGTCTGCCTTGGCGACGCGCAGATCGCCCGGCTCCTCGAGTATGCTGAGTTGGTGCGGCGCTACAATGACAAGTTCAATCTGGTATCCCGTCGTGACATGTACCGCTTCCTGACCCGTCACGTGGTGGATAGCCTCAGCCTGGCGCCCCGACTGCGGCCTCCCGAGGTGCTGGACATAGGCAGCGGCGCGGGTTTGCCTGGCTTGCCGCTTGCGGTGGCGCGCGCCGATCTGGAGTTCGTTCTGCTGGAGCGCGGAGCCCGCAAGGCACGCTTCTTGGAGCGCGCCGTGCGCACGCTGGAACTTCCCAATGTGCGGATAAGCGCGCAGGATGCGCGCGAAGCTGAAGGGTTGGGCGGGTTTGCGACTATTGTTGCCAGAGCGGTAACCTCTGCACCGGGACTGTGGGTGCTGGCGGAACCGCTTTTGGCGCCCGGGGGCGCGGTACTGCTCATGAGCAGCACCCGCGCGAATCCGGTGGCCGATGGCACGTTGATGCCGGGCGTAATGCTCGAACGTCAGTGGGTGCGCTTGCCGGGTATCGAACCCCCCCATGAGATCCTGACTATGCAGCGGGAGGCGACTGGTTGACTAGAGTCATCGCGGTGGCGAACCAGAAAGGCGGTGTTGGCAAGACCACCACCAGCGTGAACCTGAGCGCGTCGCTTGCGTTATCCGGTTCCAGCGTGCTGCTCATCGATCTGGACCCCCAGGGCAATGCCACGATGGGCTCCGGCGTAGATAAGTCGTCGCTGGAGCTGTCCATCTACGATTGGATGATGGAGGCGCAGGCGCTGGACGAGGTCGTCCATAATTCCCCGGGAGGCTACGCAATCATGCCGGGCAACACCGACCTCACCGCGGCGGAGGTGGAACTGCTGGGCCAGGACAATCGCGAGCACCGACTCAAGCTGCGCCTGGAGGCGGAAGCTTCCCACTTCGAGTACGTGCTAATCGACTGTCCCCCGTCTTTGAACATACTTACCCTGAACGCCCTGATTGCCGCCAATTCCGTGCTGATCCCCATGCAGTGTGAGTACTATGCGCTGGAGGGGCTCAGTGCCCTGCTGGAAACCGTGGAAGGCGTGCGGGAGCGGGCCAACCCCCGCCTTGCAATAGAGGGCTTGTTACGAACGATGTATGATCCGCGCAACGGCCTGACGCGCGATGTGTCCCGACAACTGATTCAGTATTTCGGAGACGGGGTGTTCCGTACGGTGATCCCCCGCAACGTGCGACTGGCAGAGGCGCCCAGCCACGGTCTTCCGGCGGTGCTCTACGACCGTCAGTCACGAGGCGCGGTCGCGTATCTGGCGCTGGCTGGTGAGTTGCGCCGGAAACACCAATCTACGGCCACGGAGTCGGCGGCACAGTGAGTAAGAAGCGACTGGGGCGGGGTTTGGACGCATTGTTGTCCGGTGACATGGAGGTGCCGGCGCAGGCTGCGCCCACCGCAACCCAGGGTCAGATCCCAATCGATGCCATCGTGCGTGGCCGCTACCAGCCGCGCATGGAGTTTCCCGAGGACAGCCTTGCGGAGCTGGCGGCTTCCATCAAAGCGCAGGGGCTCATGCAACCGGTGGTGGTCCGGCCAAAGGCCCAGGGTGGCTACGAGCTGGTGGCTGGTGAGCGGCGTTGGCGCGCGGCCCAGATGGCGGGGCTCACGCAGATACCCGCGGTGGTAAAGGAGGTGAGTGACGAGCAGGCCTCCGCCATGGCGCTCATCGAGAACATCCAGCGCGAGGACCTCAACCCCCTGGAAGAAGCTGCTGCCCTGCACCGGCTCAGGGAAGAGTTCGAGCTAACCCAACAGCAGGTGGCCGATTCCGTAGGTAAATCTCGGGTGGCGGTGGCCAATCTGCTGCGGCTGCTCAATCTGGCGCCCCGGGTTAGGCAGATGCTAAGCCAAGGTGACCTGGAGATGGGCCATGCCCGGGCGCTGCTGTCGCTAGAAGCGCACGTTCAGGAAGAGGTAGCCGTTCAGGTGTCTCGCAAGGGCCTGTCGGTGCGTCAGACGGAAGGCCTGGTTCGCCGTCTGCTCAAAGGCCCCAGCGCGGCGAACACCCCGGGTGCCGCAAGGCCCGACGCGGACACCCGTCAGCTCGAACGCGAGATCACCGACCGCATTGGTGCGCCGGTGAGCATCACACATAATGCACAGGGCCGTGGTCAGCTGGTCATCCGCTATTCCAGCCTCGATGAGCTGGACGGCATACTGCGGCACCTCAAGCCATAACGCGCGTTTGGTGCTTGCGGGCTTCGCAAGCGCCATTTCTAATTGAACGAGGCAAGGTGGGTCTCTATAATACGCGCCGCCTCGCGGGGCCTACGAACAAGTAAACGATGCCATTGTCTTATCGCGTTGTGCTTCTGCAGCTAGCAGCGGGATTGGCGGTGGCCGGTGGCATGTTGTTTTGGAGACCGGCGGAAGCGTTGGGGGCAATTTACGCCACCGCCGTTTGTGTTTTGCCTAATGGGTATTTCGCTTGGCGTGCTCACAAGGAGCGCTCCCCATCGCGGCTGCTTGGCGCCGGCGTGGCGAAGTTTGTGTGTACGGCGGGCCTGATGGTTGCGGTGTTCTGGCTGTTGCATCCGGCGCCGCTGGGCTTTTTGGGGGTCTTGGTGCTGATGCAGCTTGCCCACGTGGCCGGCTCGCTGGTTGCTGGCGGCCGGTAGGGCGTAAAGAGATGGGTTGGATCGGATTGGTTTTTGGTTGGGTAGATAGGCGGGATTAGGCAAACAATCGGTGGCCACGCGTTAGCGAGGCGCCTTCTGTGAGAGAGCTATGGCAAGCGGCGAAGGATCATCAGCTGAATATATTCAGCATCACCTGACGAACCTGACCTATGGTCAGCACCCGGACGGCACCTGGGGGTTCGCGCATTCCGCACAGGAAGCCCAGGCCATGGGGCTGTGGACCGTCAACGTGGATTCCATGGTCTGGAGCCTGCTCACGGGCCTCGTGTTTGTCTGGGTGTTCTATAAAGGTGCGCGTAAGGCCACCGCTGGCGTCCCCGGGGGTCTGCAGAACGCGGTGGAGATGATCGTAGACTTCATCGACGACACCACCAGGAGCATCTTCAACTACAACAATCCGCTCGTGGCCCCCATGGCGCTCACCATCTTTGTATGGGTGTGGCTCATGAACTTCATGGACCTCATTCCCGTGGACTGGATTCCGGGATTGTCGGCAGCCCTTGGCATTCACTATATGAAGATCGTGCCAACCACTGACCCGAACATCACCATGGCCATGGCGTTTTCAGTCTTCGCCCTGATTTTGTACTACAGCATCAAACGCAAAGGGGTGGGTGGTTTCATCGGCGAGCTGGCGTTTCACCCCTTTCCAAAGTTCCTGTTTCCCGTGAACCTGATTCTCGAAGGGGTCACGTTGATTGCCAAACCCTTGTCTTTGGGGCTGCGGCTGTTCGGCAATATGTATGCCGGCGAGATGATTTTCGTGCTGATCGCGCTGATGTTCACCGGCGGGATCTTCATGGGCGTTTTCGGAGGTGTGCTGCAGTGGGGGTGGGCGGTGTTCCACGTACTCATCATCACGCTGCAGGCATTTATCTTCGCTGTGCTCACGGTGGTTTACCTCACCCAGGCGCACGACGTAGAGGAAGCGCATTGACTAAAAGGCGCCTAAGCCGGGGCGCTGGGATAGAGCTAGATTAATCGGCATACGACAAGCAACTAATTGGGAGTAATCATGGAACTAGCAGTTCTTTTGTACGTAGCGGGCGGACTCATGATGGGTCTGGGCGCTGTCGGAGCCGCCATCGGTGTGGGCGTGCTGGGCGGCAAGTTTTTGGAGGGCGTGGCGCGTCAGCCGGAGCTGTTGCCCATGCTGCGTACCCAGCTCTTCATCGTACTGGGTCTGGTCGACGCGGTGCCCATGATTGCAGTGGGTATCGGCCTGTACGTGATTTTTGCGGTCGGTTAATCGGCTGCAGATCAGAACGGTAAGTTGAGTCTTTAGGGGCTAGATCATGACGCTAAGTCTTGGAACGTTACTCGGCCAAACGCTGACGTTTATCGTCTTCGTTTATTTCTGCAAGCGGTTCATCTGGCCGCCGGTCATCAATGCCATGCGAGAAAGGCAAACGGCCATTGCCGAAGGCCTCGCTTCGGCGGAGCGTGCAGGCAAAGACCTGGAGCTGGCGCAAGAGCGCGCCACCGAGGAGCTGCGCGAAGCCAGAGGCGAAGCCCAGCAGATTATCGAGCAGGCCCGCGGCCGCGCCAATCAGATGATCGACGAGGCAAAAGCCGAAGCTAAGGAAGAGGGTGAGCGTATCAAGGAAGCAGCGCGAGCCGAGGTCGAGCAGGAAATGAATCGCGCCAAAGAGACATTGCGCGCGCAGGTGGCTGCCCTTTCGGTGGCGGGTGCTGAGAAGGTGCTCGGCGCCAGCGTGGATGAAGCCAAGCACGGCGAGCTGCTCAGCCAGCTTGCCGGGGATCTGTAGGGCGCATCATGGCGGAATTGGCAACACTGGCCAGACCCTACGCCAATGCGGTTTTCGCGACCGCAAAGAGCGACGGCAACCTGGAGCGGTGGTCGCGTATGTTGGGGTTTTTGGTCACAGCGGCGTTGGAGCCCCAGGTCAAGAGCCTGCTGGATGCCCCCGAAGTGAGCGATGAGCAGAAAGCATATCGGTTGGTGGAGATCTGCGGTGACGAGATGAACGACCGGGCGCGCAAGTTCGTTACCGTGCTGGCGCAGAACAAGCGCCTGGACATACTCGCTGCGATACGCGAGCAGTTCGAAGCCTTGCGGGCGGCCGAAGAGCAGACGCTGGACGTGGAGGTGATATCCGCCTACCCCGTCTCGGAGCGCGAGCGCGACCAACTCAGCGATGCGCTGGCCAAAAAATACTCGAAGCAGGTGAACCTCACGAGCTCGGTAGACCAAAGCCTCATCGGCGGGGCCATTATCCGGGCCGGCGACACTGTGATCGACGGTTCGCTGCGCGGCAAGCTCGACAAGCTGGCGGAAACACTACAAAGAAACTGATTCCGCGGGCGATTTGCGGAATAGATTGAGGAATTGGACATGCAACAACTGAATCCTTCTGAAATCAGCGACATCATCCGGCATCGGATAGAAGGTCTGGATGTACGCGCTGAGGCGCAAAATGAAGGAACCATCGTTGGTGTCTCGGACGGTATCGTGCGGATCCACGGGCTGGCTGATGCGCAGTACGGTGAGATGATCGAGTTCACCGGTGGGCTTTACGGCATGGCGATGAACCTGGAGCGCGATTCTGTAGGCGTGGTGGTGCTTGGCGATTACGAAGGGCTATCCGAGGGCATGACCGCTCGTTGTACCGGCCGCATCCTCGAGGTGCCCGTAGGCCGGGAGCTTCTGGGTCGCGTGGTGGACTCGCTGGGTAATCCCATCGATGGCAAAGGGCCCATCGGCTCCTCGGACACTGCCCCCGTGGAAAAGGTCGCCCCCGGCGTTATCGCCCGGCAGTCCGTAGACCAGCCCGTGCAGATCGGGCTCAAGTGTATCGATTCCATGGTGCCAATCGGCCGTGGTCAGCGCGAGCTGATCATCGGCGACCGCCAAATCGGCAAGACGGCCATTGCGGTTGATGCCATCATCAACCAGAAAGACAGTGGTATTAAGTGCGTTTACGTGGCCATCGGTCAGAAGATGTCCACTATAGCGAACATCGTGCGCACCCTTGAGGAGCACGGCGCGCTGGACAACACCATCATCGTGGCCGCCAGCGCTTCCGATCCCGCACCCATGCAGTTCATCGCCCCATATTCGGGTTGCAGCATGGGCGAGTACTTCCGTGACAACGGCGAAGATGCGCTGATCATCTACGATGACCTCACCAAGCAGGCCTGGGCCTACCGGCAGATCTCTCTGTTGCTCAAGCGCCCACCGGGACGGGAAGCCTATCCGGGTGATGTTTTCTATCTGCACTCCCGCCTGTTGGAGCGTGCGGCACGGGTGAACGCCGACTACGTAGAGCAGTACACGGACGGCAAGGTGAAGGGTCAGAGCGGCTCACTGACCGCGCTGCCCATCATCGAGACCCAGGCCGGCGACGTTTCGGCATTCGTACCGACCAACGTGATCTCTATTACCGACGGCCAGATCTTCCTGGAAACCGACAACTTCAACTCTGGTCTTCGTCCTGCCATGAGCCCCGGGATCTCGGTATCGCGAGTGGGTGGCTCTGCTCAGGTGTCGTTCATGAAGAAGATCTCCGGGGGCATTAAGCTGGCGCTTGCCCAGTATCGCGAGCTGGCGGCGTTTTCACAGTTTGCATCCGACCTGGATGACGCCACGCGGCGCCAGTTGGAACACGGCCGGCGTGTAACCGAGCTGATGAAGCAGAAGCAGTACTCGCCCATGACCGTTGCCGATATGGGGGTCAGCCTGTTTGCCGCCAACTCTGGCTACCTGGAAGACATCGAGGTGGATCAGGTGCTGGAGTTCGAGCAGGGCCTGCTGGCCTACATGCACTCGGAGCACGCCGAGTTCATGCAGAACATCAACGAAAGCGGTGACTACAGCGACGAAATCGAAGCCGCCATGCGCGAAGCCATTGAGGCATACAAAGCACAGGCCAACTTTTAGTCGGAGTATCACATGGCCGTCGGTAAGGAAATCAAAAAGAAGATCGGTAGCGTAGAGAACACGCAGAAGATCACCAGCGCCATGCAAATGGTGGCGGCCAGCAAGATGCGCCGCACCCAGGAGCGTATGCGTGAGGGCAAGCCCTACGCCGAAAAGATTCGTGCAGTGATCGGGCATCTTGCCAACTCCAACCCGGAGTACCGCCATACCTATATGGAGCCACGTGAGATCAAGCGGGTTGGGTACCTTGTTGTGTCCACGGATAAGGGGCTGTGCGGCGGCCTCAACATCAATCTGTTCCGGGCCCTGGTTCGGGATATGGCTGAGTGGCACGCTAAAGGCGTTGAGTCCGACCTGGGGCTGGTTGGCAACAAGGCGGCTGCTTTTTTCCGCTCCGTGGGCGGAAATGTGGTGGCTGCGATCAATAACGTGGGCGACGTGCCGGTGCTGGCCGATCTGATCGGCGGCATCAAGGTCATGTTGGATGCCTACGACGAGAAGAAGATCGACGCGCTGTACATTGTGAGTAACGAGTTCGTCAACACAATGACGCAGGCACCCACAATTCGGCAGCTGCTGCCGCTGAACCCAGCGGAAGACGAGTCCAGTGGGCACCGGTGGGACTACATTTACGAACCGGATGCGCGGCAACTTATCGAAGGCCTGGTGACCCGGTTTGTTGAGTCCCAGGTCTATCAGGCGGTGGTTGAGAACGGTGCCTGTGAGCAGGCGGCCAAGATGGTCGCCATGAAGAGCGCCACGGAAAACGCGGAAAAATTGATCGATGAGCTCAGGCTCATCTACAACAACGCCCGGCAAGCGGCGATTACTCAGGAAATTGCTGAGATCGTAGGCGGGGCGGCGGCCGTATAGCGGCCGCACGCAGAAAACGACATAGAGAATCTGGAACAAGAGGCAGAAGCATGAGCAGCGGTCGAATCGTACAAATCATTGGTGCAGTTATCGACGTGGAGTTCGCGCGTGAAGAAGTACCCAAGGTGTACGACGCCTTGAAGGTGACGGAAACGGGCCTGACGCTGGAGGTGCAGCAGCAGCTAGGTGATGGCGTGGTACGGTCCATTGCCATGGGGGCGTCCGATGGCTTGTCAAGAGGCCTGGAGGTAACTAACACCGATCAGCCCATTGCCATTCCCGTGGGCGAGGAGACCCTGGGCCGCATCGTGAACGTGCTGGGCGAGCCCATCGACGAGAAAGGCCCCGTCAACGCGCGCAAGAACATGCCCATTCACCGCAAGCCGCCCTCCTACGAGGACCAGCTCGGGGGCAATGAAATTCTGGAAACCGGCGTGAAGGTGATCGACCTCATCTGCCCCTTTGCGAAGGGCGGTAAGGTTGGGTTGTTCGGCGGTGCCGGGGTGGGCAAGACGGTCACCATGCTGGAGCTCATCCGCAACATCGCCACCGAGCACTCGGGTCTTTCCGTATTTGCCGGTGTGGGCGAGCGGACTCGGGAAGGAAACGACTTCTATTACGAAATGGAAGAGTCTGGGGTGCTGGACAAGATCTCGCTGGTATTCGGGCAGATGAACGAGCCGCCGGGCAACCGGCTGCGGGTGGCGCTCACCGGTCTGACTATGGCAGAAGAGTTTCGCGACGAAGGCCGCGACGTTCTGCTGTTCGTTGACAACATATACCGGTACACCCTGGCGGGTACCGAGGTGTCCGCGCTGTTGGGACGCATGCCCTCGGCGGTAGGCTACCAGCCCAACCTGGCCGAAGAGATGGGGGTGCTCCAGGAGCGCATCACCACCACCAAGACCGGATCCATCACGTCGGTGCAGGCCGTATACGTTCCCGCCGACGACCTCACAGACCCGTCGCCGGCGACCACGTTTGCCCACCTGGACTCCACGGTGACCTTGTCGCGGGCCATCACCGACCTGGGTATCTACCCGGCGGTGGATCCTCTGGACTCCACCAGCCGTCAGCTCGACCCGCTGGTTGTCGGCGAGGAGCATTACCAGGTGGCCCAGGGCGTGCAGCAGATGCTGCAACGCTATCAGGAGCTGCGCGACATCATTGCCATTCTGGGCATGGACGAGCTCACGGAAGAAGACAAGCAGCTGGTTTATCGCGCTCGCAAGATGCAGCAGTTCTTCTCCCAGCCCATGTTCGTAGCAGAACCGTTCACGGGCCAAAGCGGCGTTTACGTGTCTCGCGAAGACACGGTGCGCAGCTTCAAGGGCATTCTGGAAGGCGAGTACGACAATCTGCCGGAACAAGCGTTCTACATGGTCGGCACCATTGAGGACGCGGTGAAGAAAGCGGAAACCCTGGAAGACTAGAGGAAGCCGCGATGGCTATGACCTTTCACTGCGACATCGTCAGCGCCGAGAAGGAGATCTTCTCCGGCCGTGTTGTGCAGCTTACAGCCACAGGAACCATCGGCGAGCTGGGCATCCTGGCTGGGCACGCGCCGCTGCTCACCGGCATTCGCCCGGGCCCGGTGCGTTTGCAGATGGACGATGGCGAGGAGGAAGTATTCTTCGCTTCCGGCGGGTTTCTGGAAGTGCAGCCGGGAGTAGTCACCATTCTTGCTGATACCGCGCTGCGGGCCGAAGACATCGATGAAGCTTCCGCCGTTGAGGCCCAGCAGGAGGCCGAGCGAGCGCTGGTGGAACAGGCGGCGGGCGTGGAGTTCTCCGCTGCCGCGGCGATGCTGGCTGAAGCTACGGCCCGTCAGCGTACCCTGGCCGAGCTGAGAAAACGCCGCCGCTAACGAGATGGCCGGGGCCGAGTTCGCGGGTTCGTTCACGCCCTTTTTGCCAATACCCATCCTATAATTCCTTGGCGCTGCCGCAGGTGTGCCTGCGCCCCGCCCCTATTTAGCGCGAGGAAGACAAATGTCAGAAGCTTCAGGATTGGAAGTAATCGTTCTGGCCGCCGGTCGCGGCAAGCGGATGCGGTCAAAGTCTCCCAAAATGGTTCACACGCTCGCGGGCCGGCCACTGCTGCAGCATGTGCTGGATGCCGTGTCTGCGCTGGCGCCTGAGCGGGTGCACGTGGTTGTGGGACATCAGGCCGAGCAAGTCCAGGATGTGGTGGGGGCGGAAGCTGACGTCAACTGGGTGCAGCAGGGAGAACCTCAGGGTACCGGACATGCCGTGGGTGCGGCGCTGCCGTCGCTGGCGCGCGACGCTACCGCCCTGATACTGCTGGGGGACGTTCCTCTGGTGTCGGTCCCCACCTTGCAGGCCTGTGTGGCGGCAGCGGGGCCCAATAGCGTCGCCTTGGTCACCGCCGAGCTGGATGACCCGGCCCAGCTTGGCCGGATCGTGCGTAATGAAGACGGCAGCGTGGCCGCTATTGTGGAGTACGCAGACGCGACGGATGCCCAGCGTGAGCAAAAGGAAATCAACTCTGGAATCATGGCGCTGCCGGCAGCGCTGCTGGGTGAGCTGCTGGTGGGTGTGTCTGCCGACAACGCCCAGGGAGAATACTATCTGACCGACATCGTGACCCTGGCGCGCGCGCGCCACATCGATGTGGTAGCGGTGAGCGCGCCTACCCAGCAGGAAGTGGCCGGCGTAAATGACCGGGCCGAGCTTGCCGAGCTGGAGCGCCACTATCAGCAGCGCATCGCCCAAGAGCTGATGGAAGGAGGCGTTACCCTAGCGGATCCTTCCCGGCTGGATGTACGGGGCAACGTCAGTGCGGGAGAGGACTGCTTCATCGATGTGAACGTGGTGCTGCAGGGTCGCGTGGTCATGGGCGACTCGGTAACCATCGGCCCGGGCTGCGTCATCAGCGATTCCGAGCTCGGCTCGGGAGTGTACGTCCACCCCAACACCGTTGTGGAAGGCGCCGTGGTTGCCGCGGACTGCAACCTGGGCCCGTTTGCGCGCATCCGTCCGGGAACCCAGCTCGGCGAAGGCGTGAAGATCGGCAACTTCGTCGAAACCAAGCAAGCCCGCCTCGGCGCTGGAACCAAGGCGAGCCACCTTGCCTACCTTGGCGATGCGGAGCTGGGAGAGGATTGCAACGTGGGTGCGGGCACGGTGACCTGCAACTACGACGGCGTTAGCAAGCACCGCACGAGTATCGGCGACCGGGTTTTCGTGGGCACCAACTCCACGCTGGTGGCGCCCATTGGCATCGGCGACGACGCATACGTCGGTGCCGGTTCTACGCTCACCAGCAAGGTCGGGGACGGCGATCTGGCAATCGGTCGCGCGCGTCAGCGCAACATTCACGGCTGGGTGCGACCAGACCGGCGCGAAGCCAAAGACGACTAGCCCGGCAAGTCCAGGCAACGGGCGTTCCAAATGCGTGCCGGATGGGCATACGCGGCCCCGTAGCGCGACCCCTTCAAGTACAATGATCCGCTCCCTTTGAATTTGGTGCGCACGAGTCCTCCGTGGACGTTACTCGCTTATTGGATGGCCTGAATGAGCCTCAGCGTGAGGCGGTTGCCGCGCCGTCTGGCAACTCGCTGGTCATCGCCGGCGCGGGCAGCGGCAAGACGCGGGTGCTGGTGCATCGGGTGGCCTGGCTGATCGAGGCGGAAGGGGTGTCGCCACACGGCGTGCTGGCGGTGACGTTTACCAACAAGGCTGCGGCCGAGATGCGGCAGCGCATCGAAGAGCTGCTGGATCTGTCGGTGCGCACCATGTGGGTGGGCACCTTCCACGGCCTGGCCCACCGTTTTCTGCGCATGCACTGGGCCGAGGCCAGGTTGCCGCAGAATTTCCAGATCCTGGATGCGGATGATCAGCTTCGTCTGGTCAAGCGCGTGATGCGTACTCTGGATATCGACGAGCAAAAGTGGCCGGCGCGCCAGGCGGTTTGGTTCATTAACGCTCAGAAGGATGAAGGGAAAAGAGCGCACGAGGTGCCCGTGGGTGACGACCTGTTTCAGATCACCCACAAGAAAATCTATGAAAATTACGAAGCTCTATGCGAGCAGGGCGGGCTGGTGGATTTTGCCGAGCTGCTGCTGCGTAGCCACGAGCTATGGTTGACGGACGCCGGCCTTCTGGCCCACTACCAGCAGCGCTTTCACAACATTCTGGTGGATGAGTTTCAGGACACCAACGCCATTCAGTATGCCTGGCTGCGGGTGCTGGCTGGCCAGTCCGCTAACGTCATGGCGGTGGGTGACGACGACCAGTCCATCTATGGCTGGCGCGGCGCGAAGATCGAGAACATCCAGCGGTTTAGCCAGGACTTCGCTAACACCACCAGCATCCGCCTGGAGCAGAATTACCGGTCTACGGGCACCGTGCTCAAAGCGGCCAACGCCCTGATCGGAAACAACTTCGACCGATTGGGCAAAGAGTTGTGGACGGCGGGTGAGCAAGGCGACCCCATTCGCGTGTACTCCGCCTACAACGATCTGGACGAGGCCCGCTTCATCGCCCAGCGTGCTCAGGAATGGATAACGGCGGGCGGGTCGGCCGCCGACATTGCCATTCTGTATCGCTCCAACGCCCAGTCCCGGGTGTTGGAAGAAGCCATGCTGCGCGCGCAGATTCCCTACCGGATTTACGGGGGCCAGCGGTTCTTCGAGCGGGCAGAAATCAAAAACGCACTGGCTTACATGCGCCTGTTGTACGACCGCCACTCCGACACCGCGTTCGAACGGGTGGTGAATACGCCGCCGCGTGGCATCGGCGAGAAAACCATCGAGGCCGTTCGGTCCATCGCTCGCGGCCGCTCGGTGTCACTGTGGCAGGCCAGCAAGGATGCCATCGCAGACGGCGACCTTGCGGCAAGAGCGCGCGACAAGATCAGCGTGTTTCTCGGGCTGATCGACGACATGGACGCCGCCGCTAAAGCGATGTCGCTGCATGAGCTGGCCGACCACTGTATCGATGCCAGCGGCCTCATGGAGTATCACGGCCGCGAACGCGGCGAGCGGGGCCTGGCACGCAAGGAAAACCTGGAGGAGTTGGTGTCGGCCTGCCGCCAGTTCAGCGGCGAGCTGGTGTTTCCCGCGCCCGCCGATGAGGAGTCGGACACCTCCATGCTTGCCGAGTTTCTCGACTCCGTAGCCCTGGATGCCGGCGAGCGCCAGGCGGACGGCGGGCCTGCGCTGCAGATGATGACGCTGCACTCGGCCAAGGGGCTCGAATTCCCATTGGTGTTCCTGTCGGGTATGGAGGAGGGGCTGTTCCCCCACCGGATGTCGGCGCAGGAACCGGGTCGGATCGAAGAGGAGCGTCGCTTGTGCTACGTGGGCATTACCCGGGCAATGCAGAATCTATATTTCACCCACGCCGAAACCCGGCGCATGCACGGCACGGATGCCTACAACCGCCCCTCGCGTTTTCTCCAAGAGATCCCCAAAGACCTGATGGAAGAGGTTCGCCTGGGTGGTTCGGTGCAGCGGCACAGCGGCGGCAGCGCGCGTGTGAGCAGCAGCGGGCTCATGGATGAGGCGGCGGTGGGCCTGCGCATGGGGCAGCGGGTGCTGCATGCCAAATTCGGAGAAGGCGTGGTGGTTCAGGCTGAAGGATCGGGTGAGCGCGCGCGCGTGCAGGTCAACTTTGCCCAAGCAGGTGCAAAGTGGCTCATGATGGGCTATGCCAATCTGGAGACGCTTGACTAGCACAACGAGCCGAACGCGAATGAACCGATACAAGAAGGAAAATACGAGGTGAGATCTATGGGCAGTCGTTTTCGCATCCAAGAACGCAAGGGAGCCTGGGCCGCCATCTTGCTCAGTTCGCTCATGGCTGCTTGCGGCGCGCCGCCCACCGGTGACACGTCCGCGCAGAGTGCGTCCCAGGGCGAAGTGTTCCGCTGGACGCTGATTACCACGTGGCCGAAGAACTTGCCCGGACTGGGCATGGCGCCGGAACGCCTGGCTGACGATGTGCGCGCCATGAGCGGCGGGCGGCTTGACATCAAGGTGTATGGAGCCGGTGAGTTGGTCCCCGCCTTCGAGGTGTTCGATGCGGTGTCTCAGGGAACGGCGGAAATGGGTCACGGGGCCGCCTATTACTGGCGCGGCAAGCTGCCGGTGGCCGCCATGTTCTCCACCGTTCCCTTTGGCATGACGGCCCAGGAAATGAACGGTTGGCTGCACCACGGTGGTGGGCTGGCTCTGTGGCAGGAGCTCTACGAGCCATTCGACCTCATTCCCATGGCGGCCGGCAACAGCGGTGTGCAGATGGCGGGCTGGTTTAACAAGGAGATCAACTCGCTGGCGGACCTGGAAGGGCTGAAGATGCGCATTCCGGGGCTGGGCGGCGAGGTATTGCAGCGGGCCGGCGGCGTGGCGGTAAGCATGCCCGGTGCGGAAATGTACACATCCCTGCAAACGGGCGTGATCGACGCCACCGAGTGGGTCAGCCCGTTCAACGACCTGGCGCTGGGTCTGCAATCAATTGCCGAGTTCTACTACTACCCGGGCTGGCACGAGCCGGGCACCACCCTGGAACTGCTGGTCAACCGAAGCGCCTGGGAGTCATTGCCGCCGGATCTCCAGGCCATTTTGAAGACGGCTGCCCGGGCGGGGAATGCGGATCTTCTCGACGAGCTCACCGCCCAGAACGCCGCCGCGTTGAACGCCCTCGTGAGCGAGCACGGCGTAAAGCTCCGCAAGCTGCCCGACGACGTGGTGGCCAGGCTGCGCGAGATCTCGGCAGACGTGGTTGCCGAGGCCGGTGTGGACAGCGAGCTGGCCCAGCGCATACATGCTTCCTACACCCGGTTTCTGCAGGACATGCAGGCCTACCATGCCATCAGCGAGCAGGCCTACGCCCACGCGCGGGATGGCCAGCCAGGGGCTCAATCGGTCGCGGGTGCTGGTCTCAACGAAGCGGAGCGCTAGCCCCGTGGAACTCAAGGCCACCGCGCTGGAACGAGCCGATGGCATTGCCACCATCTGGCTGAAGCGCCCGCATCGGCACAATGCCTGGACCGGCCGTATGCACACTGAATACCGCTGGTGTCTGCAGGAAGCGGATCGTGACCCGGCCGTCGGCGCCATCGTCGTCACGGGCCGGGGCTCCAGCTTTTGCGTGGGGGGAGATGCGCAGGCGCTGCAGGGACACGCCGAGCGCGGCAGCTATGATGCCGGTACGCCCGATGAGCTGGCTAGGCCAGGATACGGGCGAGCGGCTGAGTTCGACGCCGCATTCGCGTATCACTATGGCTTGAGCAAACCCGTGATTGCTGCGCTCAATGGTCGGGCGGCGGGGGTTGGCCTGGCGCTCGCGTGCTTTACCGATCTGCGCTTTGCTGCTGCCGGGGCCCGCTATTCCACCGCCCACGGCAAGCTCAACCTGCCGGCGGAGTTCGGACTGTCGTGGTTGCTGCCGCGCATGGTAGGCCTGTCGCGGGCCAACGAGCTGTTGCTCACCAGCCGTACTTTTACTGCCGAAGAAGGCGTGGCTTTGGGGGTGTTCAACGATGTCTTCCCGGCCGAGGAGGTGCTCACGCGCACCTATGAGTATGTGAGCGATCTGCTGGTTAACGTCTCCCCCGGCTCGCTGCAGCAGACCCGGTGGCAGATATACGGTGACCTGCACCGCAGCGCGGCCGAGTCGGTGGTAACTTCCGAGACCCTGGTGGACGAGATGATGGGGGAGGCCGATTACCGAGAGGGCGTGGCCGCATTTATGGAGAAGCGGCCGCCCCGCTGGCGCCGACCTGCTAAGGCATAACCACGGGCACGCCCCGGGCCCACACGCCAACAGGCCGGGTGAGCGCGTCCAGAGCCACGGTGGGGTCGCCGTCCACCAGCAGTACATCTGCCGCAAAACCTTCCGCCAACCGTCCGGTGATCTGTTCCAGGCCCAATGCGCGCGCCGCGCCGGAAGTCGCCGTTTGCAGGGTTTGCGACGGCGTGAGCGCGGCGATCTTGGCGAAGACGTTCAGCGCTTCAGGCAGGTGATGGTGGAACACGCCGGGAATGCCCGCGTCGGTGGACGCCACGAAGGGCACGCCCAGATCCCACAGCCGACCATAGGCGTGCCGGAGCCGATGCAACCGGGTGGGGTCTTTGGCATCCAGCATGCGCTGCCAGCCGCGGTTAACGGTGGGCGATACCCACACCCCCCGCTCCAGAATGCGCAGCGCCACCTCTTCGTTGTAGTCGCTTGCCCACCCTTGGGGGCCCACCCAGGAACAATGCTCGATGGTGCGTACGCCGGCCTGGGCGGCGAAGTCGATGCCGGCGGTGCCGTGGCAGTGCGCGGCCACCGGCAGATCGTGCTCGGCAGCAGCGCCCACAATAGCGCGTAGGGTCTCCAGGTCGAACTGGGCATCCATGGGCGTGGTGCCCGCCGTCATGGTGCCGCCGGTGGCCATGACCTTGATCAGGTCGACGCCATGCGCTACCTGGCGGTCGATCACCGTTCGGGCTGCCGCCGCATCCTCGGCTTCGCCGCCCCAGAAATGGCAGTGGCCGCGGGGCGAGGTGATGGGTTGTCCGGCGCACAGCAGGCGAGGTCCGGGGGTCTCTCCGGCGTTGATGCGATCGCGCAGCGCCAACTCCAGCCAAGCGCCACCGCCCAGGTCCCGGGCGGTGGTGATACCTGCACATACCATGGCCTTGGCCCGCTCTTCCATATGGGGCCGCTGACCCAGGTCGGTCTCTTTGGGCGCCTGTCGGTGGTTTGGATCCAGCTCCATGTGCACGTGGGCGTCGGTGAGCCCGGGCAGCGCGGTTGCACCCTGACAGGCGATGACGGTGGCACCGGCTGGCGCATCCGCGGCCGCGCCGACGTGGGCAATGTGCCCATCCATCAGCACGATGCAGTCTGCGTCCAGGTGCTTCTGGCCGTCCCAGATGTTGAGATGTGTGAGTGCGGTGGCTTGCACGGTTAGCCGTAGAGTAGATCCGGCAGCCAGGTTACCAAACCTGGCCACGCGATGAGCAGACCGATAAGCAGGAGCTGCAGCACCACGAAGGGCGCCACGCCCGAATAGATGTCGGTGGTTGCCACGTGGGCCGGTGCCACGCCACGCAGGTAGAACAGGGCGAAGCCGAATGGAGGTGTGAGAAAGGAGGTCTGCAGATTGACTGCGATAATCACCCCTAGCCACACCGGATCCAACCCCATGGCAAGCAGCACGGGCCCTACGATGGGGACCACCACGAATGTGATCTCGATGAAATCCAGCACGAAGCCGAGCAGAAAGATCACCACCATCACGGTGGCGAAGGCGCCCCACACGCCGCCGGGCATGTCGACGAAGGCGCTGTGTACCAGCTCATCGCCGCCGTAGCCGCGAAACACCAGCGAAAATACGGACGCGCCGATGAGAATGAAGAACACCATGGCCGTGGTCTTGAGGGTCGATTGGCAGACTTCGCGCAGTACCTTGAGATTCAGCCGGCTTGCGCCGGCCGCCAGCACGCTCGCACCGATGGCGCCCACTCCAGCGGCCTCGGTTGGCGTGGCGTAACCGCCCAGAATGGAACCAAGCACGGCGACGATGAGCACGAGCGGCGGGAGGATGCCCCACAGTATGGATGTTATAGCTACTTTTTCGCCGGGTTGTTCAACTGCCGGGGGCGCGCGTTGGGGCGTGCGCGCCGCCACGAACAGCGTGTAAGCCAGGTACAGGCCCACCAGCAGCAATCCCGGCACAATGGCGCCGGCGAACAGGTCCCCCACGGACACCGTATCCGGCGCAAAGATGCCTTGTTCGAGCTGCGCGCGCTGGTAGGCATTGGACATGACATCGCCCAGCAGCACCAAGGCGATGGAAGGGGGAATGATCTGCCCCAAGGTGCCTGTCGCGCAGATGGTTCCAGTGGCCAGCTTTGCATCGTAGCCCTGGTGCAGCATGGTGGGCAGCGACAGCAGGCCCAGGGTCACCACGGTGGCGCCCACGATGCCGGTGCTGGCCGCCATGAGCATGCCTACGCTGATCACCGCCAGCCCCAGCCCGCCCGGCATGCGGCCCATCAGGGCAGACAGGCTGCGCAGCAGGCCTTCGGCAATCTGCGTTTTCTCCAGCATCACGCCCATGAACACGAACAGCGGCACGGCGATTAACGTCTGATTGGTGACAATGCCGAACAACCGGCCCGGCAGAAAACCCAGGCCGCGCGCGTCGAACACACCGACCATGGCCCCAAGACCTGCGAATGCCAGCGCCACCCCTGCCAGGCACAACGCCACTGAATAGCCGGCCAACAAGGCCGCGAACACAGCCAGAAACATGAGGATCGGGATGAGCTCCATCATGCCCGGGTCTCGCGGAGCCTGGCAATGCCCCGAACCGTTTCAGCCGCTCCCTGCAGCAGCAGCGTGGTGGCCATGAGCGGCAGCAGCGTTTTCAGCAGGAATACCGCCGGTATGCCGCCTACTTCGGGAGAGCCCTCGCGAATGCGCCATGAGGCTGCAACGTAGTCGAATGTGTAGATCAGAATGAACAGGCTGACCGGCACAAGAAACAGGCAATGCCCGCACACGTCTATCAGCGTTCGCGTGCGCTCCGACCAGCGCGAGTAGAACAGGTCCACGCGCACGTGGGCATTTTCCTTCAAGGCATAAGGAATCCCCAGCATGAACGCGACGCCGTGCAGATAGACTACGGACTCCTGCAGAACGATCGCGCCCTGGTCGAAGGCATAGCGCAGCACTACGATGGCCACCGTAATGATCGCCATGAGCGCGGTGAGCCAGGCAATGCAGCGACCAGTCAGGTCGGTAAACTTGTCTATGTAGTTGGCCACGAACGCTAAGGTAATGCCGGCGGGAGAGACTCGATACTGGCGCCAAACGTGGTCTGTAGCACCACGCCCACGAATAGCACAAAACCAACCCAGACATTGTTGGCGAATGCCCGAAAGCATCCTTCGGGCTCTCGCTTCACGATCAGGCGTTGCTGGTAGGCGAACAGCAGCGTTATCGCCACGAGGCTGCCATCGAACAGGATCCCGTACGACAGCTTGTCGGCCAGCAGGAGCAGCGTAATGAGCGTGGAAGCTTGCAATACGCCGATCATGAATCGGTCGGTATTGCCGAACAGTATGGCGGTGGATTTAATACCCACCCTGATATCGTCTTCCCTGTCGACCATGGCATACAGGGTGTCGTAGGCAACGATCCAGAGCACGCTGGCGACGAACATCAGCCAGCCGCTGGAAGCGACCTCGCCGGTCACCGCGGCAAAGGCCATGACGATCCCCCAGCTGAAAGCGGCGCCCAGCACCACCTGAGGCATGTGGGTCCAACGCTTGGTAAATGGATACGTGGCGGCAATGACGATGCCGGCTACGGCCAACCACCGGGCCAGCTCGTTGAGAAACAGCAGCAGCGTGGCGGCGAGCACGGAAAGCGTCGCAAACAACACCAGTGCGGCTCGCGGGCTCACCGTACCGGTCGCCAGAGGCCGCGCCGCGGTCCTTTGTACTGCGCCGTCCACGTTGCGGTCCGCGAAATCGTTGATGACACAACCAGCCGCACGCATGAGGAATGCTCCCAGGGTGAATACGGCTACCAGCCCCAATGGTGGGGTGCCGTCGGCGGCCATCCAAAGGGCGGCAAGGGTGGGCCACAGCAACAGGAGCACGCCCACCGGCCGGTCGATGCGCATGAGTTGAAGGTAGGGCTGCAGATCCCCGTGCCGGACCCAACCGAGTGCTTCGATAGTTTTCACGCGGCGCGCAGTTTAGCGTGCTTGGGGGGCGCCCTAAAGCTGCACAATTTGATTTTTGCACGGCGGATGAGTAGTTTAGCGCGCTTATTTTTCAGGTGGGCACCACAAGCATGCGAAAGTGGCAGTGCATTGTCTGCGGTTGGATCTACGACGAAGCCGAAGGCTATGAAGAAGAAGGCATCGCGCCCGGTACCAAATGGGAGGACGTGCCGGAAGATTTCGTGTGCCCAGAATGCGGTGTGAGTAAGATTGACTTCGAGATGCTCGAGGTTGGCTAACAGGCCAAAACTTATGGATGGCGGGGTATGAACCTCACCATCCGCATCCTCATCGGTATGGGGGCCGGCCTGCTCCTGGGTTCGGCGGTCCAGCTCACCGGAGTGGATGCGGAGCATTGGCTCAAATCCTTTCTCATCGGCGGCGTCATAGACGCCGGCGGTCAAATCTTCATTCGCAGCCTGCAGCTGTTGGTAGTGCCCCTGGTGCTGGTTTCCCTGGTGTGCGGCGCGTCCAGCTTGGGCCATACCGGCAATATGGGTCGGGTAGCCGGCAAGTCGGTGGGCCTCTACCTGCTCACCACGGCCACGGCCATCACCATCGCACTGACGCTAGCCTTGTTCATTCAGCCTGGGGTGGGGGTTACCACGGCCGGGCTGGAGTCCGCGTTCACGCCCAGAGAACCGGAGCCAATCAAGGACACGCTCATCAACATCTTCCCCACCAACCCGGTGGCGGCCATGGCTCAGGGCAACATGCTGCAGATCATCGTGTTTGCGCTGCTGCTGGGGGTGGCGCTGTCTAAGTCCGGGGCGGCGGGCAGCCGCGTGGCCAGTGTATTTCAGGACCTCAACGAAGTGCTGATGCGCCTGATCACCATGCTCATCAAGCTAGCGCCCATCGGCGTGTTCTGCCTTATGGCGCGCCTGTTCACCACGGTGGGGTTCGAAGAGATTGCCAAGCTGGTGACCTACTTCTTTACCGTGGTGCTGGCGCTCCTGATTCACGGCTCCGTCGTATATCCCACGCTGCTGGTACTTTTCGCACGCGTGAATCCCCTGCGCTTTTTCACGAAGATGCGCGAGCCCATGCTGGTGGCGTTCAGCACTTCGTCAAGCGGCGCCACCCTGCCGGTGACCCTGCGCACCGTGGAGGAGCGGATCGGCGTGAAGAACGAGGTTGCCGCCTTTGTGGTGCCCCTGGGTGCCACGATCAACATGGACGGCACTGCCATCATGCAGGGTGTGGCTACGGTGTTCATCGCTCAGCTCTACGGCATCGACCTGGGCCTGGCCGACTACCTCATGGTGATACTCACGGCCACGCTGGCTTCGGTGGGTACCGCCGGGGTGCCTGGCGTGGGGATGATCATGCTGGTCATGGTGCTCAACCAGGTAGGGCTGCCGGTGGAGGGCATCATGTTCATCTTGGGGGTGGACCGGTTGCTGGACATGATGCGCACCGCCGTCAACGTGTCGGGCGACGGCATGGTCTCCACGGTGGTGGCAAAAAGCGAGGACAACCTGGATATGGCCGTGTTTGCAGACCCGGACGCCGGCCG
>CENY01038451.1_pt1 | contig 33385 bp, 29 predicted proteins | sample 356181 | NCBI WGS metagenome assembly CENY01 (sample SAMEA2619840, study PRJEB7988) | marine metagenome | isolation source: saline water (ENVO:00002010), including
GCGTTCGTGGATTGGATGATAAACACATCTCGACCTCTCGCGTTCTGATCGATCCGCGCAAAAATCTCGCCGTCTGCGAACTGTTGGATGGTGGCGCCATCAGGCGACTCGCCGATGATGTCCCCGATCTCGGAAGCAAGCGGACGATTCGCCCGGCCTGAGAGAAGGAGGAGCGGTCCCCGTCTGTACGTGTCGTCCATGAGGGCTTCGATTTTGTGGCGGTCGGAAGAACAGCGCGGAAAGCTAGGAAGCCCGGGTCAGAGGGTCAACGCGTCCCTTTCACTTAGGAAATATCTTTCGACTCCGCATCCGACCTGTCCAATGTGCTGAGAACCAGAGCAGATCCCATGATCCCATAGAAGCCGCAGGAAGCATCAGCGAAAGATAACAGGAACAATTGGCCCGGGTGGATTCGAACCACCATTACCGCTTCCAAAGAGCGGGGTCTTGCCATTAGACGACGGGCCAGTGACCCAATGCTACCAGAACGGTCGATCTCAGTTCAACCCCTGTCAGCCTCACTAACGTTGATCTAGGCCAATTCTACCCCCGGCATGTTAACAAGCGTAAGACCCGACAACACAGGCCAGCCAAGTAAGTCCGTGAGTTCAGAGCATATCATATCAATCTTAGGAAACCCGACAGCATCTTCGAAGAGCGCGAATGATGCCGAGCCGCTTCCCGACAACATGGTAACACGCGCACCTGCCTCGGCGAGCCCTGAAAGTGAATCCTCTACCGACTCGTGAAGAGCAGACACGATCGCCTGAAAGTCATTAATCCCTTCACCATCTAGCAAGCCTTCCCAAGTCACATCCGTCCCTATCGCGGGGAGAGCGAACGACCGTGATTGATCGCGCGAGCCAGCCAGAGCGCGGTAAGCATCCTTCGTTGACACATGCACTGGTGGAATAGCGACCGCTATGGGCCTCTGTGGCAAGGGATCAATCTGCTCAATACAGTCGCCCCTACCTGTGCCGATCGCCGTGGTGGAGTCCCCTAGAAAGAACGCAACGTCGGAACCAATTCCACGAGCGATATCATTGAGCATGTTCTTGTCGGTAAAGGCGGTGAGTTTAGCCAAGCACCGGATCACAGCTGCCGCGTCCGAAGACCCTCCGCCGAGTCCCGCTCCAGCCGGAATCAACTTTTTAAGATTGATTTCGACATCCCCGACCTTACCTGTTTGTGCCATGAACGCAGCGGCTGCCCGCCACGCTAAATTCTCATCATCAGGGCCAAGGTCCGGTCCGTCTAACGACATATAAATCATGGGCTTAGCCAATTTCTCCCCGTTAACGCATTGGCGAAACTTCACCTCGATTTCGTCGAAGATAGAGATGGCCTGAAAGATCGTTGCTAGCTCGTGAAACCCGTCATCCCTTCGGGAACCGACTAAAAGAGTGAGGTTTAGCTTGGCTGGTGCCCGCGTCCGAGCAACGCGATTTAATTCATCCATAACTGACACGCCCGCAGAATACCTTGTCACCCGTCAATTCTGGCCTCCTTCACCTGCTCTTGGGCCGAACCGATATCTCCTAGAGAGAATCCCAACTTCCATGTATACCAAAGACCAATCGAAGTGATCGGGATCCAGCCACCGAAATGGTAAGCAAACGCGAAGGCTAGTGATTGTGCCTCCGCCACACCGTAAACGGTAGTTAGCGCAAAATTTGCAGACGCATGAAACGTTCCGAAAAAGCCCGGAGCTGAAGGGAGTGCGACACCAAATCCTACTACAGCCTCCGTGAACATCGCAGAAAACCAACCGGTATCGATGTCAAAAGCGAGCATACCCAACCAAAATGAAAGACCGTGCCACATCCAGAAGAAAAACGACCAAGAAAACCCTATTGCGAGCAGCCTCGGATCACGCATGATAGCCATCGACTCTAACAGTCCCTCTAGAAGTCGAACCGCTCGGAGGCCCCATACCTCAGGAAGGACTCGGGAAGCTGTACGAGCACTCGCCATGAATTGTCTTGGAAGGGTAGCCATCAGAACAAGAACAATGAGTACCCCCAGAACAAGTGCTACTGCGCCTTGGAAGATCGCGAGTCCTCCTCCCTCAAACACTGCGCTAACGTCCGGGAAGGACGGAGTGAAGACTGGGATCACCAAGAAAAGAAGCAGAATAACACCGTCCATGAAGCGCTCGACCACTAGACTGCCAAATGCAGCGGTTATACTGACGGGTTCCAAACGGCTCAGCGCGTAGGGCCGAGCGAACTCCCCTATTCGCGCAGGCAAAATATTATTCGCCATAAAACCAATAGACACGCTAGCAAAACGTGACTGCATTTGACTCTCAGGAAGCACCGGCAGGAGGAGAATTCTCCAGCGCATTGCCCTAATCACGAAGCCAAAAGTTGCTACTAGAACCGATGCGGAAAGAAGTAGCACGTCACCCTTTGCGATATTCGCGATTACGTCCGCGAAGTCGACGTCTTTCATAACGAACCATAAGAGAAAAACGGTTAGAAAGATGCCAACGGCCGCTTTGCCAGGGTGTTTCACGAGGTACGAGTTCTCCGGATCAGATCCACCATCTCACTCACTGCCCTCTCAATACCGACAAGCACAGAACGCGAGATTATCGAGTGCCCTATATTTAGCTCTTCGAGTTCCGAGATAGCAGCCACCTCAGTCACGTTATCATACGTCAGGCCATGACCCGCGTGTACTGCGAGACCTAAGGAACGAGCTAGATTTGCTGCTTTCGCGAGCCGCCTAAGCTGCTGCATTCTTTCTGAATTACTTGTGTTTGCATACTCGCCCGTATGCAACTCTATAGCTTCGACACCGAGATCAGCAGACACCCTGATCACATCAGGGTCAGGGTCAACAAAGAGCGACGTTCGAATTCCCTCTTGCTTCAGATGTCTCGTCGCGTCAGCTACCGACTTGAACGCTTCATTCGTGCATAATGCTAGGCCACCCTCTGTTGTAACCTCTTCTCGTTTCTCCGGCACAATCGTTACCTGAGTGGGTCGCCACTCACATGCCAATGCCAGCATCTCCTCCACTGCGGCAACTTCCAAATTTACCGGCGTTGTCGCCATCTTCATCAGGAGATCGACATCTCGATCCTGTATGTGCCGCCTATCCTCGCGCAGATGAACTGTTATTCCATCTGCTCCAGCCTCCTCAGTCATTAGGGCTGCGCGCACGGGGTCAGGCTCGTCAGTCATTCTAGCCTGCCGGACAGTCGCAACGTGGTCGACGTTCACATATAATCGCATATCTCTTTCCAGTTTCACCGATCGTCACCTGAGAAGTGACGGCTGAAATACTTGTTGAAATTCCTATACACCTAGAGATCTAATTTTAGTCCCAATAGTATGAGGCTTACGCGACCTCTACGACCTTAACTCCGTCTCGTGTGGTGAGCTTACCGAGGACGCGATGCGGCAAACGGGCAGTCAGATGCACATCCAATGCGTGATCCGATCGCCCAACGACCTCACCCTCTCTGTATACAGTTGCTATAGCTTCACCATCAACGACCGGGATGCTGATGACAACGCTAGTCAGGCGTTGTCGCATCCGTGCCCTTAGAGTCTCCTTCAATGACTCGAGGGACTCTAACTCATGAGCGCTCACAAATACCGCTGGTGTGGGCTCTAGGGCGCGGGTACGCCTCTCTAGCGCATCGCGCTCTGCACTGCCAATCCGATCTACCTTATTGAACACCAGGATCTCATCTTGATCATTGAGCGAGAGCTCTCCGAGCACGTCGAGGGCGACTCCTCTCTGTTCCCCCCAATCGGGACTTGAAGAATCAACAACGTGAAGAAGGACATCCGCCTCACCTGCCTCTTCTAAAGTAGACCGAAACGACGCTACCAAATGATGTGGTAGTTTCCGTATGAAGCCTACAGTATCGGTCATCAGTGCCTGGTAGCCTCCTCCTAGGTCTACGTTTCGAGTTGCTGAGTCAAGCGTAGCGAACAAGCGATCCTCAACGAAAAGATCTGCACCAGACAGAGCTCGGAGAAGTGAAGACTTTCCGACATTGGTGTAGCCCACAAGCGCAACTCGAAATAGACCTTCACGAGATTTGCGCTGGATCGCCCTGGCCTTGGCCACCTCGCGCAGCTTTCGCTTCAGATCGCCGATGCGCGCGCCAATGAGTCTTCTGTCGGTCTCGAGCTGGGTCTCGCCCGGGCCGCGGAGACCGATCCCTCCACGAATTCGCGACAGGTGATTCCACATCCGGCTCAGGCGAGGCAAAAGATACTCTAGCTGAGCAAGCTCTACCTGCATTCGTGCTTCGCTAGACCGCGCGCGTGTGGCGAATATATCAAGAATCAGTTCAGACCGATCCATCACCCGGACGTTGATGAGCTCTTCTAGGTTCTTACCCTGCGCAGGGCTCAGTTCCTCGTCGAAGATTACCAAGTTAGCGGCCCGCTCCAACACCATTTCACCCAGAAACTTGGCCTTGCCTTCACCCAAATAATATCGCGGGTGGGGGGCATCTAATCTCTGAACTAGCGATCCAACGACCTCTCCACCGGCAGTGTCGGTGAGCCGGGCCAATTCGTGAAGATGTTCATCTGTCATGTCCCGCGCCTCAGACCGACTCGGCACTCCGACGAGAATCGCCCTGTCGACTGGCGTTCGCAGATCAATTAGTTGCGTAGGTATCCGATCACCTTTGCCCCTAGGGTAGGAGCCTCAGAAGGGGGCTCATTCAAGAATACCGAAGGTCGAGTCCTCCACACAGACCCGTATCAACCCTTTTTTCGTCGCTCAGCCCACCATCTTAACCGGTCCGCTATGGTCTTCTCGAAGCCAAAAGCGCTAGGCTCGTAGAAGCACTCCCCCTCAACCTGCTTGGGCAGATAGGTCTGATCCGAAACCCCATTCTCTTCCTCCGGGTCATATCGGTAACCCTTCCCGTACCCAAGTTCCTTCATGAGAGATGTCGGTGCGTTCCTGATGTGAAGAGGGACTTTTGCCCCCGAGGTCTCTTGGGCTCGAGCACTTGCTGTCGCCCACGCTCGGTAGGTACGGTTCGATTTTGGCGCAGTGGCCAGGTAAATGACCGCCTGCGCCAAGGCGAGTTCTCCCTCTGGAGAACCAAGAAATTGATAGGAATCCCTAGCCGCAATGACATGGCCAACGGCCGCTGGGTCCGCGAGTCCGACATCCTCAGTCGCCATCCGGGTTAACCTTCGAGCGATATAAAGAGCATTTTCACCTCCATCCAACATTCGAGCTAGCCAGTAAAGAGCGGCATCAGGGTCCGACCCACGCACTGATTTGTGAAGAGCAGAAATCAGATCGAAGTGCTCGTCTCCCGCTTTGTCATATGAGGCAAAGCGATGTTGAACTGCTTCTCTAGCAAGGTCGATACTTATCGCTCCGCCATACCCAGCTAAATTGGCGCTAGCCTGAAGAACACCCAAAGCTCGGCGAGCGTCCCCATCAGCCGCCCCAGCAATAAAAGTCAGGGCCTCATCGTCCACGGTCAAAGCCAAGTCCTGAAGCCCTCTTTGGTCTTTGATCGCCTGCTCAAGAATCAATTGAACTTCTTTGGCCGACAGTGGCTTGAGGACGTAAACAGGTGCGCGGGAAAGAAGTGGGCGCACTACTTCAAATGAGGGGTTTTCTGTTGTGGCTCCAATCAGAATCACTGTGCCCGCCTCCACATGAGGGAGAAAAGCATCCTGTTGAGCCTTGTTAAACCGATGGATCTCGTCGCAGAATAAAATCGTGTGACGCCCGGTAGCCTTTAATCGGCTTCCAGCTTCAGCGATGATTTCTCGAACTCTCGCCACGCCCTCTGTCACCGCACTAAACGGAACGAACATGCTCGTGGAACTCTCCGCGATTAGCCGGGCCAAAGTCGTCTTTCCACTGCCCGGCGGACCCCAAAGAATCATGCTCGCGACCTTACCCTCTTGCAGCATCGCTTGAATCGTCTTTCCCGCTCCAAGAAGGTGTTCTTGACCCCGAAACTCATCTAGCGTCCGCGGACGCATGCGCGCGGCGAGAGGAGCACCAGAGTTTGCAGAACCTCCTTCTATCTTCACCTCAGACGTTCCACTCTTCTCTGTAATAGGATTTTCAAATTCATCCGGGAACAGGTCCATATCTCTCACAAATTGTCGGCGTCGACGTCGAGTTTTACCGATCGCCGACCCAAGATCTCCTTTACTTCATGAGCTAGAATGGTTTTTTGGTTTCTCTGCGGTTCTTCCAACACGTGCTCAAGCAACTCATTAAGGATTTCACCGAAGACTGGTCCAGGCTTGAGACCCATCCTCTTCAAATCTCCACCATCGATTGCGAGGTCATCAACCTTTAACGGAGGTGAAGTCCTCAATTCCGCTCGCAGCATGCTCCACGAATCAACCACCATCCTCGGATCCTTACTGCCATGACCCGTGCGTGATGACGCAATCTCGATTCGACTTAATCCACGCATAACCACCCTGCCGTGCCGGCTTAGCCAGCGCCGAAGCACTCTAGGATCCGAATCAGCAGACGGCATTTCGGTCGCGGATGCTATCCTCGCTACAGCATCCATGTCCGCGTTTGACAGCCTTAGCCGGACAAGCAGTCTGGCTGCGTCTGACTCCGCAACCGGACGCAACAAAGCCGCCAGGCGAAGCTTCGGGCGCCCAACGGGAAGCAAATTCACCACAGATATAACGTCATCCCACAACCGTTCACGAAGGGCTCCTATTTCAGGATAAAGAACCTCGATCACCCCCGCCTCTCGGTACAACGATAGCGCTCGCGAAGGACTAGGATCTATCGACAGCACCTTCATTAATTCGTCACGGATCCGCTCGGGTGAGAGAGTCTTAAGCCGATGAGCCGATACCACCAGTGAACTCCATGTAACATCCTCAATTTGTAGGTCGAATCTTCCAGCGAAACGAAGCGCTCTAAGAATTCGCAGATAATCTTCCTCGAAGCGCTGATCGGCGTCACCTACTGTTCGAAGTCTGCCAGCGCTCAGGTCTTCTTCGCCACCGAACGGGTCGTAGAACTCGTCTCTAAGCGGATGCCATGCAATCGCATTAATCGTGAAGTCACGTCGCGACAGGTCATCCTCAATGCATTCAGCAAACTCCACCAAAGCGTGGCGACCGTCGGTCTGCACATCTCGCCGAAAGGTAGTCAACTCGTACATGACACCGTCTCTCGCCAAAACTCCCACGGTGCCATGATCAATACCGACAGGGACAGTCCGGCTGAAGATCTTTCTTACCTGCAGGGGGGTCGCCTTCGTTGCAAGATCCCAGTCGACGGAAGTTCGGCCCATCAGGGCGTCGCGAACCGCTCCCCCTACCGCCCAAGTTTCATAGCCGGCCTCCTCTAGCGTTCGCACGATCCACCGGACCGCACCCGGCGCGATCGGACGAACAGTACTCATCCGGGAAGCACCGCTCCACCATTAATGTTGACCACTTCGCCAGTAATGTGCCGAGCCAACTCGGAGCACAAAAACACAATCGGACCAGCCACATCCTTGGCAGTCGCAATCCGACCAATCGGTATTGATCGTTCGATCCGCTCACGCTCGCCTGAGACAAAAGCGCTCGCAGACATTTCCGTATCGATCCAACCTGGTGCGACTGCGTTCACCGTTATTCCTCTGGGTGCGACCTCAATGCAAAGCCCTTTAACCAGGGAAATCATCGCGCCTTTTGTGGCTGCGTAGTCTGCATGGAACGCTTCTCCGCGCTGTGCCGCAGTGCTGCTTACAAGAACGATCCTTCCATGTCTATTGAGACGGGATGCCGCTGCCCGACAGGTGTAGAAGATAGAATTAAGGTTAGTGTCGATCGTCCTATTCCAACGATCATTCGAGAGCGTCGCAACAGGCTCGTCTTGGGGCGGCCAGATCCCATGATTACCAACAAAAATATCGAGTCCCTCAAACTCTTCATCACCCCGCGCGAACAATATTTCCACTTCCGTTGGATCTGCGAGGTCTCCTCCCTGGGCCCAAGCTTGCACCCCAAGCCCTTTGCACTCTGACACCACAGATGCAGCGTCACTCGATCGAGAATGGTAGCTGACCCCCACATTCGCGCCTGCTCCAGCAAGCTGAAGGGCGACCTCACGACCCACGCCCCGCGATCCACCAGTCACGATAGCGTTCTTTCCCCTAAAGTCGATCAGCGATTTCACTTGGTCACCCTATTCTAACGAGTCTAGTCACTCAAACCTCTCCTAGTGCTGCGTCAACTACGTCACAGACTGCATGCCCAATGAGGAGATGGAGTTCCTGCGCACGCGCTATAGAGTCCGTCGGGACTACGATCGGGAGATCAACCTCGTCGCGAAGACTGCCGCCTCCTCTCCCCAGAAGACCAATTGTACGGACATCAAGAGTTCTCGCCTGCTGCGCCGCCGTAACGAGGTTAGGGGAAAGTCCGCTCGTTGACAGTAGAATGAGCAGGTCTCCTTTGGACGATAGCGCTTCTATCTGTCTGGCAAAAATCTGTTCGTAGCCAAAGTCGTTACCCACTGCTGTCAGAACCGCGGTATCAGTTGTGAGCGCCATTGCCGAGAGTCCACGACGATTTCGCTCGAAACGTACGACATATTCGGCCGCGAGGTGCTGAGCATCCGCCGCAGAACCACCGTTCCCACAGAAAAACAGTCGTCCTCCCGAAACGAGAGTCTCTGAAACCCAACGCGCATGAGTTTCAAGAGCTTCCATCAGAACAGCGACACTGTCCAACACGACGCGGCTGTGTTCGTTAAAGTGCTCACTGAGACGGTCTTGCGCTCTCAAGATCTTCTTTCCAATACAAGCTTCTGTTCCAAGACGACCCTGCCAGTCCACGCGTCGTTTATCCGCAAAACGACCTCAACACCCTCGTCCATCACTTTATAGTGACACGATTCGATCAAGCGCAGCGTCGGGATCTTCTCGCTCCATAGCTGCCTCGCAAGCGTACGTTATCCAAGCGTCCGCTAGGAGCAAGTCGAACGCGGCAGCGCGATCCCTAGACCTAGCACTAGCCGTTTCAAGGGAAACGCGTGCTGCGTCCCTAAGTCGATCAGGCCTAGCTTCTTGCCCACTCTGCATCATGTCAGCTTCGAGCCGAACACGCAGCCCCTCTGGGGGGGACGGATGCATTTCATCTAGCCAGTTAACCTCAGTCACCTTTTGCTCCAGAGAAAAGATCTCTCACGATATCGGCGCCTCCTAGCAGCGCCTCATCGATTTTCGACGCATCCTCAATTCCAGCCTGAGCCATGTGTGGACGCCCTCCTCCCCGGCTGCCGACCACAGACGCCACTTCTCGGATGAGTGTATCCGCCCTGATCCCTCGCGAAATCATATCGTCACTGGCGAAAGTAAAAATTGCTCTCTTATCACCAGGCATCTCAACTGCGAGTGCAGCTATTCCACTCTCACCACCAGTGAGGAACTTGTCTCCCCATTTGCGTGCATCATCTAGGTCTCGCACCCGCAATCGGATCCCTCTATACACCACATTGCCGCCGTCAGGAGTTTCTATCACCTCTTCAGCAATTACATCCTCTCCACTGCTACCATGAGCTCGGGCTTCATCCAGAAGACCTTCCACCGCAGCCTTGTCGGCAAGTAGCTGCTCTACTCGCTTCACCACATTATCTGGCCGCGTTTTAAGCACTGACGCGGTCTCTCCCAGAGTAGCCTCACGCTCCTGGAAGTAGGAAAAAGCACCCCTACCCGTTAGTGCTTCGATCCGCCTCACGCCAGAAGCAACCCCGGATTCACTAATAATCCTGAAAAGTCCTATATCACCCGTATGGGAGACATGCGCACCGCCGCATAGCTCCATGCTTATGCCTGGCACATCCACGACTCGTACCTCGTCTGCATACTTTTCTCCGAACAAGGCCATGGCGCCATCCCTGACAGCATCATCGTATCGCCGCTCTGCAATCTCGACAGGGTGATTTTTCCAGACGGCCTCGTTTACGAAGCGCTCCACTTCTCCTTTTTCTCTCTCTGTCATCGGCGCGGTATGAGCAAAGTCAAAACGTAGCCGATCCGGAGCAACGAGAGAGCCCTTCTGGACCACATGTCCACCCAGAAGAGACCGAAGCGCCGCGTGCAATAGATGAGTCGCAGTGTGATTCCGGGTCGTGTCAAATCTCACATCAGTCGCCACGAAAGCCGTTACCGGGAGGTCGTCTGCCTCCTCTGGAAATATCCCATCGACTTGTCCAAATAGAGCAGTACCAAGGGGGGTCTTCGCGACCCGATCAACCGTTACACTCCAGTTGTTGCCGCGGACAACCCCCGTGTCTGAAACCTGCCCTCCACTTTCGACGTAAAATGGATTCTCCTCAAGGATCAACCCGACACCACACTCCATCGTCTTCCATTTCAGCACTGCGGTCTCGACTTCAAGCGATGTGTACCCCACAAAATTCTGGGATCCATCCTTGACCGGTATCCATCCCTCCGAGTCGTTAAGTCCTCCAATCTCGATCCCACTTGCAACACGATCTGCCCTTGAACGGGCACGCTGTGTTTCAAGCGCCGCCTCAAACCCCCCCACGTCAACATCAATCTCTCTCTCTTCGGCCAGGAGCTGTGTGAGGTCTAGTGGAAACCCGAACGTGTCATAGAGTTTGAATGCCTCATCACCTGAGATCACTCCACCTTCGGAGGCAGCTAGCTCGTCAAATCGGGCTAGCCCACCTTCTATAGTCGAGAGAAAGCGTTCTTCCTCGGCCCGCGCTGCCTCCAAAATATGCTCTCTCCTCTCGGCTAGAGCGGGATAGGCATCACTCATTGTCTCTATAACTACCTCCACCACCCCAGAGAGCGTAGGTTCCCGGCGGCCCAGAAGCCAAGCATGACGGACTCCTCTACGCAAAATCCGCCTTAGTACATATCCCCGACCCTCATTGGAAGGATGTACACCATCTGAGAGTAGGAAAGCGACCGCGCGAGCATGATCAGCTAATACGCGATAGCTAACACCAGCTTCGGAAGTTGGGTCATACGCCTCACCGACCAGTTGGGCTACACGGTCCAGGAGCGGAATAAAGGCATCCGTGTGATAGTTAGAATCTGCACCCTGAAGTACCGCGGCAATCCGCTCGAGTCCGGCTCCCGTGTCAACACAGGGCGCAGGTAGAGAGTGAAGCTTGCCCTCGGCATCTCGGTCGAATTGCATGAAGACGAGATTCCACAACTCTACGATCGTTCCCGCATCGTTGAGCTCGACGAACTCATCATTACTTAAGACAGGCACCGGCTCGTCTCTGAGATCGTAGTGTAGCTCCGAGCACGGGCCACATGGCCCAGTGTCTGCCATCTGCCAAAAATTGTCTTTATCACCAAGTCGATATACGTGATCAGCCGGCAATCCAATGTCATTCAACCAGAGATCTGCTGCCTCATCGTCGGAATCATGCACAGTCGCATACAGGCGCTCGGGCTCTAAACCATATACCTGTGTGAGAAGCTCAAACGCGTACCGAATGGCATCCCTTTTGAAGTAGTCGCCGAATGAGAAGTTGCCCAGCATCTCAAAAAAAGTGTGGTGCCGAGTTGTCCGGCCAACCTCTTCGAGATCATTATGCTTACCACCCGCACGCACGCACTTCTGCGACGTAGCAGCGCGCTTCACCCCCAGTTCCTCTTGGCCTAAAAACACGTTTTTGAATTGGACCATACCCGCGTTCGTAAAGAGCAAGGTAGGGTCATCCGCCGGCACCAAGGATGATGACGGCTTTACAGTGTGCTTTCGTTCCTCGAAAAAGGAGAGGAAACGGTTACGAATTTCAGCGGTCTTCATCGGATTGGTCGATTGGAAGCGGTTCACGATGTTGAGTTCATCAGTTCACCGGAACTAGGCGCAGCTAGAGGGCAAAAGATAAGAGCCTGAGACCAATCTGTCGTCCAGATCACCTTTGCCAACCCCAGCGCTCTTCCACGCCGTATCTTTTTCCTAATCCGAAAAATCGCTTCATTCCTGACTAAGGAATCACTCGTCACCCGTGTCCGAGCTTACGGGATCTTCTTCCTGGTCGGCGGCGGAATCTGCCTGATCCTCGCTCCCCTGATCTTCCAGCAAGCCCAAAGCTACCCGCAACTGTGAATCTATCTCTCTGGCGATATCCGGATTTTCTACGAGAAAATGCTTGGAATTTTCTTTACCCTGCCCTAGTCGCAGATCCCCATAAGAGAACCATGCTCCAGACTTCTGTACGATATCGTGCTCCACGCCAAGATCCACCAGCAACGCGTTGTGACTCACACCCTCATTGTACTGGATATCAAATTCAGCCTGCCTGAATGGAGGTGCGCACTTGTTTTTCACCACTTTAACGCGAGTCCGATTTCCAATCACATCCTGCCCATCCTTGATCGCTCCGATGCGCCGGATATCAAGGCGAACCGAAGCGTAAAACTTTAAAGCGCGTCCACCTGATGTTGTTTCAGGGCTTCCAAACATCACACCGACTTTCTCTCTGATTTGGTTCGTAAAGATCACCGAAGTGTGAGAGCGATTTACGGCACCCGTCAGCTTTCGAAGTGCTTGGCTCATAAGCCGAGCTTGGAGCCCAACGTGGGTGTCGCCCATCTCTCCTTCGATCTCCGCGCGAGGCACGAGAGCCGCGACCGAATCGATGACGACGACGTCGATAGCATTACTTCGGATCAGCACCTCTGCTATCTCAAGCGCCTGTTCACCTGTATCAGGTTGCGATACAAGTAGATTGTCGACATCAACTCCGAGTTTACGTGCATAACCAACATCGAGTGCATGCTCTGCGTCGATGAACGCCGCGATGCCTCCTAATTTTTGCGCACTCGCAATCACCTGAAGACAGATCGTAGTTTTACCGGACGATTCTGGACCGTAGATCTCACTGATCCTACCGCGGGGCATCCCACCTATCCCGATAGCAGCGTCTAGATTGATGGCGCCCGTTGGGATAGCCTCGATGGCGGCCGGGCCACCATCCTCCCCCATTCGCATGATCGCACCCTTTCCAAAAGAGCGCTCAATCTGGGTAAGCGCGGTATCTAGCGCTTTTTCTTTATTGTCTGACTTTCTCTCAGTCGCCGCGCCTGCCATCTAGCCTCCGTCGCTTGGCCGCCTCAATTCGGGCAATGGACTCGAAAATACCGCAACCGAAGATAAAGCGAAAGTCCTTAAAACATTCACTCCTTTAAGCAGCAACCTATACCTAGGTCTTTTGTCCGGAAATGCCGCACCGGAAAAGGTGAAGTGAAGTGATCACACGTTCCGGCACGAATCGGCTAAAAGGAGTTGGCAAGCTAACGCAGAGACTTTCTGCCTCAAGGAAGACTGAGATGGGCTAGCCTGGCAGGTCTCGCTCGTAACGTTGCCAGACCCCCGGATAGATAGGAATAAAAATCACGTCCAGTGGTCGCTGAGCACTGACCACCGCAAACACGGGCACCCCTTGGAACACACCTACCCTAAGAATCTGATCGCAATCGATCGGGAATGTATCATCGGATTTCTGAAAGTCTCCTCCCTCGAAAACGATCACCTCGTCATCAAGATACCAGAACGAAGAACCAGCATAGCTCCCAGCGAAGGTCATTGCAGGTCTTAATGAACCAACCGGAACCGGTGGTATCCCAACGAGCGTATCTCCTGCTGCGTCAACTTGGATGGACACGTTTTGACCGGTTGCAAGACATATTTGGACTGACTCTCCTGACTCAACTGCCAATCCCGACTCCGAAGCACCTAGAATGATCGTGTCCGGCGGCGGTGCTGGAATATAAATCGTGTCCGGCTCGCTTCGATTCATCATTCGAGGACGACAACGAAAACCTGACTCTCTAGGACAGAGCACCGCAGAAAGCGTCAAGCCTAGCTTCGGCCTGTGATACTCGGAGAATTGCCCATCAGTGGGCCAAGGATGGTTGAGCGCAAGCCCTTGAACTCCTACTCGGATACCGTTCAGGTCGATTTGTGCACCCACGTTCACATCGAACCCGTTGTGCTCCGCGATCACAATCAGCTTCGACCGCTTTCCAGTCGACACATGGAGGCTGGTACCTGCGAACCAACCGTTGTTCGTCACAGGAGCATAAAATTCGAGGCCACTTCCACCGGAAAACATCCCTCCGCCATACCCGAGTGAAAAGGTCATGTCGTTTTTGGGAAGAAACCCGCCCTCGTACCCACGCAGGTAGGCGGTCGCCACACCATAAAGGCTCAAGTTAGTCTCAAGCCCACGCTCTTCACTGTAGCTCTTCCGCAACCTCTCATCCGGGAAGCCAAGCCTTCCTGGTGCATACTTCACATCCCGTCCGTAAGAGGGGTTAGAGAAAGACGGAGACGTCAGGTACCGACCTCCAACCGCAAAGCCTAGCCCTTGGTCTACCGGTTCCCACAATCGGAGTCGACCGAACACACCCCATAGATCCCCCCCTTTGGATTCATCGTTCAGCGACTGAACAGTCACACCCGCCTCGGCCCGGTCGAAGATCCCCACGGATGCAGAAAAATCTTTGAAGAACTCGTTACTGGGAGGCCCAAACCCCGAAGGACGACCCGAATCATCGATCTCAATTCGGCGCCCTATTGAGGACCAGAAACCAGAGTAGGTAGTAGCTAAATTCAGGTGCGGGAGAACATTGGATACAGGGATGTCTAACAACCCCGAACCATAGCGCTGCGTGCTCGGCATGCTCGGCGTCTGGGCTACGACCACCGAAAACACTGACACGAAAAGAACGGAAAGGGCCGACAGAGTTCTTCCAATCACAGAAGGAAACCCCGGCACACTAAGGATTATTCGACACTACGGTCTTCAATCGCACGTAATCTCCGAGCAATTGATATGACCCATCCACCGATCACCACGATTACCAGAGCATAGGCCGCAAAAACGTGCCAGTACGGCCGAAGGTTCTGCTCGGCAAGCCGGCTCGCTTGAGGCGGTACTCCAGCCTCCTCCTGAGCGAGAGTCACAGCCGCCGTTACGGCGAGTCCGGCGAGCGAGAGCATAAGCGAGCGAGGTACGATGTTCTTCATCATCATATTGTTGTCAGGCGGCAGACCGCGCGCGGAGATCAGCTTCCGCCCGAAGTGCCTCGACCGCATAGCGGAAGAGAAAGAGTCCAAAGAAGAGTAGTGAAAAGACAAGGACACCGAACAAGAGGGTCGCCAGCATGTCCCCGGGTAGGGTAGGACCATCAGGTTTAGCTACGACTGGCTCAGGGTGTAAGGAGCGAAACCACACGACACTGAGATGAATGAAAGGGATGTCCAAAGCACCTATGATCGCGACCACTGCAGCAAAACGCTTACCCTTATCGGGGTCCTCCGTTGAGTTTCGAACCATGATATAACCAACAAAGATAAACCACAGCAGCAGTGTCAGCGTCAGTCGAGGTTCCCAGGTCCAATATGTACCCCACGCAATCTTACCCCACAGTGGTCCAGTGGTCAGCACGAGCGTCGCAAAGACTAGCCCTCCCTCTATAGCGCAGAGAGCCGCTCGATCGAGGCGATCATCTCGCAACCAAAGGTACATCCCACTAGCTAGAGCGGCGAAGCCAATCGCCAAAAAGCTCGTCCAAGCCGCCGGCACATGGACATAGAAAATTCGCTGGATGACTCCCTGGTTGACCTCTGTGGAAACCCAGAAAAAACACATCCAGTACAGGGCGATGAGCCCGGCGAGGCCTAGGACCGTTAGCACGACCCCTCCTCTTCTCATTCCCGCTGTCGTCATCAATCCTCCACTACATAACGGAACAATACCGCCCCCGCCGCAACTGCGGCCAGCGCGAACGCACCCAGCATCCTGACATTCCCCTCTACTTCGGTGAAAGGCCTTCCGCTTAAGAGTGGCATCATAGCCCCCACACCATAGATCACCATCGGCACCATCAAAGGAAAGACCAGCACCGGGAGAAGGGTCTCCCTCAAGTGGGTCCCTTCAGCGACTGCAGCGAACAGGGTCCCGACAGCTACAAATCCTAATGAACCAATTCCAAGCACGAACACTACCCAACTGAGGTTCCGACCGAGATCTATCCCAAAAAATAGACCAAAGACGCCAAGGACCAGAAGAGATACCACAAACAACAGCACGAAATTGGCAATGAGCTTCCCAATAAATATCGCATCCTTAGGAGCTGGAGACATGAGTATACCCTGCAATGCACCGTCTTGAGACTCTAGGTGGAACGTCCGACCGACCCCCAGAAGACCCCCGAAGATGAGGGTCATCCAGATGAGTCCTGTTGCAACTTCGTTGGGCCGAACCGTAGTCGTATCAATTGAAAAATTGAACAAAACCCCAGTGAGGACCGCGAACGCACACATCGCGCCGACTCTCTCTCTCGACCGGATCTCGAGTACCAAGTCCTTCCGAAGAATTGCCCAGACTTGCGTCAGGTAGGTACTCACACCCGACCTTCCACGACACGATGGTAGCGGCTCTCAAAGTCTTCCCATCCAGCACCCTTGAGACTCCCCTCCCAGTGAAAACGGCCGGCCACTTGGATCGCGATTCTTGTCGCCATCTCCAGCCCTTCACGCAGGTTATGCGTCACCATAACCACCGTGCGCCGTCCGTCCTTTAATTCCTCTAGGACGTCCCGGAGCACTAGGGATGCAGCCGGATCTAAGCCAGAGTAGGGTTCATCCAGAAGAACGACATCCGGATCGTGCAAAAGAGCCCGAGCTAGAGACGCTCGCTGTCGCATACCATGTGACAACTTTCGCACTTCAGAGCGGGCCCTTTCACTCAAACCCACCCGCCTTAGCCTAGAGGCAATCCTATCTTCAAGATCGGTGACACCGAAGAGCTTTCCGTAAAAGTGCAGATTCTCCTCGACAGTCATTCGGTCGTAAAGGAAACCCTGATGAGAGAGCATCCCAATTCGGTGGCGCCATTCCTGTCGACCGAAGTCCAATTGCTCCCCACAAACGCTCACCGAGCCTGTCGTGGGGCGCATCGCTCCAGACAGCATACTCAATAGAGTGGACTTTCCAGCTCCGTTGGGGCCGACAATGGTCAGGAATTCACCTTCCGACATAGACAAATCAAGATCATCGACCGCAACAACCGACCCGTAATTCCGATGGAGACCTTTCGCTTCAAGTACCAAACGCCCAGAAGACACGCCTATCACCCTGAGACTGGGTCAGCCAGAGCGAGCCCACATGCCGAGCAGAACAGGCTCTCCTTATCATTCGTATACAAACAGGAAGAACACGTGACACCTTCACCGAACCCTTCACGAAGCTTTATGATTTCGGCTTCCAACCTTTTTTCGTCGATGTTACCGCCGGCCTTCGAAGCTTCATCGGCCTCAAGGGCATCGAGGGCCTCTGCGGTCAGTTCACTCTTCAGTGAGTGATAGTCCCGATGATCAAGCTTGCCTGCCAAGAAATCATACTCGACGTCGCGAAGTGCAAGAAGCGCAACCCGTTTCCTAGCCTCAGTCTCAGTCATCTCATCGTCAGCCCGCTCGAGAGATGCATGTATACCGTTCACAACTGGCTGCAACATGAAGAGGACCACTGCAGCTGCGACTAGCGTAACTCCAAGATATAGGGTCATCGCAGAGCGCCTCCCGAACTCAGTGAGCCGCCGCGGTCGCTAGCCCCGGTTTCTCTTCCGCCTTCTCGCGGGCCAGTCGAGCTCTGTCTATGCTAGGCCACAGTGCGATGACCGTCCCAAGCGCGATGAAAAGGCAACCTATCCAGATCCAGCTCACCAGGGGTTTGATAAGTACCTGTAGGTCAATCCCTTGGGCCCCGGGATCGTTACTCAACGCTCCGCCAGTGTCATTCATAGCCGAGAGAATCAGGTACAGATCCTCTGACACGATCGATCGAATACCGACTTCCGTCATCGGCTGTGTGTCACGGTTCGTGTATTGCCTCTTCTCCGTAGTAAGAATTCCCTTGGGCGTGCCATCTTGGCTCACGGACACTGTCGCTATGGCTTGCCACAGCAGGTTGCGCTCTCCTCTTCCAATCGACATCGAGAGGCCTTCGTAAGTCAGATCGTATACGTGACCGAACGGTGATGCTACTGAAACGACATCACCCGGTTGCACGTTGAATCTCGTGTCTTGGTTATAACCCGCACCGGCGAACCCTATGCACATGAGCACGAACCCAACGTGCACAGTGTAACCACCCCAGCGACGGCGGTTTCGGGTGACCAGATGGAAAAACGCCAGGAGGTACCCCTCCCCCTCGATTCGGGCACGGGCACGCGTGCCCTTCCAAAATTCGGTTACGATCACTGTAAGTACGAATGCGGATATACTCCACGTCACCAGTGGGAGTTCGTGCCGAGCCCCAAGCGCAAATAGCGCGATTCCTGTGACTACGCCAACTGCAATTGGAATCGTGAAATTTTTCTGGAGATTCCGTTTACTTGCCCGGCGCCACGCGATTACCGGACCTATTCCCACAAGAGTCAGCAACACAAGACCAATCGGGAAGTTCACCCTCTCGAAGAAAGGAGGCCCGACCGAAATCTCCTGACCCGTGAAACCTTCAGAGATGAGGGGAAACATCGTTCCCCACATTACGGAAAAAGCTGCGCCGAGCAGTAAAAGGTTATTAAATAAGAATGCTGACTCGCGTGAAAGGAATGACTCAATCTGATTCTCAGATCGAAGTCGAGGCAGTCGGTAAATGATCAGAACAACCGACGCAGCCAAGACCGTTCCCATGAAGCCCAAGAATATGTAGGCGATCTTGAGTTCCTGAGCGAAAGAGTGCACGGACTCAATGAGGCCCGATCGTGTGAGGAAAGTCGCGAAAATAGTGAGCAGGAAAGTCAGGAGCACCAGTGACATGTTCCATACCTTCAGCATTCCACGGTTTTCCTGAATCTGGACCGAGTGCAGGAAGGCGGTTGCCGTCAGCCACGGCAAGAGCGACGCGTTTTCTACCGGATCCCAAAACCAATAGCCGCCCCATCCCAACTCCTCGTAAGCCCAGCGCATTCCAAAAACGATGCCGACAGAAAGAAACAGCCAACTCGTTAGGATCCAGCGGCGAGTCAACTGAATCCAGCGTGCGTCTAACCGCCCGTTCAGAAGCGCTGCCACAGCAAAAGCAAAGGGAATCGTAAAGGCTGTGAAACCTAGATATAGAGTCGGCGGGTGAATCGTCATCCAGTAATTCTGGAGCTGTGGATTTAGTCCCCGACCGTCCGCAGGCGTAAAAGCCAGCCTCTCGAAAGGATTCACGTCGGCAAACAGAAGAACAACGATGAAAAAGAGTAAGATCGTCTGCAGTACGCCGGTAACGTACGGCATGAATTCGCGGTGCTTCTTTCTGTTGGTCACTACTGTGATCACCGCGAACAAGGCTAGCAGAAGGGCCCAGAAGAGAAGAGAACCTCGCTGGCCAGCCCAAAGGCCGGTGACCTTATAGAAGAGTTCTAGATTCGCATTCGAATAATTCGCAACGTACCAGTACTCGAAGCGATCGCCCAAAAAAGCCGCGCCGACTCCGAGCGATGCTACCAGAAGAAGGCCGAAAACTATATAAATGCTTCGCTCCGCACTCAAAACGAGATCGCCCCGCAGAGTGCGGCCACCCGCGTAGCCTAGAACCATACCCCAAGCCGCGACGGGCAGGGAGGCCCAGAGAGCGAACTCCCCCAGGATGGTCACTGACTGGTTCCTGCAAGCTCCTCGGGTGAGGCCTCGTAACGACTACCGCACTTGGTCAGGAGGACGTTCGCTTCAAAAACTCCGTCGCTCCGCAGCCTTCCCTCGAGCACTACTTCACTTTCATCCGTGAAGGTGTCAGGAAGAGCGTCCCGGTATTCAACCACAAAGGTTGATGCCTCGTCAACAAGATCGCGAACCGTAAATACGTGGAGAAGCTCCCCCTCAACACGGCTGTAGGTGCCAGGTATTACCATACCTCCGACCTTGACGCCAACTTCATGGAACGTCGGATCCTCTCCAACTTTCTCGATCAACTCTACCGGCGTCATATAGTAGACCATGGTCTCGCTGACGCCAGTCCATATCAGGTAGGTCACTACGGTAGCGACTCCCACTAAGCCCACCATGAACCGCCCATTCTTTTTCATACGATCCTCTGAGTCTAGCATTCGGAACGTGCCCTAAATCTAGCCTGCCCCCCTCATTTCCGAAAAGTCCGGAAAGCATCCTACTTCCAGCGAGTCAGCCTCGGTCTCGAGCCCATGCCAGAGTTGCTCGCACTGCTCGGTCCCAACCCACCATCGCGTCCCGTCTGTCAGCGGCATGGTGACCCGGTTCAAAGTGGCTGGCTTCCCCTTGGGCCTGAACGAAGTCCTCGGCAGTCGACCAGACACCAGCCTTCAGGCCGGCTAGGCCCGCAGCACCGAGTGCCGTCGTCTCGACTATCGGGGCACGCCTTACGGGAACACTCGCTACATCCGCCTGAAACTGCATAAGCCAGTCGTTCAGCGATGCACCTCCATCCACTCTGAGCTCTTCAACGTCCAACTTAGCATCGACCTCCATACCCCTAAGCACCTCAGTGGTCCCATACGCCATAGCTTCCAGTGCTGCCCTTACAATGTGGGAAGAGGATGTCCCACGAGTTAGTCCGAATAACGTCCCTCGCGCATCTGGCTCCCAGTGAGGTGCCCCGAGGCCCACAAACGCCGGCACTAAATAGACACCCCCGTTGTCTTTTAACCCCATCGCAATCTGCTCAGACTGCCCCGCATTCGTGATTATACCGAGTTCGTCACGTAACCACTGAATTGCCGCTCCGGCGATGAAGACTGAACCCTCGAGAGCGTAGGCTAAGCCACCCGAGGCATCACACGCCGCCGTAGTTAGAAGTCCATGTTTAGATCTAACGGGCGTATCTCCCGTGTGAAGAAGAAGGAAAGCTCCTGTGCCGTACGTATTCTTGGCAAAACCGGCAGTCCAACAACCTTGACCAAAGAGAGCAGCTTGCTGATCGCCAGCCACACCTTGGATAGGAACCTCGATACCGAGATGGTCTACCACACTCATACCGAACTCCCCCGAACTGGCTCGAACCTCCGGAAGAAGACCGGCCGGCACACCCAGCAAATCAAGAGCCCAGTGATCCCACGATGAGTCATGCAGATTGAATAACAGCGTACGCGAAGCATTCGTTGGGTCAGTAAGATGTGAGCCACCACTCGTGAGCTTCGCGATCAACCATGAATCCACGGTGCCCGCGGCAAGGAGCCCCTCTTCCGCTTTTCGGCGGATTTCTGGGTCGGACTCCAACAACCACGAGATCTTTGTACCAGAGAAATAAGGATCAAGCACAAGCCCTGTTCTGCGGCCTACTTCTTCTTCGTGACCTGCTTCCTTAAGGGAGCGGCACATCGGCGCGGTTCTCCGATCCTGCCACACTATCGCACGATGAACCGGCTCGATGGTTTCCCTATCCCACAAAACAACGGTTTCGCGTTGATTCGCGATTCCGATGGAGCAGACTTTGGCTCCCGATGCATCGGCGACTGCATCACGAGCCACTCTCAATGTTACCTCCCAGATCTCGTTGGCATCATGCTCGACCCAACCATTCTTGGGGAAGTGCTGTTTAAATTCGGAGTAGCCACGTCCAAGCACACGGCCGTCTGCATCTATGACAAGGCAAGTCGTCCCCGTGGTCCCTTGGTCGATTGCCAGCACTGCTGAAACAGTCATGGGCTCAGTCTGAGATTTTTGGCGCGATTACGCCGAAGTCGTAACGGAACCCGATCGCCTCAAGCAGATCGACGAAGGACGCTACAGGAAAACCAATGACTGCATAATAGTCACCATCTACAGACTCCACCAACGAAGCCCCTAGGCCCTGAATTCCATATCCGCCCGCCTTGTCCATAGGTTCGCCCGTCGCTACGTAGGCTGCTGACGTGTTCCGATCGTAAGTTCTCATACGCACTGTCGCGGTTGCTACTGTACTGACGACCCCATGTGGACCCGCGACTGCAATACCGCTTAGCACCTTGTGTCGGCTGCCAGACAGGTCGTTAAGCATATCAATGGCTGCTCCCTCGTCTTTTGGCTTTCCGAGAATCGCATCTTTGTGAACAACGATCGTGTCCCCACCGACAACCAGAGCATCTCTCTCTCTCTCGGCGATGTGCCCAGCCTTGGCTCTTGCCAAACGTTCCACATGCTCTGCTGGTCTTTCCTGCTGCAGGAGAGACTCATCCACATCGGCAGGCAATATCTCTGGCTTAAGCCCCAGCTGCCCTAGTATATCCGCTCTTCGTGGAGACTGAGAAGCGAGAATCAATCGCAAGGCACCACATGAATAGGTCATCGCTCTAACACCAGTGTGACAGGACCATCATTAATAAGATCTACCTCCATATCGGCTCCAAACTGACCAGCCTCAACCGATCCAAGGCAGCAGGAGCGCAACTCTTCTACGAAGAGTTCATAAAGAGAAAGAGCTGCCTCTGGATCAGCAGCATGGACGAAGCTGGGTCGACGTCCCTTGCTCGTATCCCCATATAGAGTGAACTGACTGACGACAAGAAGATCTCCTCTGATATCGATCAAAGAACGGTTCATCTTGCCTTCGTCGTCTGGAAATACACGCAGACCGACAATCTTGTCGGCCATCCATGACGTCACAGCCGCGTTATCACCGTCTGTGAACCCAACAAGAAGAAGGTGGCCACGTTTAGCCCGTCCCACGACCTGCCCCTCTACTCGGACCTCCGCCCTACGGATACGCTGAAGGATCACTCTCATTGAACGTCGGTGATACGCACCAGCTCACTCCACTGTGACGGACTTAGCCAGATTCCGTGGCTGGTCGACGTCCGCTCCACGCATTACCGCAATGTGGTAGGCTAATAGCTGCAAAGGAATCGTGGTGAGGACTGGCAGGAGGTGCGGTAAGGTATGCGGCACCTTGATCATGTGATCGACCTTGCCCTGAAGCTCGGGCGCGTCATCTGAGACAATAGCGATAATCTTACCTGATCGCGCTTTCACCTCTTCGATATTGGAGACGACCTTGGAATAAATTGGATCCCTGGGAGCAAGCACAACTACAGGCATATCTTCATCGATCAGAGCTATCGGTCCGTGCTTCATCTCCGCTGCCGGATAACCTTCCGCGTGGATATAACTGACTTCCTTGAGTTTGAGTGCTCCCTCAAGCGCAACTGGGAACTGATAGCCACGGCCCAAATAAAGAAAATTCTGGGCATCTTTATAACCCCGAGCCAACTCTCTGATCTCCTCATCTAGCTTAAGGACCTCTCGGATTTGATCCGGTAGCATCTGCAGGTGCTGCGCGATCTCATGTCCCCTCGCAGCTGACATACCGCGGCGGCGACCCATGAACATTGTGAAAAGCGAAAGCGCCACGAGCTGACTTGTGAAGGCTTTGGTCGAAGCCACACCGATCTCCGGCCCCGCGTGCAAATAGATCCCAAAGTCTGTCTGTCGAGAAATCGTTGATCCAACCGCGTTAACAACGCCCATGGTAGTTGAACCCCGCTGTCGAGCCTCTGTAAGCGCGGCCAAAGTATCGGCGGTCTCACCTGACTGGCTGATCGCTAGGGTCAATGTGCCCGCTTCAAGAACCGGATTTCGGTACCGGAACTCAGAAGCGTACTCCACGCTGACTGGTATTTCGGCGAGTTCTTCGAGCATGTACTCCCCAACAAGCCCGGCATGCCAGCTCGTTCCACATGCCGTAATCACGATGCGCTCTACTTGAGCTAGTTCACTATCATGCTCAAGGATCCCACCAAGACGCGCATCACTAGAACCTCGAAGTATACGACCGCGCATAACATCAGCGACGCTTGATGGCTGCTCATAAATCTCCTTGAGCATGAAATGCGGGTATCCACTCTTCTCAATAGAGTCGAGAGCCCACGTAACTTCATGGACTCCCCGCTGCACCTCGTGACCTTCGAGGTGATATGTGCGATATCCCTCTGTAGTTAGAACCGCGCAGTCTCCATCATCCAGATAAACTACATCTCTCGTTACCTCAATGACTGCGGCAGCATCTGAACCGGCTAACATCTCTCCATTCTTACCAACTCCGATAAGAATGGGGCTACCGTGTCGCGCGACTACGATCTTCTCGGGATCACGCGACGATACAACCGCAATCCCGTAAGCTCCATCAACATTACGCAAGGCGGCCTGAACCGCTTTTTCAAGCGGGGCTCCATCTTTCCAGAGGTAATCGATGAGATGAACCACGACCTCCGTATCCGTCTCAGACCGAAAGGTGTACCCCTCAGATGCGAGTTGCTGCCTAATGATATCGGCGTTTTCAATAATCCCATTATGAACAATTGCGATGTCCCCATCCATCGATGTATGCGGGTGCGCATTGGGCTCGTTAGGGGCTCCATGGGTGGCCCATCGCGTATGAGCAATACCACAGGTTGCCATCTCAGAGGACACTCCCATCGCATCTTCTAGAACATGGATTTTCCCGGGCTTCTTCAGGACCCGCAGACTCTCGCCATTCATCAGTGCGATCCCGGCCGAGTCATAACCCCGATACTCAAGCCTCTTAAGACCGGCTAGGAGAATAGGGGCTGCCTTATTACAGCCCACGTATCCGACGATACCGCACATGTGAGGTGATCTCCCTTATGGGGTCGTTTTCGTCTTAGGAGAAACGGTCAAGTAAACTAGCTGCCCTATCCACAAGCTGCTGCGCTTTCTGCCTAGTGGGAGACTCCGCGATGAGTCTAACTACCGGCTCTGTTCCTGAGGGACGGATGTGAAGCCAACAACCTTCATTTGGCCAAGCCAGCCGAAGCCCGTCAGACCTGTCTCTAGAATCTCCTCCGACTTCCTGTTCGAGTAGCGCATAACCATCTGCTAGCGCTTCATTAGGAAATGAGACCTTTTTCTTAACGATCTCGTAGGTTGGCCAACGACCTACCGCCTGAGACGGGGTAAGCTTCTCTTCTGCCAGATGGTGAAGTATCAGAGCCGATGCTAAAGAAGCGTCACGTGTGTGATGCAGAGCCGGGAGAATGACACCCCCATTTCCTTCCCCTCCAATAACAGCTCCTTGAGCCTGCATCCGTCGAGAGACGTTCACTTCTCCCACGGGCGCTCTCACTAATGGGGAGCTAAATGCCCTAGCAACATCCTCTACAACAGCGCTCGTCGAAAGGTTTGTGACCACCGTGCCAGGCATACGAGCGAGAACAGAAGCGCACGCTAGAGCAAGCGTAAGATCTTCCCCCAGCGGTTTTCCTGTCTCGTCCACTATTGAGAGACGATCAACGTCTGGATCGACCGCAAAGCCAACATGAGCTTTAGATTCCGAAACTAGCTGTCCAAGTTGACCCAAATTCTCCGCAGTGGGTTCGGGATCGCGAGGAAATCTTCCATCGGGATCCATTCCGATGCCAACCACCTCGCATCCGAGCCGCTCAAGCAACTCCCTAATCACAGGGCCTCCTGCCCCATGCACACAATCGACAGCCACCCGAAATCTCGCCTGACGAATCATCTCTGTATCAAGCTGAGAAAGTTCCAGGATTGCCTCGAGGTGTCTCTGCCAAGCCGATGTATCTTCCTTCACCGAGCCCAACTCATCCCATGGGACACGGGGTGGGTCTTTCGTAGCCAAATAGGAACGGAACCGGTCCGACCCATCAACATCCAAAAAGATAGCTTCACTCGATACCAGCTTTAGGGCATTCCACTCAGCTGGATTGTGACTTGCCGTGACACCGATACCACCGATGGCTTTGTGGTGCTGAACCGCCAATAGGATCGTCGGTGTAGGCACCACACCAAGATCAATGACATCGCATCCTACAGACTGCAGCCCCGACATAACCGCTCTCGAAAACATCGGGCCCGACCTTCGTGAATCACGACCCAACACCAGTGTACGCCCCCCCTCGATTTCTCGGAGGTGCGCGCCAAACGCGGCGCTTATCCCAGCCATCAGCTCCGGGGTCAAAGATTCACCTACACGACCCCGCACCCCTGAGACACTGACCATTAGCCCTTCAGGTAGATGAATCGGCACAGCCCTGAATCCTCAAAATGTTAAGGAATTAAGCGATTCTTCAAGCCCCATCATGTAGCCCCTAAGATTCTCGCGGATACGGGTGGTGCACGTCAACGTGATTCCCGATCTTGCGCCCTGACAAGGCCACTAGAGTTGCAGTTCGGCCATCCACTTTCTACAAGAAACTTTAATGAGCGAAGCCTCTAACGACTTCAGCTTCGGAACAAAAGCTATCCACGCAGGAGTGGAACCTGAGCCGGTCACAGGTGCCATAATGACGCCAATCTTCCAGACATCGACGTACGTGCAGCCCGCGGTGGGAGAGCCTCTGTCCGGCAGCTACGACTATGGACGCACGGCCAACCCAACCCGTGAGGCGCTTGAGGCCAGCATAGCTGCTTTAGAGAGCGGCTCGTTCGGTGTTGCGTTCGCATCTGGCCTTGCAGCCTTGGAAGCAATCGTAAAGAGGCTTTCAGCAGGAGACCACGTAATAAGTGAGGAAAATACTTACGGAGGCACGACCCGGATGTTCAATCACGTGCTCTCCCGCCTTGGTATCAAGTTCACCTATGTGGACGCGCGCGACTTAGAAGCTGTATCCGCTGCCATCCAGCCTAATACCAAGCTTATTCACGTCGAAACGCCGACAAACCCGATGATGAAGCTATGTGATATAAGGGCTATTTCTGACCTTGCGCACGCAAATGGCGCCCTGCTCTGCGTAGACAACACCTTCGCATCTCCGTTCAACCAGCGACCACTCGAGCTAGGTGCAGATTTCACGATGCACTCCTCGACGAAGTACGTGAACGGGCATTCCGACGTCATTGGTGGCCTGATAGCAGTTCGAGATCCGGCATTGGCAGACGACCTCTACTTTATCCGGAAATCGTCTGGCGCGGTACCTGGCCCCATGGACTGCTTCCTGACTCTACGAGGTATCAAGACACTCCATGTACGAATGATCCGTCACAACGAGAATGGTCAGAAGGTGGCTGAATTCCTTGAGGTGCACCCAAGGGTCGATCGCGTGCTCTATCCGGGTCTCTCGTCTCACGAACAGTACGATCTCGCAAAACGTCAGATGAACGGTTTTACTGGAATGGTTTCGGTCGACGTAGGCACCCTTGAGCGCACCAAGGCTCTCACTGAGAACCTTAGGATATTCTCACTGGCGGAGAGCCTCGGTGGAGTAGAGTCACTGGTGAATGTGCCCGCGCTAATGACACATGGATCAGTACCCGAGGACAGACGCGAAGCCATGGGGATTACACCAGGCCTAGTGCGTTTCTCAGTTGGTATTGAGGATATCGACGATATCCTCGCAGACCTCGATCGCGTGCTCCGAATATGAACGAACAAGGTCTCACCAGAGAGGAGACGTTAGATGGACTACGATAAAGTTGGGTCACAAGAGAAACCAGAAACACCCGGGGACGAATCCTCAAAGAGAATTCTTCTCGACATTGCGCCCAGCGCTTGGGAACATCCCGCGGACAAGGCAGCTCTCCAAGCACTAAGGAGGATTCCAATCTTTGACGAAGTATTGAAGAAGATGTTTGGCTTCTTTGGAGAAAAGCCAATCCGATTAGCCTTTCAGGCTGATGCCGTCAGTGTCTCAAACAAACAGTTTCCGGAAGTATACCGTCTCTACAAGGAAGCCCTCCGCACTCTGGACGCTCCGCATGAATATCCTCTCTTCATGTCGCAGACCCCCATGGTGAATGCAGGAGCTTATGGGATGGACAAGCCGTTCATAATACTAAACTCTGGCACACGATTCCTCCTGACAGACGAGGAACTCCAGTACGTCATAGCACACGAGATCGCCCACATCATGAGCGACCACGTGCTTTATAAGACTATGACAGTCTTACTGATCAATCTCGCCAATATGGGCTTCCCCGTTGTAGGTGTCGCAGCACGGGCTGTGCTTGTGGGGTTACTAGAGTGGTCACGAAAGTCCGAGCTCTCTTGCGACCGAGCTGGATTACTCGCCATGCAAGACACTGAAGTCGTAATGAGTGCGATGCTCAAGATGGCGGGAGGACCAACCTCCCAGGACAGAACGGACCTGAACGAGTTCATCGTTCAAGCGGACGAGTACCGAGAGAGTGGAGATGTCGCGGACCAAGTCTTTAAAGTCCTCAATGTACTTGGGCGTACCCATCCATTTCATGTGTTACGGGTCGCTGAACTACGCGACTGGATCGAATCCGGTGACTACGACCGCATTGTCAGCGGGGAATACGCTCGACGCGGAGAACCAGATTCCGCGTACGAAGAAGATCTAAGGGCAGCGGCTTCTGCTTACGCCGACGAAGCAAGAGACTTATTGGATTCCATTACCGGTGCTGCGATGCGAGCTGGCTCAGACTTCCTGAGTAGCTTTCGAAAGTAGTCCGCGATGTAAGCCTAATACTTGGGGAATCAGAGCGGACCGATAGAATTGGTTGGCCCCTTTTCTTTCGTCCGTAGCAAGCTAGACTCCGGAAATGCGCATCCTGATCGTTGGAAACGGTGGGCGTGAACACGCCCTGCTCTGGAAACTTAGGCGTGATGCTCCCCACGCCGAGTTCTTTGCAACGCAGCCGAATGGGGGTATGGCACCATTGTGCCAAGGTGTGGAGATCCCAGCGGCAGACAAGGAAGCTCTGGCTGACTGGGCCACGAAAAACAAGATCGACCTAACGGTGGTGGGCCCAGAAGGACCTCTAGCGGAAGGAATCGCAGACCGGTTTCAAGAGATGGACTTACCCATCTTTGGTCCGACTCAGGCCGCAGCCCGTATCGAATCAAGTAAAGCCTACGCGAAAGATCTAATGCAGAAAGCCAGCATCCCCACGGCCAGGCATCGAACTTTTTCTAAACAGACGGAAGCAGAGAAATGGGTGCATGAACTCGGTGCACCCGTTGTGGTGAAGGCTTCTGGTCTAGCAGCTGGGAAGGGCGCAGTCGTATGCATGACAGTGGGGGCGGCACTCGAAGCGATCCGTTCCATGCTGGGAGACATGGCGTTTGGGGAAGCTGGGCAGGAGATCATCGTCGAGGACTTCATGGAAGGAGAGGAGATCTCTGTCTTCGCGGTCTGCGACGGTAAAGACTTTGTCCTACTTCCTCCCTCCCAGGATCACAAACGTGCGGGTGAGGGCGACACCGGCCTGAACACTGGCGGTATGGGTGCGTATGCCCCGGTATCAATAGCGACTAATGAGGTGATGGAAGAGGCGGCCACGAAGGTCATAGCACCCACACTGGAAGCTCTCGCAGCCGATGGAGCTCCTTTTCGTGGCCTGCTCTATGCGGGATTAATGAAAACGGAAGATGGACTGAAGGTTGTAGAGTTCAACTGCCGGTTCGGCGACCCTGAAACACAGGTCGTCTTGCCACTAATGAAGTCTTCGCTACTTGATTTGTTACTCGCTGTCGCCCGAGGACGCTCGGTGGCCAACATTGTGGTTGAAACTCATTCCGGTTGTGCGGTGGCGACTGTCCTAGCCTCAGGTGGTTACCCAGGAAGTTATGCGAAGGGAAAACCCATTCACCTGCCCACCGAGTTAGACTCAGACGACCTAGTGCTTTTCCACGCCGGGACCGCACGTAATGAAGATGCCTTGGTCACGTCCGGCGGTCGCGTGCTCGCTGTAGCGGCAGTGGCTAAGACATTTGCTGAAGCAGCTGAGGCGAGTCGGGCCGGAGCAAGCCAAATAGAATTTGAGGGGGCTTTTTACCGCGCCGACATCGGATGGCGCGAGCAAGCTCGAGTCGATCTTCCACCCGAGGGCGATACGGGTTGAGGAAAACCATTTTTATGTGCAATGCCCGAGCTACCTGAGGCTGAAACGATTGTCCGCGGCCTTAGGCCAAGGGTTACAGGGGAGACAATAGCACGTGCGGAGGTTTTACGACCTGATATCCTCAGGGAACCCAAACGCAAATTCACTCCTAAACTTCGCGGTCGAGGAATCTGCGGTGTAACGCGACGAGCCAAGAACATTGTTATTGAGTTCGACGATAAATCAGTAATCTGGGTGAACCTAGGCATGACAGGGCGTCTTCTCCACTTCCCTTCAACACCCACTGGACCGGATCGCCCAACCCACGCAACTGTTCGCTTTCGTCTCGAGGGAGGCGGCATCCTCATCTTTGACGACGTCCGTCGCTTTGGAACAGTAGAACACCTAGAAGCCAGTATCCGCAGTCAGCGCTCCGAAGCGATGGGGCCTGAACCTCTGACCGACACGTGGCTTCCCGAGCACCTGCTGGAATCTTTGTCACGCTCGAGAGCCCCCGCCCGATCTTGGCTTCTTGATCAACGCAGGATCGCAGGGATAGGGAACATATACGCTGCTGAAGCACTCTTCCTTGCCGGGATAGATCCTCGCACCCCCGCTCGTGATATAGACCAGGCGAGGGTTCGAGCACTTCACCGATCGATCCGGAATGTCCTACAAGAAGCCATCGACGCCGGAGGGACGACAATAAGAGACTATCGAAATGCGGAGGGTGAAATGGGCGAATACGGTAGACAGCTCTACGTTTATGGCCGAGAAGGTTCACCTTGTCATCGATGTGACTCACTGATCAAACGCGTGGTTTTCTCCAATCGCTCTGCCTTCCTGTGTCCGGTATGCCAGCCAAGTCTTTGAGACGAGTCCTCACCGTCCCTTGGTCGAAGATCAATGTTCGATTCTTTCGCCACATGGGTGTAGTCACTTCTGCAATCCTATCAATGGCTTGTGCACCGTCGACTCCGAGCCCCGAATCCAACAACCCAATCCCACCGCAGATCCATAGCTTTGACGGCCTACTTCCCGATGTCGAAAAAGTCGTTCTAGAGAACGGTATGCGGGTCTTAGTTCTTCCACGACGAGGGATCCCCACTGTCTCCTTCGTGATGCAATATGGCATTGGTGGGATTCACGAGCGTCCCGGTGAGACGGGAGTTGCGCACCTTCTTGAGCACATGCTATTCAAGGGCTCTGAGACTATCGGTACTACGGATGTCGCAGCAGAACGCGTCCTCTTCGACATGATAGATGAGTTGCACGAGGACGTGGTCGCGGCCCATGAGTCCGGCAATCTTGCCGAGGCCGAAAAACTCGAGGATGAAATAAATCGCTTAGAGGATCAGGCTCGAGAGTTCGTAGTAGCCAACGAATTCGATCGCATCCTGTCTCAAGCCGGTGCTCGGGGGTTAAATGCAACAACGACATCCGAATCGACAATCTACTTTGTCGAGCTTCCGGCCAATCGAGCAGAACTGTTCTTTGCACTAGAAGCAGATCGTATGGCTAATCCAGTCTTTCGCGAATTCTACTCAGAGCGGGACGTCGTGATGGAAGAACGGCGCATGAGAGTCGATGCGAGTCCCCGCGGCACTCTCTACGAACGCCATTTATCGACTGCCTTCAAGGTACACCCTTACGGCCAACCAGTCGTGGGGTTGATGGAAGACCTAAGGACACTCGGACGACGTGACGTAGAGCGATACTACCGAGATTACTACGGTCCCAACAATGCTGTGCTAGCGGTGGTGGGCAACGTAAAGGCCGATGACGTCGCTGCATGGTCCAGACATTACCTTGGCTCTATTCCGAAGAGACTAGATCCGCCTACGGTAGAGTCACTGGAGCCAGAACAGACTGCGGAACGAAGGGTCATCATTGAATGGGATGCAGAACCCGCTCTGCGCATCGGGTGGCACGTACCTGAAGCAACGCACAATGATGCTGCAGCCATCGCAATGCTGTCAGTGATATTGACCGGAGGAAGGACCTCGCGACTCCACCGCCGGCTTGTTACTGACGAACAAATCGCAGCCACGGTCTTTTCATCAACGGGACCAGGAAATCGCTTTCCACAGTTATTTCAAGTTGACGTAATCCCCGTACACACCGCATCCATCGAAACCGTCGAGGCTGCAATCTACGAGGAGGTCAAACGAATACAGGACGAAGGGCCAAGCGACGAAGAACTTGAACGAGTACGCAATCAACTTGAGGCAGGAAGAGTTAGACGTCTTCAGTCCAACCTAGGACTAGCATTCCAGCTAGCAGACTCCGAGTCACTATTCGGCGACTGGGCTACGACGTTTAAATCAGCTGAGCTTATGAAAGAAGTTAATAGAGACGCCGTCAAGCGCGTCGCTCGCAGGTATCTGAACATTGAAAATAGAACCGTCGGCATCCTGCAACGTCCAAGCGTGTCGCGATGAGAAACCGCCAAGACTCAAGCACTACCGCGTCGCTTCTCATCCTCGCGCACTTATTGGCCGCGATTCTCATCCTTCCTGCCAGTTCCCTGGCACAGATTGCCCAGCCTACAAACACGGGCCGTTCCGCAATCGAGAGTCTGAGCTTCAAAAAGCTTGAGTTTGAGCAGCCAGAAGTTTACCAGGTGAATATCGACGGGGTCGACGTGGTGCACCTTGAAGACAGATCTCTTCCGCTCGTTACGATCCATGCTTACTTCCGCGGAGGCTACGGACTTTTCGACCGAGCGTCCTATGCTGCCGCCTTGGGGCTACCTGCACTGCTGAGATATGGAGGAACAGAAAGTAGGCCAGCATCAGAAGTAGATAAAGAAATCGCGCATCACGCGCATCAGCTCTCATTCGGTAGCGCAGGAGGGAGCGTCACCTCCTCTCTAAATACCCTGACTGAAAATCTCTCGACTGGTCTAGTTCTTTGGGGTGACATGCTTTTTGAGCCCGCATTCGATCAAGTAGAGATTGAGGCTTGGCGAACAAGACAATTAGAGGGAGTCGTGAGGCGCCTAGACGACCCAGCAAGACTAGCGTACTCAGAACTCAATCGTCTTCTCTTTGGTGACCACCCGATCGGGTGGGAGATGAGACCAGATGATCTAGCTCCCGAACGACTGTCAGCAGATGTCTTCCGCGAGTTGCACAAAAAGGTGATCTGCCGCGATAACATAGTCATAGGCATTACGGGTGATATCGGCCAAAAGGACCTAGACCAAGTGCTAGAGCACTTGATCAAGAGGATTCCTCGGTGCGCGATGTCACTGCCTGAGCCACCAGTTCCCGACATAAGACAGGCCCAAGGAGTCTTCCTTATTGAGAAGGATCTAGATCAATCGGTCATCGTCATGGCACACCCATCCGACGTCAGGCTCTCGGACGAGCCCGAATACTTCGCCGCAATGATGGGCAACGCCATCCTAGGCGGAGGCGGCTTCTCCAGTCGTTTGCTGAATCGTGTACGTACCGAGGAGGGATACTCGTATTCGGCGGCGTCACTGTGGACCACTCCACACAATCACCAAGGTCTTGTGGGCGCGACTACGCGGACCCGGCCAAGCAATGCAGCGCCCGCTATTGAAGCGATGCTTGAAACTATGTCCATTCTAACCCGGGAAGCTCCAGCGCCAGACGAACTCGCCACGACAGTCGC
>CENY01121306.1_pt1 | contig 33113 bp, 27 predicted proteins | sample 356181 | NCBI WGS metagenome assembly CENY01 (sample SAMEA2619840, study PRJEB7988) | marine metagenome | isolation source: saline water (ENVO:00002010), including
GCCCATAGGACCAGACAAACAACGCTGAACAAACCTAGAAACATCAGCTCTCAAATGCCCTGGTTGAACCAGAACAGGATCAGTAGCAACATGATCCCCAGAAGCAGTAGTACCAGCGTAACCCCTAGAAACAGTAACAATATCAGTACTTGTATTAACAGCAGTAATAAGCATCGCTTCCTGATTAATCTCAATAACGTCCGTTATCGACAACTTAGAAGCATCACCAGTAGCAAGGTTAATAGAAGTAGAACTAGCGCTACTAGGAGCACCAGACAAAGTCACCTGCAAAGGTCTTTCAGAATGCCTATACAATCTTGACATTGTTTCGTCAATAAGATCACCTAAACTCACTGATGTTGTAGTAGCCATTTACCTTCTTGACCTCATTCTCCCAGGGAACCTTCCTGCCCTATTAGTTCTATACCGCATGTCTACACGCAAGCTTAGTGGACCACCAACATTACCGATAGGTCCTATTCCGTGTGACAATATAATATCAACTTCTTCCGATTGTGTTAAGGTCCTGTCCCCAAGACCTTCTAAAACTTCTATCAAATCACTGACAGAAACGCCGATCTTAGCGTCCTCACCAAGAATCCTGTAATTACTACTGTTCTGATAAGTAGTTGAAGACTGATAATCCAACGAAGTGTCGAACAATTCACCAACATCAGAATCAGACAAAGCTATAGCAGCAGTACCTTCAGTACCAGAAGCAGTATCAGCTTGAGTCACAGCAGCTATAACAGGTGAAAGAGCGTCAACGATAGCCATGGCATCACTCTGTGTGAGAGAAATCCCATGAGCATCGGTGGCACTAGCCGTATCGGAACTGCTAACAGCAGTTCCTTGACCTTCAGTTTCAGCTACAGAGAAAGTATCAGAAGAAGAAATAGAAAGCTCATAGCCTTCTGTTATGCCAGTAACCCATTCAAGAATGGCACCGCCACCCTCTAATGTAATAGAAAGAGCGACAGGTGAACCTTCAACAGCAGAACCAGTATCAGCTTGAGAAACAGTTACTGTAAGAGTCTGAGCATCAACACCAGTAGCCGTATCAGTTATAGGGTCGTCTACACCTAGACGGTAACGAAGACGATCAGAACGATAGTCATGATCGTTTCTGTATTGTTGAGGGAAAATACCGTAGCGCCGTCTTAAATAACGGTAACCAAGCTCTCCTGTATGTTCTACATCACCTGCACGGTATTGAAAATCATTCCGATAATCGACTCCCTCTGCACCAGGGGCGAAAGTTTCAGAGGATTGATAGTCGGTGGAATTCCGATAGGCTAAACCACCAGCCATTGTTTACTCTGGTTGTGTCGGCCAATCGCCGAACTCAGATTGTTTAGTTGCTGTTGAAGGGAAGTCCCGAAGTTCTTGACGGTATGTAGCCCATTCAGCTTTCTTCTCATCAGTAAGAGGAGAATCAGCCATTTGAGTCCAATCAGACTCAATCAATAAAGCATTTCGCCTGTGTCTAACAGGTGAAATATCGTTATCATACGCTTCTCTTTCAGCAAGAATTTCTGCACGTTCATCGTCATCCAATGGGACAGTTATCCATTCACCATCTTCGTCTTGAATCAGCTTGTTCATTTCTTCTTCTGACATATTTATCTCCTTTCTTAGCTACGAAAATTTTCTACCATAAACATGAAAATATGTAGGTGACCTCCAAGAGTCATGGTAAGGCGTAAACCTCACACTTTCCCAAGGACCTGTATGACCATTCCAACTTACACCAGCACTAGCAATTCCGATAGTGGTTTCAAATTGGTGAGCCTGCGTACTGTCTTGTCTACTGTGAGGCATCCCAATTTGGAAAAATACGTTCGGATTTCTACTGCCTGTACCGTGCATATTTATTATTTCAACTATCCCACATCCCATGCCACCAGTCTGCGCCCAACCATACAAGGTTTGATGGCTAGTAAGTTTTGCAGAAATTTCAGAACCAGGGTTATTATTGGAGTGATAATTAGAGGAAGTAGATGAATGTCTATTGTAAATCCAGTTGGAATTATGGTAACTGCCACTCCAACCGTGTGTGGGATGATAAAACCTCATTCTTAATGTGGTTCCATCATTGTCATTAGCGGAACGGAACCCTTGCCATATGATAACCGCATCCTTATAGTCGCTCATACTAGCTAAGGACACATCTATATATGTGGCTGTTTGCACATAACCAGTGCTTAAACCAACTGATCTCACATATTCTAAATCTGCTGCCATGTTTCCACCTTTAGTATTCCAACTGCCATAAAGAAATTTTCGAGCCAGTATCTATTTTGTTGCCACTATGAGATACTGATATTGAACTGATTGCTGAAGTGGTGTAACACTTACTCCAACCATAGCTTCTGCCATACCAGCCAGATCCCAATGACTGCGCTCTAAACAGCATTTGTTTACCGCCACCAATGTTCGCTGTAGTTCTATTACTGTTAGTTGTCAGGGCTTGTGTCCAATTAGCGAACGGAAACCACACCTCGATAAAACTTCTATCGTTACTGTTACCAGTGGCATGGATATAGGCATTGTTAGCTTGCTTATGCCAGCCTCCATAACCGTAAGAATAAGAAGAGCTACCGCCGCCACTTGAAGATGCCCCATTAGTGTCATACATTCCTGTAGTCTCACCGTTTATAGTGAGGGAAATGCCACTAGCGTTGCCGTTATGTATATGCAAATCCATAGCTAAATACAAATGAGGTGAACTAGGGATGCTGGTAAAATTGACAGTTGTAACTGTGCTTCCAACAGTTGTTGTAGATACTAATTTCATTATCCGTAACTCACCCCATAAACTTGCACATTAGTGCCAGCATCAAACTGACCGTTCCCATGAACATCTCCACACCCGAACTGTATCGTACCCATAGACCCGATTACAGACTGACTAGGAAGGCTAGAGGATGCGAACTGAAACATATTTCCTTCATTACATCCACCGATCACCTGAATACCACAATTAGCGGTACCTTGTTGAGAGCCGTTATATGTAGTTTCGTTCCTGTCTCCACTTACATAAAGATCAACCCAACCGTACCTACCAGCAGTATCGTTATATTCGGTCATTACATCCCGAAACTCTGCGTATGACTGAGAGTTACCGTACCCGAATAAAAAACTGCCACTAGATGATGCCCAGTAGCATTGATCCTGATACACGTTGGCGCTTGAATATCCATCAACTCTGACTGTTAAATGACCTTGAGCATTTTGATTGCCGCCTCTTAAAGCCATACGGAACCAAAGAGCATCATAAGTATTATATGGCGCACTAGACACCGTATAACTTATATACTGTGTATCCGAAGCAAGAGTCAGTTCGTTAATACCTTCCCAAAGAAACTTTTCGCCAGCACCACTAGCCGCAGTAGATCCTAAAAGAGCAAGAATCTGCGACATTTAAGCTTCCAAAGATCCGATAAGAACCCAAGTAGTAGAAGCAGTTTTTATAGCTGTAGCACTCGCATACTGTCCTGCAATCTTTTTATTACCATCTTTTGACGACAAAGTGTCAGAAGTAATAGCTATAGTCACAGTCCCGCTACCCAACCGAACGAAAGTCAAAGTTGTACCCACAGGGTAAGCAACCGAGCTGTTCGCTGGAATAGTCAAAGTGTAATTAGAACCACTGTTCATCGTGATGCACTTCCCTGCATCAGCTAAAACCATCGTGTAGTTACCTGTTTTATTTTCCACACCTAACGGTGCTTCCAAACCACCTGAAACAGTCAGCTTGTCAGTAATAGTCACATTGCCGTCAGCTACCGCCAACGCTGTTTGACCATCAGTTCCTGTTATTGTCAAAGATTCCGCTGAGGAATCCCAGACCATAGCGTCACCAGCCGTATCTGAGTGGAAGGTTACGTCCCCACCATTACCATCGCTACCAACAGTTAAACCTGTTAAAGCACCTACAGAAGTAATCGCTGTCTGGGCGGCACCTGTGACAGTCGCCGCTGTACCAGAAGCATTACCTGTGACATTACCTGTCAAAGGACCAGAAAAAGCTGTCGCTGTTAAAGTCCCAGTCCCAGCATTATAAGTTAAACCCCCATCGGTCTTAGGAGCAAGGTCACCAGTAGCAGATTCAAACAAAGCTACTGAACACGAAGTGTCAGTAGTGTCAGCTACCGTAATATCAGTAGGGGTAGTAGAAGGAGCAGCAGCCCATTCAGTGTCCCCATCAGCTTGCTTTACAAGGACTTGATTAGTCGAAGCCCCAGCAGCCGTTGTAGATCCGACACCAAGTTTCGTTTCCAACGCAATAATAGCGCCAGAAGCATTGGTATGAACAACATCATGCTCATAACCAGAATCGTCCATCTCCGTAGTAGCACTAGGCGAAGGCTGTTGAGTGGAAGTATCAAGAGAAGTAGGGTAGTTAGTCGCCATACTAAGACACCGTGATAGTTACTGTTAAAGTCCATTCCGAACCAGAAGATTTAGTTCCAAGAGAAGCCACCTTACGATTCAGATTAGTTCCACTATCAGAGTTTCCGTTAGCGATAGACCATTCATTCCAAGCGAAGTTACCTTCCGAAGAACCCCACACAGCTTTCCAAGTCACAGTCTGAGCAGACCGTGAAGGAAAGCTAGTCTCCATGCCTTGATAATCCTTATTTGAAGATGCCTGAAGACCAGTCTGAGCTGCTGACGCAGCAGTAGAACTATCCCCAACACCTATATAACTATTAGCGTTATTAAACGCAGTTCCTCCAGCGCCGATAAGAAGATCCAACAAAAGCTGAATGCCTTCATTTACAAGAAGATTATCCTCAACAGACACTGTGTCGTCTGGAGGAAGACCCAAAGCACGGTCACCAGCTTTGTCCCACTTCTCTACAGTGGACGTAACCGCCCAAGTTTTACTATTAATTAAATCAGGTTCCATAATTCCTCACTATATCACTTGATTCAGGGTGACTGCCATTGCTTGCAATTGATGGCTCCTTGAAAAAACAGCCACCCTGAAAACAAGATGTTTAAGGCTAATCCTTTCTTAGGAAGGAGCAGCCGAAGTTGTATTGGTCTGGCTTTCGTGAGGCTCACGCAAGGTGAGAGCCACGTTAGCTGTGTGACCACCCGAAGTTGTTATGTCATAAGTAGCTTTCATGTACTCCTTATAAACATCCATTCGGATATAAAGTGTTTGACTGTCGTCATCATGAGCGATTGCAGGGCAAGAACCGTACTCAACAGTGTTAGTACCACTGCTGTCGTCTGCACCTTCAAATCTGATTCCACCAGCAGCGAAAGAAGCGTTAGCTCCTATTGCTCCCAATGCAATTTCCATAACGACTGGTCCTGGTTTCCCAACCTGAACCCATCCGGTGTTACCGTCTGCTGCAATTGCTGTATCAGCAAGCAGCACACCACCAGTTGCGTCCTGTACAAGGGTACCTGGACCTACACCAACGTATGATTGCGCCATAATTTACTCCTTAAGCGTTCGTGATGCCGTATTGGCGCACGATTGATAGAGGGTTATAAATAGCAACACCTGGGTAGACTTCAACTCTTCCCATGTGTCCTGGTGCAGCCTCGGTTTCTCCGAAGTCAACTACGTCAAAAGAACCACCAAGTCCAAGAAGACCTGTTACGTTCTCATCTTCGCCGAAGGCGACATAGTAAATGCTTGTTGTGTCAGAAGTTCCGTCTCCAGGATCTTCATCGTATCCCAAGATAGCATTACCATCTTTGTCATCACCAATGATGCGAACTGGAATACCATTCCATTGCATAATCTGACGACCAAAACGGTCATCTCCCACATCTATGAGTGAGAAATAGCCAGCGGAATTACGACCAAGATCAGTCAACTTCCTTCTAACTGTGCGATTCATAAGAATCACATCTGCACTGGACTGACTACGAAGTTCATCGTGAGCTTCATCCATTTTTGCTAATGTGAGGGCTCCACCGCCAGAAGCGTTAAGAACCTTCTGACCTAGTCCCTCATCGATAAGGGCGTTAATACCCTTGAAATCCTTAGCAGTTCCTGTTCCATCGAAAAAATACTTATCGTACGTTCTAGACATGGCTTTAGCGAACTTGGCGTACTGCCTAGCTTTAACTGAAGTTACGTTGCCACGAACACGGACAAGATAATTATCAATGAACACTTCACCACCAAGGATGGCTGTACCAAAATACCGTTCCGTATCTGTGCCATGAGTACGTGAATACGACTCGTTCACATCACGGAAAGCTGGTGCTGGTAAGGTGTTTTCTACCTGTACTTTGAGGGCATTTCCAGAAATAGCCGTCTGAGGCATCATTTCAAGAATCGGAGATTCTTGGATAAGAGTTTCAACAACTCCACGCTTCAGTTGGTCATCACCGTACTTAGCAGCCTCAAGTAGGGTAACACTGCCTGTTGCCATATGTTTACCTTTCCTTTGGTTGTTTAGTGATTAATAATCGAAACCTATTTGCGCTTATTTTCCTTCTGCTCTAGCGCATATTCGATAGCTGCTACTCCACTCAACGTCTCAGGATTTATGATTGAGGTTGGTTGACCAGAAACTGCACCTACTTGCTGTGCTCTAGTAATAGCTTCAGCGTCAGCATGAGTAGGAGCTACTGGTTCAGATCCAAGAAAATCTTGGAGCTGGCTTTCTAGTTCTTCTCCCTCATACCCACGTTTGGCTAACAGGTCCCTCGCCAGCTTTTCCTGCTGAGCCCTTCGATCCTCTTGGATCTCTCTGGCTCGCTGTTCAAGCTGACTTATGTCAACGCCTTTCAAATCAGTTGGCTCAACAAGTGACAAACCGTGCTCTGAAATCACTTCATGTGCTTTCAAGCCGGAGAGTTCACTGGCAAGCAGTTTGTTCTCTTCTAGCGTTTGCTCCAACTTCTGTCGGAGCGCTCCACCCGACATCTGGGAAATTTCATCTTCGTCATCGAATGGCATATGTTTCTCCTTGTCTAGTACGCTTCTGAATCCAAGGGGAATCCAGAAGGATGTATATATCTAAGTATATCTTGACAAGGAGTGTCAAGTGTTAATATGCGGCTCCAGAACCTGATCGTCCTGTTTGACGTAACCTATTACCCTGCATACTTGTAGCGAAACCGCCACCTGCTCGACCTAAAGCCTGCTCAGATTGACGTGCTCTTGTCAAAAGATCAGTTTCCGCTGCCTGATTTAAGAACACTGCTTCTTCAAAATCAGACTGAGTAAAAGCACTCATACCTTGACCCTGCACATTTGTCCTAGACAACATGGCGTTTATCAAGCCTTTTTGACCAGAGTACATTCCATAAGCTTTCAAAGCTTGAGCACGATTAATACCTGCTTCTCTTATAGCTCTTATTCTCTCTAAAGAAGGAGCCACTAAACCTTGTTCAGAGGCAGCACCACCTATAACCGCAAATTGGTAAGCCTCTGCTAATTCATCAAATTCCAACAAAGGATCATTTTCTGTCACATCCCCTATATATAATGCTTCTACAAGAGCTTGCTGTTCATCACCTGATAAAGCATTTATCCTATTCATAGCTCCTTCAGGTAAAACACCTTGAGTTTCTAAACTTGTCAACTGCTCCAAAGTCTGCTCTCTTATTGCATCAGTCCAATTAGCTAACTGTTCTGGGTAACTGTAATTAGCATCCAAAACATTCTGATTGTATTCACTTACAAGATCAGTAGCAGCTTTAGGATCTACAACCGCTTGATACAACATCTCAACAGGAACATCCATATTTGCATACGCTTTAAAAGCAGCTCTAACACCACTGGAAGCGTTGTTGAGATTACGGAAAGTATCTAACCGTTGTGATAACTCTTCTGTGGAAATACCACGTTCCATAAACGCTGCATAATCCAAAGGACTTTCAGTGTTAGGATCAAAAATCAAACGGTCACCTATAGTCCCAGCATCTCTCAACACATTCCTATATTGCCTGACTTGGTCCACATAATCTGCTTCGTCTAAAAACCTCATACGACCTTGCTCATCAGTGATCCCTGGGAAAGCCGCAAGATACTGTGGCGACTGTCTTATCTGAGCGATCATAACATCATCATCAAGATTGTTTTCTATAGCGTCTCTTATCATGTCTTCTAAACCAAGATCTCTAGCCCAAGAAAAATTAACGTTAATCCAGTCGTAGACAGCGTTCCTAGTCTGATCGGGAGTTGTTGGAGTACCGTCAGGATTAGCCGCTGGATTACCATTTTCATCTAAAATCATCGTTTCACCTGTAGAAGTCAAAGTTACGTCTGCCAGAGTTCCACCTCCTCCAAGAAAGTCTTTTAAAGCTTGATGACCTGGATTAACAGCAGCTACATTGTAATCCCTTTGACCTTCTACAACAGCAAAATTAGCAAGTTCTCCATGCTGCATTGCTCTCCATGCGTTCAAACCTTCAGCAGTTCTAACAAAAGCATTTTCACCACCACCAACAAGTGCATCCGCTATGTCTTCCACTTCTTGTATTTTTATTTTGTCTTCACCAGTGCCAAATCTTTGGTTGTACCAATAATCAACAGCTTGATCGTAACCCATAGGATTACCATCTTTATCTGTTGGAGCCTCCCCTCTTTTCTTCATAGCATCTACCTCTGCTTGCATGTCGGCTTTAGTCACATTCATATAAGGATTATTAGCCCATTGTGTTTCTTTAATAGACATAATTTGTTCTTCTACTTCTGTTCTAAAAGCTTCTGCACTTTTACCAGCAGGATCTACATCAATAAAAACATTAGTTCTTTGACCTTCAAACTGAGGAACAAACAACTCACCAGTAATAACATCCCTCTCAACAGTCCCCAAATTTGCAGCAATCTGTAACTGGTAAGGAGTCCAATTTTCTCTTGGTAATGCATCCATCAGAAAATACCTCCACCACGATTAAACCCAAAAGTGTTACCCACAGCTCTCATCTTGTCCGCTGCAACAGCCTTAGCTTTCTTAGACCTTTTCCAATCATCAGTTTTACGAATCCTTGTTCTAAAAGCTTCCAAACCTTCTCCAGCCTGTAACGCACTCATCACAAGACTATTATTAAAATCACCAGCAGGAACGTCCATTTCAGAATCATACAAAGATACAAAAGGACTAGCCCAATCTTTAGTAGCTAAAAACTCTGGTTTGTTAGGAAACTTCTGCATAGCAGTTTGACGAATATCATCCATGAAATCTGATTCAGACATAGTATTCATCATCAAATCATTAGCTATAGCTTTAACGTCCGCACCATAAACACCAGGGTCTAACCCCCAGTTACGGTACTGCTCTTCAACCCACGCTGTCTTATCAGCCTTGTCTTGATCCCATTGACCAGAAGCAATACTTTGTTCCCTGACAATCGTTTGATATGGAGACTCACCACTTGTACTAGATAAAGCTTTTTGCTTTACCTGAGACATAAATGGACCTACCTGTGACGCTCCTGAAGCGATAAGGAAAGCCCATTGAGCTATTGTGTTTGCACCTATCTTCTCACTATCCCAATCAAACGATAGTGATTGGATACCCACATAAGTCTCATATTGTGATTTGAGTTTCTCAACCCAACGAGCTACTTCAGCGTCTTGTTCACCCTTAGTCCAACCATCCCACTGTTGTACTTTTAAAGATCTTGCATTCCCCCACTCAGTGTTATCTAGCCTGTCTTTGATGCCTTCACCATCTTCTAACATGAATGGGTCAGCTATGATCTCTGCTATAACACCCTGAACACCTGCATCATTCAGAGCATCCCTGTCACCTGCTACTTCAATTTCCATTAGAAGCTCTTCAATAAAACCAACAAGAGGAACTGTTTCACCTTCTTCATCTGTTAATTGAAGGTTGCCTGTTTGAGGATTTATCAAGTCACTGTAGTTATACACACCATCAGCGATAACCCAGCCTGTGCTGTTAGCCATCTCCGACCACTGGTCATAACTCAGATTTACATCCCCAAGATTTCCTATAGCCATGCCGCCCAACTGGAAAGCAACCGCTCCACCAGTTGTCATGTCTTCATACCCTGGGATAGATATAACTAAGAAAGCAGCTCTTTCTGATGTGTCTACTGTCCCGAACTCACCTGATACTGAAGTCTCTCCCTGTGGAGAAACAATAGAAACTATTTGATGATAAGGACTAAATTCACTCAACTGGTTTTGAGGGTTAGCCCAATCAGCAGGGAAAGAACCTGGAGTAGAAGCTCCGAAAGGAGTTTCTAATATCTCTGTAATACCATGCTCATCAGGGTCAGCGGTCAAAGCAGAATAACCACCACTTGACCAAGTGCTTAAAGCCTCCCCAGCCACACCATTAAATTCTTCTATACTTAAATTGCCCTGCATTAAGGCTTGTTCAATAGTATCAAAAGGTGAATCCGTAATAGTTGCCACAGTCATGTCAATACCTTGTTGCATGTCCGCATAATTCATGACACCAAGATCGCCGCCTAAATCATTAAAGAACGACATACCTCTCTCTTGACTCTCAATTACACGATCACCACGACTACCAAAATCACTATCCCTAACCCTTCCCTCTTCACTCCAAAGTTTCGTAGTAGCAAGAGGATTAAACCGAGGAGAAGGACCTTCCTGATCTGGACTGCTCTCATGAGCCATCCAAGTCATAAGAATCAACATGTTCTCTGGACTTACAGGAGCACCAAGTTTAGTCAAAACACCTTCAGCGAACTCATACCTTTCAGCTAAAGTCATACTCATCTAAACGCCCTCCTTAAAGCAGTCATCCTACGATGCCAAGTACCGCCCCTAGCTTCCTCATCCATCAAACCAGCTCTAGCAGCAGCCTTCCTGTCACCAGTAGACATGCCAATAGCAGTAGCATCACGGCTCTCAAAACCAGTCAAACTAGAAGAAATACCAGAAAACCTACTAATCCATTCGTCTTCAGTCATATCTGCAGGTTTATTACCATACAACCGTTGATAATCTTCCCTGCCACGAAGAGCTTCCATAGTGGAAGCTGTGACATCAGGTGTTTCTCTCATAATCATATCTTCAGTAGAACCCCAAACAGAAGGAGACACTTGACTTGCTTTCAACTGAGCACCGAAGTTTGAAATCAACTCATCTATCTCCTGATCGTTCATAGGGTTCATACGCCAACCTTGAGCCAGCGTCCTAGCAGCTTCACGAATACGGTCCGCTGGTATATCCACAACAGTAGGACCAGACAACAATTCAGTCATATAAGAATCAAGTCTGGTAGCACCTGTTAAATCATCCATATGGTTATTAACAAAATCTTCACCGATAATGTTCGTTATCTGATTTATCTCATCACCAGTCAGCTTTGATTCAGGGGTTCCAGCGTCTATACCCATCAACCTTGAAAACAACTCTTGACCACCGAAAGCAAAAACCTTCGCTTGAAGATGGGTATGACCAGAAGCAACTTTAGCTTTATATCTTGTTAAAGCAGTATTCGCTGCTATTCTTTCGCTACCCAAGTTAGTGCCAAATGCTAATCCTTCAAAAGCGTCACCTGTCCTATTAAAGCGATCTGCGGCTGTGCTCATGACATCAAAAATTTGTTCCAAATCTATATTTGGGTTCTTAGCAGCAGCAGTCAACACACCTAAACCATGAGGACTTTTAAGGTCCATCATTGAAAGACCATAATCTTGAACTAATTGATTCACAGTTCCTACCTCGAACTTTCCTGTTCTCGCACCTGCAGGTCCTGTTTCATAAAACTCTTTAAGAGAATCAGTTCCTTCTGCATAATTGTGAGCAGCACTAAAAACTATTTCAGCTAAAGCATCTTGATTAGCTGCCGTACCGAACCATGCCATAAACTTTTGAGCAGTTGTTGGTAAATAATCTCCATTAGCATCTTTCCAACCATCTTGGTTCCATTGGTTATTCCATATACCTGCTGCTTCCATTTCAGCTTTCAAATAGAAAGCAGCTTCCTCCATCATTTGCCACTGTTTTAGCTGGTCTGGTGCTATAGATGTAGCATCAGCCTGCTGTTTAGCTTGCCTTTCCTCGAATTTTCTTAGTCTCTCTGCATAAACATCGTCATCTTCACCCTCAAATTGTACTGGTCTATCTTCAGACGGCATTCCACCTTGTGGATCAACAGGTATAAAAGGAAAAGCATTAGTAGAAAACTGACCAAAAGTCGGCAACCATAATTGCTGAAAACGTGAAAACATCTGATCGTTTTCTTCACGACCTAAATTTAACCCTGGTGGTGGTGGCGGTGTTGTCACTACCTGACCTCTCTTGCTATGGGACCGTAATCTCTTGCGTAGAAACGATTATATATCGCTAAAAAGTCTGGGTCGAACTTCGTGAGATCCATAGCATACCTTCTCACTAACTCATGATGTTCTGGGGGAAGAAAATCAACGTCACTAATATAATAGCCTGCATTACTCATCGCTTGCCTCTCAGATTGCAACCAATTATTAAAATCAATCAACAAACCGTCAACAGGTTCTGTAGGGTTATTCATCCTTTCAGATAATTCAATCTGCCTAGCGGCAGCACCCTCAGCACCACCAGCCAACTCAGCACCCCAAGAAGGATACTTTTCTAAAATCTCTGCTTTGCGTATATCTCTCCAATTTTTTAACTCTATGATTTGAGGATTGTTACGATTTATAGAACTGTAAGGAAGACCAGCAGCAGCCAACTGGTCAGCAACATACTTTCTAACCTCTTCCCATTCTTCCCAAGCGGCATCATTTTGAGCTCTCTTAGTTTGACCTCGGAACAGAACTTCACCCTGTTCCATAACATCACCTATCAAGTGTCTCAAATCATTCCAAACAGGAAACATTCTTCTAATAGTCTTCTGTAAATCATCGAAACTTTCACTGTCTTTAATACTTATAGCGTGAGGCATCATCGCAGACAATAAAGGACTTACCATCATCTTTTCCTGTAAGTCATCTCCACCTATCATCCCTGACAAACCAGCTACCGCTGCTTCAGCAGGCTTACCCACAGTGTGCCAAGCACCTCTTAAAAATGGTGCGTTCGGACCACCGAACTCACCCAAAGACAAACCATAAGCAAACAAGTTAAGTCTTCTCATCTTCGTAGTAATAGGCAAATACTTTTTATACTTTTCGTTAAGGTCATACTTTTCATCCAACATCTCATGAGCTTTAAGCATGTCATGCAAAATAACTGCACGACTGTAGTCCTCTGTTAGGAACTTAGCGAAATGTCCTACTGTTTTCTTCATGAAAGAGAAAGGAAAGAACACCATGTTCACTGACTGTTCAGCCGCTGAACGTCCTGTTATTCCATAAGTGTAAATACTTCTAGCAGCATCATATGCGTCATCAGGATTAACACCTGCTCTGAGCATCTGACCGAATGTTGAAGCCATCCACGACTGAGGAGAGAACCCCATGATTCCCACAGAAGTGAACCAACGGCTCATGTTTTCAATGTTTTCCCAGTCGAAGTCTCCTCTACCTTGTGCTTGGTCCATGAAAGCAGATCTGACTTTAGTCCATTCTTCGTTAGCTTTATCAACAGCGTTTGTTTTATCAAAACCTTGAGCTTCAAATTCTCTAGTTATCATTTTTCTGAAACTCTTAGGGCTTTGGTTAAGTCTCATACCTTTCGCTACGTCAGCTCCGACCACTTGTGAGAGTGTCATAGCTTCTGCGTAACGGCTTAAATCAAAAATAGGAGACAAAGAGAACCTCAGATAATCTCTCATGTTCACATAAAAGTCGCCCATGTGAGAATACTTTTGCCAATCAGTGTGGCTAAACACAGCTTCAGGATTTCTGAAAGGTAAAGACTCCCATGCTTTACCTATTTTTCCTTTATTTCTAAATTTTTCAACATCCATAACGCCATTATTTACAGCTTCTCCAACATTGGCGAATCTAGAAGCTTCTGGGGCTAAACCAAGAACTCTTCTCATTAACAACTTAGAAGCAGCATTCCCCATTAAAGCAGCAGGGATTGTGTACAGCATATTTGCAGGGTTCATACCCCAACCTAAACCCTCACCTGGTTCATCATCTTGAGCAGCAACTCTTAAAGCACCTGCACCTGCTCCGAAAGTAGCTCCCCATGTCACAGCACGACCACCGTAAGTTTTACTAAAACCTTTGGCATACTCTGCGTTAGTAGCTAACTGTTTTAAATCTCTTAAAGGATGCAAACCTCTCATAGGAGTTTTCGTAGCTTCTGGGTTCATAAACCCACTAGCACGATGCTTACCCAACACCATAAGAATGTCACGAAGATTAGATCTGGATCTTAAATGATCTTCTAAATGGGCAAGACCCCTCACCCATAACCCACCTTCTAGTTTTCTAGTGGCTTTTAAAGCATCCCAAATAGCATGAAATTCATCCTCTGTGTAACCCAAATCTTTGATTCTTCCCTTCATTTCTTTATAAGGAAGAACAGAAAGGTCAGGAACAGAATAAGGAGTCCTAGAAGCTTTCAACCTTCCAGAGACTTTACTCACCCCACCTGATAAACCTAATTCTATTTCATCTAATAATCGCTGATTCCTTTGATTAATGTCCCTGACTATTGTCCAAAGGTCATCAATGATATGAACTATAGAAGCAGCATTAGGGTCACCATCAGCCCTTTCAGGACGAATACCTCTTGGGGATATCTTACCGTCTGCTGAACGTGCAGTATAAGGAGCTATTTTACTGTTGTTATAAGCCAACCTTCCAGCCAAATTAGCTTTCATGGTTCTCATTCTTAAATTACTCAACCATGCAGGATTCTGCCTACTCAAACCTAAAGTCAATTTACTATTCACATTTTGATTTAATAAATTCAATTCAGGTAGAAGATTAGCCATCTTACGTGGATCAGTGAATTCGACACCGTGAACTATTTTGTATCCTTGACTATGCAAACTTTCGACAAGATGTGTAGGAAGTTCAGCAGGATCAACTTCACCTGCCATCCAATTAGCTTCTCTTTGAAGTTCTTTAGCTCTCTTGTTAGCAGCCTCAACCATGTCTGTTCCTGCATTAAGGGGTTTCAAACCGAAACGATTAACCCATTGAGGAGCTACAGCTAACTCTGTTAATTCACTAACAAGAGCGTCTTCCAATTTTTGTAGAGACATACTTGGATCACCTGCGGCTTCAAGTGCTCTAACAATATTCATAAAACCACTTTGAGTTTTTTGATTCCCAAAAACTTTCGCTAAATTCCTTTGACCAACAGCAGCTTCGTCAGCTAAAGCCTGTTTCAAAAAATCTCTTATTATCTTGTTCGTTAATTCATCTTGTTGAGTTGACATTAAAGCGTCAACAGCTTTGTCCACATCTTTGGATAAACCTTTACTTTTTATAGTTCTAACCAATTGAAGCAACTTGTAACGACCAGTCACCTGCGAAACGAACTCCAAAGCCTCTTGTTTAGTTCTTGTACCTAACCTAGCCAAATGGAACCTGCCCATACCAGGGTCTATTTTTCTCAACAACGGAGCATAAATACCTTTATTAACCCATTCGATATAGCTCATTTTTCCTCCACCCTCCATGAAGAAATCTGTAGCGTAAGGTCGCATTTTCTCTTCATCAGAAAGTCTAGGGAACAAGTTAAGTCTTCTATCATTAGGGCTTCTAGCTTCTAAATAAGTCACACCATCTAAATCACCTCTAGCTATCGACTCAGACAACTCTTCTGACATAGAAACATATTCGTTCCAATGATGGAACCTTTCGATGAAATCATCAGTCATACCGTTCATGATCGCTGGGACAGTAGGTGAATACCCTAAATTTCTAGGAGCGAGAGTGGCATATTGTTGCATGTAAGGAATTTGAGTTTGCAAAGCCTCTGACATACCAGGGGCTCCTGATTCCAGATTGTTAATAATTTCAACTATGTTTGCGTCACGCTTATCATTATGAACCTGAACAACACCTTTCATTCTTGTTACACCATCTTCACTAATGATTTCTGGGTCCCACATCCATTTCGCTTTATCACGATCCCAACGCCTAGCAGTACCTGCTTTAATGTCTTTCCATAAGAAAACACGACCTTTGTTAGATTCAAAAGCAGCAGGCAACGATTGACCTGTTAATCCTTCAAAACCTTTTACAAGCTCAGGGATCTCTTCAACAGGTCTTCCCATAGCAGCAGCATATTCCTCCAAATCAAGATCTATAACTTGAGCATTATCAGTTAGTTGTTCACCATCTTCGACTTTACGCCAAGTGTTATAGTCCATACTTTGAGGGTCTTGTCTTCTGACAAGACGTATAAAACCTTCACCAACGTCTGTTCCTCTCGCTTTAGCAACAGCAACAGGTTCTAAAAATTCTTCTACAAGTCTGCTGAGTTCTTTTTGTACTAGATCTCTTCTTACAACACCTTTAGCTATTTTCTGAGCTTGTCTGGGATTAGCCGCAGCAGCAATTTCAGCTAAATTACCGTAAATATCAAACGGATCTAAATGCCTAGTCTGTGCTTCCAACTGGTGTTTAACAGCTAAATAAATACTGTTTCTTTCAAAATTTTCTGACACTTGCCCTATACGCATAGCCGCTTGTTTAGCGGCATGTTCAATACCTAGTGAATATAAGCCATGTAAAAATGCTCCACCAAACTCTGCTTCATCTCCGTTATACCATTCAGCTAAAGCAGCCCCATGATTCTTTTTAGCGGTAGTGGCTTCAAACTGTTTGAAACCATCAGGATCATTACGTCTCAAATAATCACCAACAGCTTGATGCATACTAGCTACAGCACGACCACCATTCTGTGGAGCCTTAGCTAATCTTGCACCTAAAGCAGGAATAAGATAAGAAGCACCGCCTAAAGTGGCGTTTTTCATAACAGAAGGAGCACGACCTATAGCCCTTATAGTCCCTGGCTCAAAAATCTTATAAGGGGTGAACATAACATCCCACACAAAATCGCCTGCTATATTGGTCAAACTTGTTGGAAAAAGGTAATTGTCACGAAATTCTTCAACTACACCCATATCTTCTAAAGACCAACCGCCACCATCTTCGTCATATTCTCCAGTTCCAGTAGCTTTAGCAAGCCCTTTACCTGCTAAACCTGTCCTGTAAATTTGTTGATTAGCAAGCCTTCCAGCTTGAACCCATTTTCTGTCCCTCCAACGCTGCATTTTTGTACCAGACCATTGACCAAACTTTTGACCTGCATTCCATCTACTTTGTCTACCTAAAGCACCAGCAGCCCAACCAGACAAAGTGGAAGGTTTACTAAACCCAGCAATCCTTGTAGCTGCACCCACTCCTTCAAATCTTTGAGCAGGAATAAACGCTCTAGCTGTAGGTCCAATAAATCTTGTATTTCTTAAAGCATCAAAACTTCTTGCAGTTAAAGTTTGCTGGGCTGCTTTAGAACCCATTAACAAACCTTTTGCACCTATGTAAACTTCTCCTACACCAGTGAGCATTAAGAACCAGTTGATTGCTGGCACAACCGCTTCGTCAATAGGACCAGTTATAGCGTCTAGAAGTTTAAGAGGGTTCCAAGGTTGTTTGGAGTAATCTCTCCACTTGTCACCCCATTCTGCCTTTTCTTGCCAGAACTTATCAGTATCCATAAGAAGATCTAATTCCGTAGCAGCTCTAACCAAACCAGAAGGAGCAATCCAATCGTCCATCCAATTAGTCAACTGACCAACAGACATAGACCCCTCGGCAGCACCCCTGAAATCCGCTTCCATCTGATCGGATCTCATATTTGCATCAATAGTGTTATACTCAGGTCGCCAAAGAGGACTATTAAATTCCTCATCGTCCATCTCAATATAACCACCCTTAATAGCCCTACGTTTCCAATCTTTTAAAGGCTCATCAATAATTTCATAAGGTCTTTGCCCACCCTGAATAGCACCGTAATAACGTGTTCCTATACGACCTATAGATTCTTCTTCTCCGTATTCACCTGAAACAGGATCATACTGAGATTCATCTATTTGACCAGTGTCCAATTCAGCAGGAATAGGTGCCTGAGCTGTTTCTATTTCGTCAGAAATCCCATACAAAGTAGAAGACAACATTTCTGGAGTTGCACCAGGGAGCATCGCAAGATCCAACATAACCTGTTCAGGTATCTCAGGAAGATTCCAAGAAGAATCAACATGACGTAATGTTGTCAAGTTTTTATCTAATTGCTCAATACTCATTCAAATACTCTTCTATATCTTCAGGGGTTAAATCTTCTGTCGGTGCAAAAATAATACCACCGTCACCTCTTACAGGAGTAGTGTGCTGCACCTGACCGTTCCATATTTCCGCTGGTATTTCATCTGTGAAAGCATCACAAGTTTGTTTACCTTGAGGGTGACCTATCCCAGGTCGCCAATATGTACACATGTGACAAATAGGTTTCATCCCAAAGCACTCCAGTCTTCCATCGAAAGGTTGACTTCACCTCTTTTTGTTTTAAGTCTTTTAATAGGACTGAAATGATTAGTTCCTGTCGTTCCACCAGAATCTTTTATCTCTTGTAAATAATGAAACACAGTCACCCATCCTTTATCACCTCTTTGTGATACAGAACCTATAGGTGGCTGTTTCCCCCAGTCGCCACTTCCACTAATCCCCCACTGCCAGAAAGGTACAAGATCATTAGGCATACCCCATCCATAAGGTTCTTTAGATCCACGAATTTTTCCTTCTGCGTTATATTCAGCTAGTGACATATTTCGTGTTGATTCTTTGATAGATAAACTTTCAAGTTCTTTTCTTATAGGAGTGACATCCTTGTTGTACAACAATTGCCATGCAAGCTCAACGATATCTTGTGTCATCGGATGAGCGTCATCCCCTAAAATCATGTACTCTTGGAAAGATTCAGCGAAAAGCTCCCTCCAACTGCTTGCCGCATATCTACCTACTTCCCTGTATACGACACCTATACCACCGTAACTTTGAACTATACGGTCCATACCTGCACGTAAAGAATGACCTCTACCTAGTTCAGCTATCACACCATGCGTAGCATGTCCAAATTCATGAATCATTGTGGCAGCCATAGCCGCATCTTTTTGATTTTTGAAACGGTTTACAAGATGTTTCCACTTATTACCATCTCTATGTAAAGAGAATTTGGCATATTTCACGAACCTTTCCATGTCACCAGTTTCGATTATTTTTTCGACACTAAAGTGTATGCCTTGTTTGAAAACAGCGTTACCATCTTCATCTAAAGCCCATGACGGACCTGACGAACCATTATGACCTAAATCATAAAGAGGTCCTGTATCTAATCTACTGGGAGTGTCGGGTCTGTTCCCAGTTAAATAAGTGGAGTGATATAAACCTCCCCACATAGGTCGGCCTCCACTTTGAAATGCAGAGTTCATAGCTCCAACAGTCACACTTCCCAATAGTAAAGCCACACCAGGGAAAACTATTCCCCCATGTTTTTCTCTCAATTTCTTTATTCCAGGTAAATCTCTTAACCTATTTTCTCCTTTAGGAGTGAACCCTGGTCTTTCTGTTAAAGCACCTAAAGCTTTTATCACTGCTGTTACTATTGCATCTCTAGATTTATTTAACCTCTCACTCTCAACAAGCTTTCCATTATGATCTCTGAACAGAAGATTAGGGTATTCATAACCTGCTAAAAGAGGTATCGAATCGAAATCATCCCCCTCATCGAAAATACTGTAATCACCTATAAAATCTTTAGCTAGCTGTTTAAACTCTTTTTGTTTTGTCCAGTCAAGTTCTGCTGCTTTCTTTGCTTTAATTACCTCAGTTGTACCATCTGGTTCTAATACATCTATTTCCCCATACGCATCAAGAAAAGCCTCATTTTCTGAAGATATTGGAGTCTGATCTTCTTCATATGTATATGCTTCTTTCTCTTCGACCAACTTTGTATACTCATTGTTTATTCTGGTTTCAAAATCAACTATCTGTTCTGCTCCCACATCATCAGTAGCAGCCCTTTGCCTACCTGTCATATACCCAGTGACTGACCATCTACTGTCAAGAGCAGCACCTAAAGGATGGTTTTTAAGAAGATTTTTTACTCTTACCCCATTAGCTCCGTATCTGACAAGTAATTCAATAGTGTTAAACAAATCATTTATTTCAGCTACATAAGCAGGGTTGTATATTCCCATTTCATACGAACTAACAGAAGGCAACCTTCTTCGACCTTCCCACCATCCTTCAACAGTTCCTGCTTCCCCAGTAGCCATTTCACCTTGTTGAAACGCAAGACCCTTAGCCCAAGGGGGAGTTTCCATAAACAAACTGGATTCAAAACCTTTACCTTCTGGGTCTGCTGTAGTCCTTGTAGGGTTCCAATTAACCCCTTCTTCTAAACCTAAAGAATCATTAAAAATCTTTTTAATTTTTCCTGTAGCTGTTAAAGAAAAAATGGCTGGAGGTTGAATAGGAGCATTAGCTACTCTTGCCTGCACCTCACCTTCTAAACCTACAATTATTAGTCTTTCACCAGTAGGTTGAGTTATAACAGCCAACTCTTCTATCTGTTCACCATCAATTGTTGATTGAAAAATGTTGTCAGCGTTCACTTCTAAAACCTTTGAACCGATAGAAGCAATCTGAGTTTCACCATCTATCACAGCCATCTGATCTGACACTCTTTTAACTTTTGCTTTAAAATGTCCTTTAGTAGCGAAAGCGCCGTGAGTCTCAGAAAGATGAACAGCTTCAGTTGTAGGAACCCAAACATCGTAATAATTTTCGTCTGTTAAACCTGTTCCATTATGTAAAGCTCTTTGAGTCATTCTTTCTTGACCATTTGTGTAAGAGTATTCTCCAACTTTTGACATTGATGAGTCAGTCCAAAGCTCGCCGTGGAAATACCCCGACAAGCTCACAACAGAACCATCAGCATCAAACTTTTTCCATAAAGCATTGACCATACCTGGATCAGGTGTTGAACCTAAAGAAACAATAATTTGAGTTCTTTTAGAAGATTTAAGTTCCTGATCTGTTCTGGTCACATTTTCTTGAACAGCAGGAATTGACAAATCCTCGTCATAATTCACGGAAAAATCTTCCCCACCTTTTTCCGTCATGACACTAAATTCTGTTCCCCCTCCACGCCCTATAGTCACACCTTCTGTAGCAGGAGCCATAGTTCCAGCTACATTGTCGAACATTGCGTCTTGTGTCCATATCTTTGAGAATGAATCTAAACCTTTAGTGGATTCGTCTATACCCATAATCAGCCATGTTTCTTGAACTTCTTCACCGACCCTCACATATGAAGGAGTTATGCTGTAACCTTTTCTTCTCAAAGTACCTATCAGTCTCCCATTTTCTTTAGGGACCATCACCCAGTTGTTAGTTATGAGAGGATTATTGCTAGGTTTTGAACCAAGCCCTGCTTCTAATAAAGTTGTAGAAATTTTTTGATTTGAACGTCCTGCTTTTTGAACTGTTATCGGCACTTGAACAGAAGTTGTGAAAGGTAAAGGATTCTCATTTATTATCCGATTAACCATAGCTTCGTTACCTTGTTCAACTTCAACAACAATAAAATTGCCTGCTTGATGAACATCAGGAATATTTTCCATCACAGAAGGATCACTCACAGTCCTCAACTCACTAGCAGGAGCTGTCTCAATCATTGCTTTACTCACTACACCTAAGTCAGCTTTACGAGATTTACGTGAAACCCAACGAACTGGATTCTGTTTAGTGGATGTGGCTTTAGTAGAAGATACGTCTAAACCTTCTTTTTTACCTGTAAGCAAAACAGGTTTAGCATTGATCGGTCTAGCTGTCCTTAATTGATCGCTGACACCTTTTGTTTCAGGATCAGCATAAATTCTTACACCGTTACTAGAAGAAGCGACCAGAATACCAACGTCAGGTTCAAAATTGTGAACATCTGAAACAGTGAATATGTCTAAATGAGAACTCATAGGATCTATAAGCTGATCGTCTAAAAGAGGCAAAGTGTCTGTCAAAGCAGGAGAAGTAGAACTTCTTCCTTCTATTTCTTTTAAAAGTGAATCATTCCAAACGACTGTCTTGTTGCCTGCCAAAGTGCCGCCACCTGCCACGCCTGCTTCCTGAACTGGTTGCCAAAACATGGCTTGAGCTTCAATAGGTTTTATCCCTAAAATGTCGGCTGCTATGACTGTCGCTCTAGTAATAGCATCATAAGTTCTTTCTGCGACACTATGAGGAACTTCTACACCTGGTAACAAAATTTCGTCACCTGTTTTCAAATCTTTACTTCTTCTAACTAAATCTGCTCCAATAGCAGACTCCCAGAAGCCTTCCTTTCCAGTAACTGCTTTCGTTTGCTTCATCCAAGGAGCTTCAGCAGGATGAAAAAATCCTGACACAGCTCTGAAATGATGAGTGTCTGCTGTGATTACCTGTAAACCTATTGGGCTGTCAGCAGCAGTTCCTTCTGGATATAAACCATTATGAAGAAAAGACATTGTTTTAAGCATCCTTAAAACTTCTATAGGATTTTTTTGATCGAAAATATCTGCTACTTTGCTTTGACCTACTTGTAAAGCCTTTCCAAAAGATTTGAATTTAGTAACAGGAGCGAAACCAGCCAATTGACGAACTTCATTCAACTCTTGTAATTGAGCTGCTTCGTCTGTTGTACCTGTTGTGGCTTCAAAAGCTCCAAGGATACCCCAGTTGATATTATCTGGGTCCCATGCTGCTCTAGGAGAAAGAGCCGAAATGATAGCCCCAGCTTGGATAGGTGTAATACCATACCTTTCACTAATAACATTTATTAATTTGTTGAACTGTGGGTACCATTCTTTAGCTTTAGCCCTATGAACATCGTTCACAGCAACCGAAGTCCCACCTTGGTGTATTGATAAAAGATTTAACACCATGTTCGGAATGACCGTGTCCCAATCCAAACGCCAAAGAGCACGTTCCAAACCTTCAGGATCTAATATTTGACCATTTTCTACATCCACATACCTGCTGTCAGGCATTATATGAATGTTTAATGTGCCTTGCATCCTTCCTTGGTCGTCCCTGTAGAAAGAATTCCACTTCAAGTTAGGAGCAAGTTCCAAATTAGGACCTGAATGTCTTGTAACTACTTCCGCTACATCACCGATAAGAGAAATTAATTCATTCATTTCTGCTACTTCTTTATATGACCAATCAGTATCAGGGTCCCCTTCAGCGCTAGGAGGTGAAAATATGCTTCCCTTAGCACGTGGGAAAATGCTAAATAATCTGTTTCCTAATTCTCCAGCTACAACATCATGAATAAGTTCTGCATCCATTACTTGAGAAAAGATTGCAAGAGCTTCTGTTGCTGCTTCTAACACGTTTTGAGGAATTCTCGCACCGAAAAAACCTGCTTCAGACTCTAAAAGACTTTCACCAGTGTTTTCATCCCATAATGTGTCTTCAAAAACACCTAATGTGCTTGTATCTAAACCCTGCTGGTTGAGCATTAAAACTCCTAATTGATACACAAAACCAACAAAAGCAGCATCTACTCTACTTGAACTATCTGTAGAAGGTGTCCCTTCAACTGTCCGAAAACCTGAAGCATCAAAAGCGTTTTGATCTTTTATAGATCTAGAAGAAATAGCGTTAAAAAGTTCAACTAAATTTTCTGCTACAGAAATCTGAACATGTCTAGGAGCCCCATACTTTTCAGAATAATTAAACCTTGCTTCACGCCTGCCGATTTCTTTCTTTGAACCTTTCCTTGCTTCCTCCTGTAATCTTTTTCTAATAGAATTAAAATCTTGACCAGTGTGCATTTGTATTACTGGACGACCACCAGCAGCATCAGGAACAAAAACAGGTGAAACGACCTTACTTTTAATATCTTGTATGTACCTTTGCCGCATCGTGGTGTAACTGTTTCTCGTAATATGCACACCTGCACCTACAGCACCTAAACCAGCGAATATAGCTAAACCTCTTTCAAGAGGATCTAAATCGTTTTGAAAATCTGAGCCTTCTTTAAGATCCAACACGTCACCCACAACAGGAGTGAATTCAATCATGCTTTTAACAGTGTCCCCTAAAGACAATTCGTTTCTTGGAACACCACTAACCCAATCTGGCATGAACATGGTCGCTGTTTTAGCTAAACCTCTTAAAGGATTGTCTTTATAAGTCTCTAAAAGAGTTTCTCTGCCCTGTTCTGGAGATGTTTCAGGTATTTCTTCAATATGTTCAGGAACGTGAGCCATCTAACAGCATCCCTAAAACAATCTGAGCCCATTCTCTAGTCTCTTCCGAAACTTCTCTACTGTTAGCTAAAGAATCTAACAAAGCTATACGTGCCTGAGCAGCATTTTGTGGTCCAGCCATCACACCACCAGTGGAAGGTATCGAAGGATTCAAACCTCTACCTTGGTGCATTAATTCATTAGGAACACCTACAGGACCTGCTTCTTCCGCAACAGTCATATTACTAGGAGGACGGTTTGGAGAAGCTTGCGCTCTAGGAGGAGCCTGTTGTTGACCTTGAACAGGACCACCTGAAGAAGGCAGTTCCTTTTTCAAACGATCAGTTTCAGCTCTTTCACCATAAGTCCCAGACTCAGGTTTATTAACCGACATGTTTTGTGTCGGTGTTTTCTCAACTATATCTGGTTCAGCCACGAACCTCTGCTCCTAACATTCCACCAGGACCTGCTGGTGAACCTATTCTTGCCAAAAGATCAGCTCCTTGTGGTGCCGCCTGAACTGGTCCTTGAGGTCCTTGAGGTAAAGCGCCCATAGGAGCTCCAGCCTGCAAACCCATTCCTGCCATAGCAGGCAACATCTGAGCCTGTTGCTCTTCTTGAGGTTTAACAATGTACTTGTCAAACAACTCGAACAAATCATCACCTTGCATTCTTGCTTTAGCTATCTCCACAAGAGCCGAATCAGGGATAGTTCCCTGTTCCAAACCTTGCAACAACTTAGCTAAAGCCATAGCACGGAACTTCTCAGCGTCAATACGAGACTGCTCCCTAGCCACATCCGTCAAACCGTCAAGGTTCTCCTGCACGAACTCTTTAGAAACAAATTCGTTCTGTGAGTATTGGATGTGCAGAACAGCAGACTGAGCAGGATCTCTACCCATACCCAAACCGTATTCGACTCTCAATCTGTTAGACATATCAATGTCTTTACCAGAATGATATTCCTCTAAAAACTCTTGGTTCCTTAACACTCCACCAGCTACTTTTTCGCCAGGGAAATAATTCTGATCTGTCATACAAGCAATACGAAGAGCTTTCTCCAGTTTCGATTGCAGTATCTGATGATATGTGCGTATAGCAGTGTTCATCATTCCAACAGACGATTCCAAAAACTTCGCTGAAGCTATACTCTGATCTATTTCGCCTGGTCGTGACTTAGGGTACCTACCACCAAGATGGATACCCTCTATAAGTTGAGCCATGTCCGCTTGAACATTAAGTGAGGACACCGCTGGTGGGACACGACCAATAGCACCTTGCGGTCCTAATTCAATGTACGCACCACCACCATACGGCATTTCCCCAATCAAGTCTTTAACAAAAATGTCGGAATACACTGCTTGATCCGCATAATCCAACACCATAGACATCAACCTGATGTGAGCTTCCATAAGACCTACGACTTGGTCGAACTGTCCTCGGAACTCACCATCCAAAGTAATTCTCGAACCTATAACTATTGGACAAACCCCTAGCGGATTCTCAATGCGCTCTAATTCAATAGGATAAAGAGCATAGTCCCCTGAGCTGAATCGGTGGAAGGTGTCATGATTACCTTGATACATGCCACAAAGGACATATTCATGGTCGTCATAGTATTCTACTAAAACTACTTTCGTGTTGTCGTCTATCACTCCCAACCCATTAGCACCAACAAACTCTACGAGCATGTCTTGGTAAACTTCAGGAAGCTGGGTGTAATACACCTCCCTTCCGAACATCACCTTCCTAACCGTGTCCCCTGGTCTGAACCCTGGTTCAGGGTAACAAGTCCTAGGATCACGCCTTTCTATAAGAGGGATCTTTTGCTCAAAATCAGGGCTAATTGACCAAACACTAAAACCATAAGCTGCCATATCCATAACAGCTCTAGGTATAAGAAGGTCAACGCCATTTGCCTGCATGTACGAAGTAGCTATTCTTTCCATACGAGTAGCTACCCTCTTGGAAGCTTGAGTGGCTTTAGAAGGTTGAACTCTGATAGTAGGAATGACAGACGCTGCCTCAGCAGTGTCTTCCAACGCCACCTGAATAAGGTTAGGTGAGCGAACGGTTACATTCTCCTCATCAGGGTCAAACTCGTCAAAGTCACCCTTAACGGTACGATCAATGATGTCACACCTGAGATCACGTTCTTCGTACCTTGTCCTCCAAGCACTATACATAGCAGGAAGCTTGTCAATATCTAACATCTATCTTTTCCGTTCCTCTGCCATATTTAATAAACCATTCTCTAAATTAGACATGGGTCGCCCATTCCTAGAAGCAAAAGCGAGATTCCTGATCTCTTCTTCTGTTGCTCCTCTAGGCGCTGTGAAATACAAAGGCTCTCCGTTACTGTCATAAGTGCCGCAGACAATTTCATCATCTCCAGCACTTTCCTGCGCTTTCTTAAACGCTTTTGAATTTTTTCTATTCTTAAACAATACATTCCCACCAAGTGGAAATAAAGTGTCACTTATCTGACACATGTCCTTCCACATTAACGAACTTAGGACCTTTGTCTTCATCATACTCTTCCACAGCTTCGTGTGCTTGCGGAGTACCTAAAGTTTGTCTTCTATACCCCCATTGCCCCCTGCTCATATGACCGCCTCTTTGGTCAGCTAAATTAACTCTCCTAGCTTCCTGATTCTGAAAATCAACAACATGCCTACGTCTCCTAATACGATTAGGGACCTTCATCCTCTCATTAAACATCGGAAGATGAGCACGGCTTAACAGGTCACGACAACCGAGATCAGCGAACCAAGTTGACATCACTCTGTCAGAAACCATACCCATAGGGAAAGCAACAAATTCTTCAATACAAGGCTGGAACATTTTACAAGTAGGAGCGTTACCCCAAGGGATAGAAAACATTTCAGCAGTCATCAAAGGAGCAATAGACTCAACACCAAACTGAGGGTCCCACTTATTCTTATGAGTAGTATGCGGAACAACCCTCACACCCTTCTTAGCGAGATACTGAATGATCTCCGTGTTGTACTGCACCAACTGGGACTGTAAACCATTATTCTCAACACGCCACTCAAACAAAGGGTACTTCTCAGTCCAAGCAATAATCTGATCCTTCATCTGAGGAGCTTTCATAGACTTAACCGCAACCTGATCCACCAAATAGCGTTTACCAGTACGCAAATCCACGCCCACTAAAGAAAACGCTGTGTAACCAGAATCTTTATTACCCCCAGCAGGATCAAGACCAGCGATCAAACGCCAATCAGACTGGTAATGTCCTATAGTCCTAGACGAATCCTTACACTCATCGAGCATCTCCTGAGTGAAGGAAGCACCCAGCCCTGGGATGTCCACATTCTGGTACACCAACTGGAAGTCAGCAGGACGCATCTCCGAACGGTGAATGATCGCCTGCTCGTAAGGAAAATGATCCCCCCACAAAACCTCTTCATTATTATCGTCTGTTATGCATGAATATCTTAAAACTTTATAAGCAGGTCGGTTAGCTAAAGTCGAATACACGTCCCCTGGTGAAACTCTAGTACCCACCCAAATAGCTTTACCCTTCTTACCGATACGAGACAAAGCTTCCTTATCCATCCACTCCAACATGTCTTGCACCCTTTCAGGGTTTCTTTGGTTATCCAAAGTAGCAACGTCATCAAACTTGATTACGTCAGCACGTCTACCGTAAATCTGAGCGCCGACACCCAACACCTGAACAGTCGGGTCTTTCTCAGCGGTCATTCTGCCTGCAACATAGATCTGCTCTTGGTTCCATACAGCTTGAGATCCTTCAGGTTTAAACGGTCCCCAATCGTCAATCAGGTTTCCTGCCGCTCCTTCATACAGATCAGGATTACACAACAGCTCATTCATTGAATATAAGAAAGTACGAGCGAACGGAAGAGATTTCGAGACTATAAGAGTCCTCAAGTTAGGATTCTTCACAAGCGAATAGATAGTGTCCTTAACGGTCACGTTCGTTGACTTGGAATGATACGGAGGAAGATTAATAACAACACGGTTATAGTCGCCTTGGCAGGCTTCAGCCATGTCCCGATGAAAATCGGGCATGTCATGATGCTTATCACAGTCAGGGCAAATCCAATGACCGAAGTATCTTTGATCGAACTCCTCAAAAGTACCGACCCTGCGTTCCTCATTAAGACCGAGAGGCGAAATTTTGATTTTCGCTTTCGCTTCATCAACCCGAACCTCACGCTCCAAACGAGCCTCTTTCACCTTCTTGTTTAGGTGCTGTCGAGAAACATCGTATTCCTTAGCCGCCTCGACCTGAGTCCAACCGTCATCAAGAACACGCAACACCGCCGCATCAAAGCGGCGCTGCTTAGACCATCTCTTATGTGGCTTAGACATTACTGACAGGAATCACATTCATCGACTTCATCAAGACCACATACTAGCGGAGTATCGTCTTCAAAAGGGTCGATTTTTTCAGACGAGCCAACCGTTTCGCCAGTGTCTGGCTCTTCTAGTGTCCGTCCGTGTTGTGCTTTGTTCATGAGTAGACTTCTACGAATGCGTTGCATTTGGGACAGCTTAGGTGGGTGACCATTTTGTAGTGACTATCGTCTTCTTCTAGGTCGTGGTCTGCGTTCCATATCAGTTCTGTTTTGCAATGCCAACAATTCATGTTTACCTCCCCTGGTAACAGCTCGACAGAGCTGTTGTTTCTAGGACCTGGGCTCCTGTACCAGGAGATTATAACAGGTTCTTGTTTAGCCAGGTACTAAACACGACAGAAAACGTATCATTTAAAGTGACACGCCGAAGTCGGATTGTCACCCAAACAGATAGATGCCCCCTCCCTGCACGTGCTGACCCGATTTTATCAACCCCCTCTTTTCGCTGGTCGCAAATACCCTAGAAACAGGCACCACTGGCTCCTTTTTTCAATTCCTGTTGCTTAGATCCCAGAGCTGACGAGCACACGCCACCAGCAGGTCGCTGGTACCTGTTTTTTGACACTGGTAGGTCAAAATCTGACAGGACTGCGCTCCTGCTCATGCACAGGACATGTGTCACCTTGGCCAGTGCTTTTGGTGCTCCAGTTTCTGTCCCAGTGGTGGTGTCGCACAGCGGAGAATGTGTGTCTCGGTTTCCCAGTTTGGGTGTTTTTTTGGTGCTTTACAAAAAGAAATTTATACCCTCTGACCTGCGGTTTTGTAGAAATCTAATAAAAAGACTTGCAATTGCCAGTGGCTTTCGATAGAAATTGATATCGACCTTTTTACAAGAGCCTAAAGGTTTGGCTAGGTGGCACTAGCGAGGAGGAGCTGGTAACAGCAAAAACTCAAGTTTGAGTTCACCGGACCGAGTCGGAAGACTGAGGGAAGGGAAGGTGAAAGTGCGACAAACTCCCACAGCGATGGGAACTGAGAGTGGCCTTCAGTCCAACACCAAAGACTTAAAACCTGTGAGTCTAGAGCTCCTAGAGCTTGGCAAATCCTCCTCCTCAGTCAGTGCCTGATGTCGGCACTCTGAAGATGACCATGACAGGTCGAAACAACCATTGAGGAGGAAATTCAATGAAAATAAAAGAAAACGTAGTAATCAGCAAATGGCGCAAACTTACAACAGCTAAGTCAAGAAGGTATGAATTTAGCGCTCCATTTGGAAATCAATTTTCCAATGGTGTTGGCTTTGATGTCACTGAATATGACATGAATGATGATGGCACTTGGTTTCGTAATACTCTGAGTGTTCACTTCAATCATCGATATACCGAAGCATTTTGCCCTACTGTTACAAACTTCTTGAATCGTAAAAATGGTGCAGATTTTGTGAATGTGCAATTGTCAGCAAACACTGACTTTTTCTTCACACCTGAACAATTTGAGCAATTGCAGGAAGTTATTGGAAGGCATGATCCTAGACAAGTTGACTAGGACTGCTCGCATGAATGGTTTCTCCCTGGTTCGATTCTAGGGCATGCACGATTGACACGAATGTGTCAACAAATAATGAGGAGGAATTCATTATGAATGCAATAGCAACAGCACAACGCTTAGTTGGTGCAAACACCACGTATGAGTATCAGATCTCTGACAAGATCCTGAAGGTCTTGAACGATGTGTGGAAGGCGATCAGGAAGAACAATCCTGACGTACCTGAAACTTTCATCGTGTTACAGCAGAGCGGTTCTAATGGCAGAGGATCAACCACATTCGGACATTACATGTACGGAGGTTGGAACGTAAGCAAGAAGAACGTCTCTGAGGTTATGATCTCAGGTGAATGCATGTCTACTGGCGCTGAAGGAATCCTTGAGACTCTCATTCATGAAGCCACACATGGTGTAGCTCATGTCAGAGAGTTGAAAGACACCTCTCGTCAGAACAGATACCACAACAAAGTGTTCAAAGCACTAGCTGAAGAGCTGACACTCGCTTGGCCTAAAGATGAAGACGGAAAAGATCACAAGCCATGTACCCGAAGGGGTTACTCGGCAATGAATATCACTCCTGAAACTCTTGAGCTGTACAGCGAGGAGTTGAAAGCTCTTAAATCTCTCCCACTTGAGACTGGCAGGGTTAAAGGCACTCACATCCACAAGGGTGTAGCTAGAGTCCCTGTCACTTGTGAGTGTGGTCATGATACTTCATTCGGTCATGTCACATGGAGGACAATAGCTCCTCTGATCTGTGGCACCTGCATGGGTCAGTACCGCAGAATCCCAAGAGATGGTGAAGAGGTTGTTGAAGAAGGAGTTGAGTTCATTTACCAATCTCTTGACAGATTTAATAGTTATGAGTGGGAAGGCAGACGCTTCGGGTTTTGGTGGTTCAGAGATCAGTACGGTGATCTACAGGAGCACTTAGATTTTCCTGAAGACTGCATAAACGGTGACGGCTACTTCTACCCACAAGAATGGGAACAAAACAACAATGGTATTTTTGACAATTAATTGTCAATCCCCTGAATGGTTTTCCTTGGGTTCGATTCCCAAGCAGGGACGACAGATTACAAAGTATGTAATTAGTCAGAGGAGGAAATCATGTCTTTAACATGGTCAGTATCAAAAGTTGCCAATTGGGAAGAAATAGTCGCTGAGACAGAGATCAACCCAATGGGCGGTGAGCAGTATGTTGACGGATTGTCTGTGGATCAGATGAACCAAGATCGCATAACGACTTGGCTTATTTCCATGACAATGCATGTCGGAATGAATGAAATCACATCCAAGAATGTTAATGAATTCTTCAGACGTATAAGCATGCTCCAGCAGGCAAAACCTGATCGCAGAGTGAACCTGTTTTACGGTTCATTAGGCGACAAGGTCACGATGGAAAACTATCGCAGAACCCCTGTTACTTTTGATGATGTTCAAAGACGCATTGGTCTTCACACCAATGCTGTACCCATCACCAAGGCTAGATTCGATGAGAAATATTACAAGTTTTTCGGAGACGTAAGCAAGTATAAGTTTGTCGGCTGAATTAGCCCCCCTGAATGGTTAAAGCCGGTTCGATTCCGGCACAGGGACGACTCCAACAGATAGTTGGAATCAACATGAGGAGGAAATCATGACTAATGAAAAATTCCATATTAACCATATCGGTGAACCTGATACATGGGAATCGAAAACGTTTGAAGAAATGACTAAAGAAGATTTCTACTGGCTCTTGACAAGGACTCAGAGAAGGCTTAAGGAAGTCAATGTTAAATTGTGGAGTCTTCAAGGAGCTATAAAATCCTATGAGCAAGCCACAAGGATTCTTCAAGCAGGAGAACATGGATTTTCCATAACTAATTGACACGTCTGTGTCAATCCCCTGAACGGTTTAACTAGAGTTCGATTCTCTAGCAGGGACGACTTCAGCAAATAGCTGAAATCAATATGAGGAGGAAATCTAATGCCTAGAAAGATAACGGAAGTGATAAAGGATCTTCCGCAGAATGGACAGGGTGATGGTGCGTTTTGGACATCAGGTTTGTACCTGTGGAACAAAATGACACCTGAAGACCATGATGAGACTTTCGATGAGAACAACTATGACGTAGTTTTCTATGACGGAGATGGTTATGTTGATGGTCTGTGGCGCATCTGCGTGTACGGATTGAAGTATGACACCAATGGGAAAGACTGGACTGTTGACGAAGATAACGTCATGTGGTTCGCTCAAGTCCCACCAAAGGACACTCCTGAAAAGAGAGTAATCACAATAACCATACCTATCGATCATGACGTGAAAGAAGTAGACCGGATTCTTGAAGAATTTCAAAGTCAACTTGGTCATGTGTGCGGTGATGACGAATGGACAGACCGTATGGAATAGGCATGGAATAGAGTTGTAGTGGTACTGGCACAACGCTGAGATCTTAATGTCAGTTAAACGAGGGTGAACTATTTGCAGGCGTATCCCGATTGCCACTATCGGTGGTACTGAATCACGCTAAGTCCGAGGCGCACGGCATAAGTTCAGTTAAATCGAGGGTGAACTAAAGCAGGCGAATCCCGAATGCCACCACTAACTCCATGTTCTTCCACCTTCCCTTAACGGTTTTCGTGCTGGTTCGATTCCAGCAAAGGGACGATTGACACAACAGTGTCAACATAAATAAATGAGGAGGAAAATGAAATATAAAATAATGCTAAACATCGAGACTGAAATGGGTGATCCAAACGAATGGGATTGGAAAACGTTGCTCATTACAGACCCTGATGTCGAGACAATCATTGACGTAACCGTCATGGAGGCAGAAAAAGTATTAGACCACTTGCCTGAAAACGAGGAAGTCTATGAATGTCTAGATGATGATTGCGGATGGTGGGAACGTAAGTACCACTGGTACATGGATGAAATTCCTACCGAGTGCGAAGACTGTGATGGTCCAATTAAAGAAGGGACAAAAGATTATGACATCTGAAAAAACATATCTATTTGATGTGAACGTCATTTTTGAAATGGATGACATTATAAAAGTCCAAGCCAAAAATGAAGATGAAGCTTTTGATAAAGCAACCGAACACATGAACAACAGTGGCTACGA
>CENY01062451.1_pt1 | contig 33090 bp, 30 predicted proteins | sample 356181 | NCBI WGS metagenome assembly CENY01 (sample SAMEA2619840, study PRJEB7988) | marine metagenome | isolation source: saline water (ENVO:00002010), including
AGGCATGATCACCAGAAACACCTGGAAGAAACCCACGACCAGCGTGGCCTTAAGATTGCGTTGTAGACGCGGTTGCTCTGCTAGCTTGTTCATTTTCCCGTCCTCTACTCGACGATTGCGGTGCAATGCGCCATTGGTGGCGGCGCAGACCTTCCTGGAGCGGGTTCACCGCTCCAGAAACGAAAAAACCCCGAAGGCTTGCGGCGCTTCGGGGTTTTCAAGATCTCTTTCGATCGCTAACGCATGACGTTATCCCGAGCCGCTGCCTCCTTGTGACATGCGCACCACATGGCCCACATACTTCTGCGCGCCAAATACGCACGGCAATGCGGCACCAATGCAGGTGTTGGTAGTTGATTTGTTCCAGCTCGTGGTCATCGTTTTTCTATTCGAAGTTCTATTCGAATGCTCGTTCGTTACCCTGTTAACTCGGCCTTCCACCAGGACGGTCCGAAACGGGGCGCGCATCCTGCGCCCAAGGCCCAAGCTTGTCAACCACGACCTGCGAAAAAAGCGAGTTGCTTCACGCATGCTCTCCTCGGTTCTAGCACGCAACGACAGTCCGACTCGCGGCGGGCCCAGCTCCGTGATTAAATTGCAGCAACGATAAGGGAGGGCAAAACAGTGGAAAAGACTGCAGATCGTGAACCCCAAGTCGCTCGGGCGCCGGCGGATAGCTACGAAACCATACTGGCGCGCGACCTGGTCCCAGCGCCCGATTTCTACAAGGAAGGCCCAACCCCGGACGTGGGCACTCAGCCGGTGGCCGCATCCAGATACTTCGACCCGGCTTTCCTGCAGAAAGAAAACGACTACATTTTCCCCCACGTGTGGCAGTGGGCCTGCCGCGAGGAAGACATTCCCAATGTGGGCGACCACATGGTGTTTGATCTGGGAGGGCACTCGTGGATCGTCGTGCGCTCGGCCGAGAGTGAGTTCAAAGCGCTATCCAACGCATGCCCGCATCGCGGCCGTCAGATCGCAGAATGCGACGGCAGCAACCAACGCTTCCGGTGCGCCTACCACGGGCTGCAATGGAATCTCGACGGCAGCCTGAAGCACAATCCGTTCGGCTGGGACATGCCCCAGTGGAACGAAGCTGGCGCCAATCTGCCGGAGGCCAAGGTGGAACTGTGGGGCGGGTTCGTGTTCATCAACATGGACCATGACGCCCCGCCGCTGCAGGAAGTGCTGGCCCCCATCCCGGAGCATTTCGAGCGTTACGACCTGGCCGGCAGGTACAAGGCCGCTCACGTGATCAAGAAGATCCGTGCCAACTGGAAAGCCACCTGCGAGGCGTTCATGGAGAGCCACCACGTGGTGGGCACCCATCCCCAGGCGCTCAACATGACGGGCGACATCAACAGCCAGTACGACAACTACAGCGACTACGTTGGTCGGCAATTTACCGCGCAGGCGGTGCAGAGCCCCAACCTGGAAACCCGACTGACGGAGCAGGAGATCTTCAACGTGGCGTCGGGTATCAGCGCGCGCCCCGATGACGAAACTGACCCCAACAACCTGATTCCGGAAGGGATGACGGCGCGTAGCTTCTCCGCGGCTCAGGCGCGCCAGTCGCTGAAGGAACTCTATGACATCGATTACTCCCATGCAGGGGACGCGGAGATGATCGACTCGCTGCTCTACCATGCTTTTCCGAACATTGCGTTCTGGGCCGGTATGCCGCTGAACATAGTGTATCGATTCCGCCCCAACGGATTGGATCCCGACACCTCCCTCATGGACATTCTGGTGTTGCGTCCTTACCCGAAAGACGGGCCTCGACCCGCGCCGGCGGAGATTCGATATCTGGATTTCGACGAGCCCGTTGCGCTGGCCTCCGAAGAACTGGGCGAGGGCCTCGCAGAAGTTTTCGATCAGGATGTAGACAACCTGCCGTGGGTGCAGAAGGGCCTGCGCGCGCTTCCACACGGCAACGTGGCGTTCACCAGTTACATGGAGGCTAGGCTGCGTCTGCACCACCAGGTGGCGGACAAGTTCATCGCCGAAGGTGAGATGCGCACCCACAATCGGTCCGGGAAATGAACGACGTCAACCGTCAGTGGGTGGTGGCCCGCGCCTCGCAGTCGCAAGGCATCGGGCTGGAACGTGAATGCTTCGGGCAGCGCACGGGTGACATTCCCACGCCCGCAGACGGTGAGGTGCTGATCCGCAACGTCTACTTCGCCTGCGACCCCATGAACCACGCCTGGGTGAAAGGGTTGGAGGCGCGCTTCGAGCCCATTCCCGTGGGCCAGGCCATGAAAGGCGGCATCGCAGGCCGTGTGGTTGCATCGCGCAGCGAGCGTTTTGCCGTGGGCGATGCCGTGACGGGGTTTCTGGATTGGGCCGACTACGTGGTATGCGACGGCATCGATGACACCGGTACCGCGTTGCAGAAGCTGCCCCCAGGCGCGGATCTGGCAAGCGGACTGGCAACGCTGGGTATGACGGGACAATGTGCCTACCTGGGCCTGGCCGACTTCGGCAAGCCCCAGCCCGGCGAGACCGTGGTGGTATCCGGCGCCGCAGGCGCCATCGGCACGGTGGCCGGGCAGATCGCCAGAATCCATGGGGCACGGGTAATCGGCATCGCCGGCGGGCCGCAGAAGTGCGCAATGCTCAAAGACCAGCTGCAGTTCGAGCAAACCATCGACTACAAAAACGAAGAGGTGGCGGATCGGTTGGCGGCATTGTGCCCGGAAGGCATCGACGTGTTCTTCGACAACGTGGGCGGACCCATCCTGGATGCCGCGCTGGCCAACATCGCCCACGGCGGCCGGATCGTCATCTGCGGCGGCATCTCCGGCTACAACGATGAAGTGCCCGGACTGCAGAATCACCTGATGCTGGCCATGCGCGGCGCCCAGATGGCGGGCTTTTTCTATTTCGACTACGTCCACCGTTTCGAAGAAGCCGCCGCACAACTCAACGCGTGGCTGCGCGAGGGCAAAATCCAAGAGGTATTGGATATTGCAGAGGGGTTCGATGCGGCAGCCGATGCCGCGCTGCGTCAGTTTGCAGGCGGCAATACCGGAAAGCAGCTGGTGAAGATAGCGCACGATCCGCACCCTGGTGAGCCTAGCACGGGCCTATAGCCGTTCTTGGTGACCCAGCAGCAAGATTTCCCGATACTAATCGCCAATTGGCAAGGGAGACGGTTATGGGCGTAACGGTGGATGATGGCCATTTTTCTGGCAAGCAGGCCGCGCTGGACGAGATTGAAGAGCGGGGTTTACATGCGCGGGATGGCTACATGGACTCCGGCGACCTGGAAAACGTGCATTGGCACATTACCAGCCTCGTCATCTACGTGCTCGACGGCAGCTTCGAAACGCGGGATGTAGCCAGCGCCAGCATGCTCATGGCACATGCTGGCGATCGGATCACCATTCCGGCCGGCACCCTGCACGCAGCCAGATGCCCCGACCCCGCCACCTACGTAGTGGGTTTCGAGTCGGAAGATGCCATGCACAACTTCAGGCCCGAGGACCCCAACTCGCTCCCGGCAAGCTAGTTCAACCCGCTCCGCGTGCAGCGACGAATGTTGCTCTTGCGACCTTAGCGCTGCTTTTCCAGCGCTCCAGGGTACTTTGGGCAATGCATCAGGCGTCTCGCTGGCTGTACTTGGTGCCCGGCCGATAGTAGCGCTGGTGCCACATGCCATCCGCCGGCTCCCCGGCAACCGGCATGCGCCAGGTCTTCACCGTCGCATCGTCGAGCTTTAACCGATACAGGCCGCGGGGCTGCTCGATCGTGTTGGCCACGTAGGCTTCGGCGCCTTCATCGGCCACGTAGCGCTTGGCGATGCGCCGATACAGATCACGCCACTCATCATCCGCGCCCAGGTCGAACGCCAACTCCACGCTTCCTTCCACAATCACCTTGCGATAAGGAAGCGGCTGCTCGTCGATGCACAGCGCCACCCGCGGGTCTTCCCGCAGGCAGGCGAACCACTCCGACTGCTCGCGGGGAGTGAAGTAGATCCAGCCATCTTCAAACAGAAACCAGATGGGCGTGACCAGCGGGCTCCCGTCGGGGCGCACCACGGCGATGCGCATCACAACGCCGCGCTCGGTCAGAAAAGCGTCGCGCTCGGCTCGGGTTAGCGCCGGCATCAGTTCCCGAAATCCCAGGTTTCCCCAGCGTGGTAGCGCTTGAGTACGTTCTTGGCGATCAGAATCTTGTGCACCTCGTCGGGCCCGTCGGCCAGACGCAACGTGCGTGCGCCCTGGTACATATTTGCCAGCGGCAGATCACCGGACACACCAGCCGCACCCCACACCTGAATGGCCCGATCCACCACGCGGTGATAAGCCTCGGGAACGAAGATCTTGATGGCCGAGATGTCGGTGCGCGGATCCGCCCCGCTTTCCATCTTCTCCGCACAGTGAATGGTCATCAGACGCGCCGTCTGAATGTCGATGTAGCTGTCCGCCACGAACCCCTGCATGAACTGCTTGTCTTCCAGCTTTTCGCCACCGTGCACTTCACGGGTCATCAGGCGTTCGATCATCAGATCGAATGCACGCCACATGGACCCCACCGAGTTCATACAGTGGTATACGCGCCCCGCACCAAGACGGTCCTGGGCCGCCGCGTGACCGGTACCCGTGCGTCCCAGCTGATTCTCCTTGGGTACACGCACGTTCTCGTAACGAATCTCGCAATGGCTGGACGTTCTGCCCCACACCGGCACACCACGCACGATATTCAGCCCAGGCGCATCCTTGGGCACGATGATCTGGGTCATCTTGTCATTCTGCCCGCCCGGATCGTCCGGGTCCGACGTACGACACATCACGATGAAGAAGTCCGCCGCGTAGCCGTTGGACGTGAACCACTTGTGGCCGTTGATCACCCATTCGTCGCCATCCAGCTCCGCGCGAGTCGTAATGGAACGGGGGTCCGAGCCGGCGTTATCCGGCTCCGTCATGGAGAATGCCGATTGCATGTGGCCCTCGGTGAGGGGCTTGAGCCACTTTTCATGCTGCTCCGGGGATCCGTACTTGACCAGGATCTTCTGGTTGCCCGAGTTGGGCGCCACCACACCAAACAACGAAGACGCCCCCGGGCTATATGCCAACACCTCGTTCATGTAGGCGTGCTGCATGAAGGAGAGCCCCATGCCACCAAACTCTTTGGGCAAATGCGGCGCCCACAAACCCGCCTGCTTCACGTTGTCCTGAATGCCCAGGCGCAGCGCCTTGGCCTCGTCCTTGACCTTGTTGGGCGCGTTGGCGCTATCCGACATCCACCCCCACAACGCATGCTCGTTGGGCAGAATCTGCTCGTTGACGATCTCTGCCGTCGCCATCCGGATGTCGTTCACCTCGCTGTCCAGCGCAGTAACCGGGCGCACGTTCATTGCCATGATTGATCCTCCTTCCCTTCAACCGCTTAATCTAATTGATGCCCGGACGCTTTGCGAACCACACAAGAAGCGGACGCGTTCATCGCCTTCCACAATCGCTGCAAATGCCAACACCGGCTTAGTCCGGCCATACTGTTGGAAGCCGCGAAAGATGCGGCCTTCGCGGGTATGGCGGGGCGGAGGCAGGAAATTTGATATGCTGTATGAGGCTGAGCCGGAGTTACGGGCCAGCCGGGGAAACTGGGGGATGAGTATCGATGTCTGAGCTGAAGTATCCGTACGCCGAGCATCCGGAGCCCGGCACCACGGTGGAGGTCGCACCGGGCATCCGCTGGCTCACCATGCCCATGGGTGGAGGGTCCCTCAACCACATCAATCTGTATCTTCTGGAAGACCGTGACGGCTGGTGGATCGTGGATACCGGCCTGCCCCTGCAAAGTGTGACGGAGCTGTGGCACGACATATTCGCCCGGGAATTGGGCGGGCGGGCGGTTCTCGGGGTCATCTGCACACACTTTCATCCCGACCACATCGGCCAGTCGGGAATGATCAGCGATCATTTTCGCTGCCCGCTGCTCATGACCCGAGGCGAGTACTACCAGGCACGGGCCTTCTCCAACACCGGACCCGCACACCACACCAGCTGGCTCGGAGAGATGTTCTACCAGCGCGCCGGCATGCCCAAGGACTACCTGGAAGACATCCGCCGCTCTTTTGCGCAGAACGCTTCCGGCGGTATGTCCATGCCAACCATTCCCAGCGGCTTCCAGTGCCTGCAGGACGGTGACGTACTCACGATCGGCGACCACGACTGGCGGGTGGTGGTTGGGTCCGGGCACTCCCCGGAACACGCGTGCCTTTATTGCGGCGAGCTCAAAATCCTGATTTCCGGTGACCAGATTCTGCCCGTCATCACCAGTAACGTGAGCGTGCACCCCACGGAGCCCGAGGCGAACCCGCTGAAGTCGTGGATGGAGTCCCACGACAAATTCTTGAGCATCCCAGACGACACCTTCGTGCTGCCGGCGCACAACCTGCCTTTCTGGGGCGTGCGGGAGCGCCTACGCCAGCTGATCAGCCATCACGAAGACCGCATGCTGGCCATCGAAGAGCACTGCGTTGAGCCTGCCATCGCCAAAGACCTGTTGCCGGTGCTGTTTGCGCGCAAACTCGATTCCCGACAGATGATGATGGCCCTGGGCGAGGCCATTGCCCATGTGCACCTGCTCATGCATCGCAACCGTATCGAACGCACTCTGCATGAAGATGGCGTGTATCGTTTTCGGTCCATCGACCCCGACCTGGGGCGCCGCGCGCATCCAGGCATGCACGACGCACCAAGCGACACACCGGTTCTGGTATAACATCCCGCTCTAAGTGGATAGCACTCAGCTCAAACGAAAAGTCGCCGACTACACGTTTCGCACCCTGCGCTGGGGGCAGAATCACGTGCCCGTCGGCGTACGTTCCTTGATCGGCGCGCTGTTCATGGTCGGCGGGGTGTTCGGATTTCTGCCCATGCTCGGCTTCTGGATGTTGCCGCTGGGTGTCGCGTTCATCGCCCTGGACGTGCCCCCGGCCCGGCGCCACATCGAAGCCTGGATGGGACGCCTCTATCATACGGCCTACCTGGAACCCCGGCCCACGCCCGGCAGCGAGTCCACGCCAGAATAGACCACGAAGACCCACCTGGACGCAGACCATCGCAGCGAATCTGTTCTTTCCCGACGGCAACCGCCCGGCCCCGCTCGTGCAGCTCTCGCCGCGGATCGAGATGAAGTTCGGGCCGCCGACGCCGGCAACGAGCCCAACACAACCAGCTTGAATCAACCAGCGGCGGGCGAATCGACATCCAGGTAGTAACCCCCCTCCGGTAGCGGTTTCACCCATCCCGCGGTAGGGGTGGCGAAATGCGTCCCGATCACCAGCACGTCTGCGTTCGCATGATGCGCCAGCAGCGTCTCGCGGGTTTCCTGGCCCTGAGCCTGGTCGTAATCTGCCGAGCTGCACCAGTCGGTGCGGGTCATCTGGCAGGGGTGGTGTATGCAGTCGCCGGTAATGAGCGCTTCGGCCCCTTCCGAGCGAATGCGCACGCTCACATGGCCAGGCGTGTGTCCCGGCGTGGGCTGCAAACACACCTCGTCGCAGATCTGGTGGCGCACGCCGACGAAATCCATCAAGCCGGCTTCAACAACGGGACGCACGGAGTCGTCCATGATGCCGTCGTTGAGTTCGTCCGCCGTGGCGCTGTCCCAGTAGCGATACTCGTCTTCCGCCACGAGATAACGCGCATTGGAAAACGTGGGCACCCACCCTCCGTCTACCAGCATGGTGTTCCAGCCCACGTGGTCCACGTGAAGATGCGTGCACAACACGGTGTCGATGCTATCCCTGGGATAGCCGGCGGCTTCCAGGTCCTGCAGGAAGCTGGTCTGCAGATTGGTCCAGTTGGGTATCGAGCGCTGTTTGTCGTTGCCGATACACGTGTCCACCACGATGCGCCGCGATCCGGTGTCCACCACCAGCGCGTGGATGCTCATGATGAGGTTGCCCTCTTCGTCCATGAAGTGCGGGTACAGCCACTGTATGGGTTTGCAGGCATCCCGGGTGGCATCAGGCAATATGAATCGGGATCCGCCCGTCACCTCCATCTCCACCACCCGGGTGATCTTCACGCTACCAATCTGCCATTCGTTCATCGGTCTCTCCAGACATTGTCATGTGACGGGCGCGCTACCGCCTCAATCTGAGCAGCTGCCACCACCAAGGACGCAGAACTTCGCGCAGTGTGGGTGATTGAGCGCAACGGGCTGCAGGCTGTCGACCAGGCGCGAGGCGAGGCTGAATTCAGGATCGTAGGGCAGCAACGTACAAGCCACCACTTCCGGGGTAGCAGCGCCTTTGCGCCTGACCACCATTCTGGCGCTGGCGCACATGAGCCCGGCCGGATCGACGTCGAGAATATCCCAGCATTCCGTGGTGATCTCGGGCACGTCCAGGCCGTCATCCATTTCCGGGAACAACACCAGTTCCGCGGGGTGATTGGCGTCGATGGCGACATCCAAATCGGCGAAGAAATCGGCGAAACCCGCTCGAAGCTCGCCTTCCCGCTCTCCCCAGCGCGTCCGCCCCGCAACGTGCACGCGAAAACCATTGCCGCAGAGCCACTTCAAGCCCTTGACCATCGCCGACCAGCTTCCGCTTCCGCGCTCCATTTCGTGCAACGTCTGGTCAAAATGATCCACCGACACCCGGATGGTGAGCTGCGGCGCAAACCGCTGGTTAAGGCCAACAAGGCCATCCGCGCACTTCATCATAGGCCGCATGGCGTTGGTAAGTACCAGTACCGAAGCTCCCGTCGCCAGGCAATCCTCCAGAATCCCAAGGATGTCCGGATTCATGAAGGGTTCCCCACCGGTTATGCCGATCTCGGCGACCGGCAGAGCGCTCGAATCGATCTCCCTCAGATAGCCGTCGACGTCTTCTCGGGACAGATACGCCAGCCGGTCATTGCTCGGACTTGATTCGATATAGCAATTGTCACAGGTCAGATTGCACAGGGTACCCGTGTTGAACCACAGCGTTTTCAAGGCGTGCAGGGATACACAAGCGCGGGACTTGCCATCCGCGGTGATCTCGGGATCAGAGAATTTGCCGGATTCCCTCAACTGTCGTCCTATGATTTCCACGAGTAGCCCTCTAGCCGGCAAATGCGCGAATATTGTTCATGAAAGCATGCCCTGATTGTTCTGCGAGTCGTTAGCCTTAGCCGCGCACCTGGCTGGCAAATACCGGCACCACCGCTCGATCCATGAGTTCCATGGCATGCCTCGATTCCGCCGGATCCGATCCCGCCGATGGTCCACTGATGGCCACCTTGTCGATCCCCAGACGCTGCAACTCGCGCAAGCGCTCGATGCACTCGTCCGGCGTTCCCACGATGGCGTACTTGTCGATGAACGCATCGTTCAGCAGGCCCGCCTGAGGAGAGTCCGAACGTGTGTGGGCCTTCATATTGTAACCGTCGTGCAGGCGGTCCAGTGTGGCCTGTTCGGAGCCATCCACGGGCCCGGAAACTTCACCATGCATCACCGAGAACCGCGCGAAGGTGGTGAGGCCACCACGCACCAGCGCTCGCGCCACCGTCCGGTCCTCGTGGCAGACCAGATTCACATAGGCGCCGTAAGACCCGGGCGAGGACAGTCCGGCGCGCCCGCGTGCGGCTTCCGCAACACCGATACCCCAGCGCAGACGTTCTGGGACCGCGCCCAGGGTAAACATCACTCGATCGGCCAAGCGCGCGCCGATTTCAATGACACGGGGGCCTGTAGCAGCCACTTCCACGGGAACCTTGGCGACCTCCTCTTTGAACCAGCGGATGCGGCTCGCGGCCGGGTGGTCCGCCAGCTCCAGATCCGCCAGCGGCAGCGCGACTTCGTCCGCTATGGGAATGTCGGCAAAGTCCACGTCCTCGCGGCGCAGATAGCGCTGCAGAACATCCACGTAACGCTCGAACTGGTCCACCCTGGCCGGCGAACGGCCCAGGTGGGCCAGCGCCGAGTCACCACGACCAATACCCAGGCACATGCGCCCGGGCGCCACATCCTGCACCGCCATGGCCGCGGATGCGGTCACCGCCGGATGCCTGGTGACACTGTTGGTGACGCCGGTGCCAAGCCCGATGGTCTGCGTGGCTACCGCGGCGTAGGTGAGTCCCACGTAGGAATCCGCGGACAGGTTCTGCGAGTCCACCACCATGATGCCGTGCCAGCCCGCTGCTTCCGCACGTTCAGCCACGCTGCGCGCGTGCGCCGGGCGTGAGTGCGTGAGTGTCCAGAGTTCCATGCCGCTCCCCAAGTGCGTGGCACGCGATCATGTTCCAAACCGCACAAAAGAAAAACCCCGGGCTGGGACGCCCGGGGCCGCTCGCTGTCGGCAGGAACGGGAGGGAGCATGAGCCCGCATGGGGAACGCCGTAGCGAACTCGATCAAGGCCACCTCAGTTGGATACTTCCAACAACACCCAAACTCAGATTGATCTCGACCGTTGCTTGGCAGGTTAAGGCCCACCCCCTGAACGCAAACTGAACACCTACCGGTAGCGTCCGTTCAGGGTGTTAAAGCTCAGGCGTTAAAGCCGTGACCAATCTCAGCGTAGCGGTCCAGCATGGGTACTACCGCGTCGGCATCCGCGGAAGGCAGCCCGAACACCACACGATTGAATCCCATTTCGATCAACTCCTCCACCCGACCCGGATTGGGGCCAACCCCAAAAATGGTGCAGTCCGGTTCCCCTTCGCGCCCAGCCTCAACCCAAAGCCGCTTGAGCTCGGCAATGCCGGCCGCATAATCCACGGCCCCCTGGGCAGCCGCCCGGCCGGGATCCTGGTGGATCGGAAACCACCCGTGCCCGTATTCCACGATGCGCGGAAACGTCCACCGCGACGACGCGCCGAGCAGAATCTTGGGCCCGCCAGGTTGAACCGGTTTCGGATACGACCAGATCGGATCGAAATCTACGTGCTCGCCGTGGTACTCGGCCTCCTCCTGTGTCCATATCTGCTGCATGGCCAGCACGCGTTCGCGCAGCACGCTCCAGCGCTCGCCAAACGCAACACCGTGGTTGGCCATCTCCTCCACGTTCCAGCCAGCGCCCACGCCCAGCAGCACCCTGCCGTTTGACAAGAAATCCAACGTGGCCACCTGTTTGGCCATCAGGATCGGATCCCGCTCGGTAATCAACGCAATACCGGTGCCGAGCTTAATAGAGTCTGTGACTGCCGCCGCGGTAGCCAGACCAACAAAGGGGTCTTGCGTGTGCCAATACTCCGTCGGCAGATCCCTGCCACCCGGCCAGGGTGTCAAACGGGATGCGGGAATGTGCGTGTGCTCGGGGACGAACAGGGATTCAAACCCGCGCGCCTCGGCAGCCTGCGCCAGGTTGGCTGGTGTGATGGAATAGTCGGTGGCAAAGATCAGCACGCCAAAGTCCGTCATGGAAGTCTCCGCTTGATGGGTTGCGCCAGTCGGCGCCGAAAGACGAGGCTAGAGCGGGTAGTTCCTCAACTGGTCCCGGTAGTGGTCCACCTTGGCCACATAACGCCGCGCCGCGTGATGCCGTTGGCTGTTGAAGCCGATGTTGTAGGCACCCAGCGCGCACTTTTCCCCGCCGCATCGGTCGGCCTTGTAGGCCAGAATCTGAGCGCCGCAGTAAATATTCTCGGCAGGGTCGCTGAGATCCTTGACGCCACAGAACGACCGCCAGTACTCGGGGCGGACCTGCGCAGGACCCACCGCACCTGCGGACGAGCGCGCGTACTTGCGAAAAGAGCTCTCGGTAAGCACCAGGCTGGCAAGCAGCTCGGGTTCCAGGTCCTGGCGCCGCGAGGCTTCCAGGATCCAGCCCGCAAACTCATTCGCCGTGGTCTCTCGAACCTGAAACGCGCGGGCCATTTTTCGGCCGAATGCATCCACCTCCGTTTGCCAGGGAACCCGCTGATGGCTGGATGCCGGTACGGCAAATGCGCTGGTTTCGTATCCCTGGTGCAGGACCACATTCTGGTTCACGCCATGGGACAGGCCCACAACGACGAGCAACAACGAATGTAACTTGACCAAAATGCGGGTCCAGCGGGGCAACTCGCGCCAACTGGCGGCGAAATGCACGGCGTTTTTGTCGAATTTTGCGTTCAGATCCAGCACCCGGTCCAACTCCTGTTAGGGCCAGCGCGGTTGTGACGCGACCCGTCGCCGGAAATTCTACTGAGCACGCTGCACACAATAAATATGCAGCTTTTCGCAGAATGTTGGGATCTTGAAAATCCCCTCAGGTGACGTGCTCACAAACTATAACCCCCTACTAATAGGAATGCGACTTCGCTTACACGCCGATCTTTAGACTTTCCTATTCGAAAAAGTTCTCGGTGTGCGTTTTATCCAGCCGTGAGTTGGCCAATGATCTCCTGACGATCCGGCCTGGACAGATTGGCATAGGCCGCCGAGGTCCGGTCGATCACGTCTCCGTAGCGGCTGAGGATCTGGCCAGCAATCTCCTTGGGCTCGCCTACCACGGCAAAAGCATCCAGCAAATCATCGGTGATCAGCTGGCCCATCTCCACCCAGCGGCCCTGTTTGGACATGGCGTTCAGGTCCCCCTGCAGCTCGCCGGCATCCAGGCTATCCAACACGGGCTTGTAGGCCGGCGTCGAACCGTAGAAGGCGATCTGCTGACGAGTGGCGCCCTTGGCCTGCTCCAACTCTTCTTCGTTCTTACCGGTGACGACGAATACCGGATAGCTGATCTCGAAATCCTCCCGCCGCTTGCCTGCCTTCGCGAAGCCACGCTCCAGCGCGGGCAGCGTGGTCTCACGAATGTATTTTTCGGTCGAGAAGGCGTGAATGATGACGCCGTCGGCGACCTCTCCGGCAACTTCCGTCATGCGGGGCCCTACCGCTGCCAGAAAAACCCGCGGCGCGCCGTACTCGGTGTCGGTGGGCGTAAAAAAAGGCGTCATGAGGGAGTGGGTGTAATACTTGCCCACGAATTCCAGCGACTCGCCCTCGTGCCAGTTAGCCCAAATGGCTCGCATGGCAAGAATGAACTCGCGCATGCGGTCTGCCGGATGGGACCAGGGCATGCTGAACCGCTTGGTGATGTGAGCGCGAATCTGAGAGCCGAGGCCGAGAATGAAGCGGCCCTTCGATGCCACGTTCAGATCGTGACCGATATTCGCCAGAATCATGGGCGTGCGCGCAAACGCGACGGCTATGGACGTCATCAGCTCCACGTGGGAGGTGGCCTGAGCCGAAAGTAACAAGGGAAAGAACGGATCGTGACTGGTCTCCGCCGTCATGATCCCTGAATACCCCAGTTCCTCTAGGTCGCGTGCCTGATCGGCAACCTTATCGAGCTCCCAGCCAACTCCACCATCTACTTTCATGATTCGTCGTCCCTATGTTTTCGGTGTCTGTTTGTGGTTCGTTTGTCTATCGAGCAGCCAGCAAGACTGCTTCCGCTAGGGCAGCTGAAACTGATCGGGCGTAAAGGCCTCAAAGGTGCGCGCCACCAGCTCATCGGGCGAACCGAGGAACGGCGCAATGATATGGGTGTGAATGCCACCCGCTGCGTCTTCGGCGATGCGCTGCCTGATCTGATCCTCGTTGCCGATGATGGCCACCTCCTCGATGAGCTCATTGCTCAGCGCGCCCGTGGTCTTGGTGCGGTCTTTCTGCGCCCAGCCTTCGGTGATCGTGTCCGCCGCGCCATCGTACCCGGCCCAGGCCAGAAAGCTGTTGTACACCGGCGTGGCGTAGTAGGGGGCGAAGTTCGCGCGAAACAAGCTGCGGCCGAGCTCGATGTCGTCCGTGCACAGCACCATGGCGCGATTCACCACCTCCACTTCCTGCCAGTCCTTGCCAGCGCGCTCCGCGCCGATCTTCACATGCTCCATCATCTTGGGCAGTACGGATTTAGGCCACAGGTTGAAGATTACACCGTCACCCACCTGCGCCGCCGCTTCGATCATTTTCGGTCGCAACGCCGCAATGTATATGGGCGGCGGCTGATCCAGCGGTGCCTGGCGGTAGCCGTGACTGGACAGCGTCGCGCCGTCGAAGTTGGTTTTTTCAGCGCTGAGCATGGTCCGAACCAATTGTGCAGTCTCGGTCACCCGGGTGACCGGTTTCTCCAGAGCCAGCCCGTTCCACTGGCCCATCATGGTCTGACTGGAAGAACCCAATCCCATGACGAACCGCCCCGGCAGAACCTGAGCCAGAACGTGGGCGGTGGCCGCCAGAATCGACGGAGATCGTGTGTAAACAGGCGTTGCTGCCACCCCCACACGCAAACGCTCCACGGCATGGGCGGCCGCGGCAGCACTGGTCAGGGAATCCGGCGCGCCGGAGTCACCGAACCAGGCGTCGTCGTATCCGTTGGCTTCCGCCCACTGCATCCGCGCGATGGTGTCTGCCACGCGGTGTCCTGCAGGCAGAGTTACCGCGATTCGCTTCTTTAATGCCACGTGTCCTCCTTTCAATAGCCCCCTCGCCACAAGAGCGGCGCGTCAGGCGGGCGGAAATCTCAAGCGATGCCGTAGCGCTCGCCAAGATAGTCGATGATGTCGGCGCTTTCGTAGAGCCAATGAACCCCGTCTTCCCGCTCGATGCGCAGGCAGGGCACCGTGCTGCGCCCTCCCCCCGCTACCAACTCCGCGTGGGCGTCCCGGTCCCGCATGGTGTCGCGCAACTGTATCTCGATGCCAGCCGAGTCGAGAAAGCGACGCACCCGATAGCAGAAAGGACAGGCGTTGTACCCAAACAGCTGATAGCGCTCCATGGCGCGGGAGTATGCCACAGTCTGCGCCGGGCCTTTTGCGCCCCAAGCCATGCCGAGTAGACTCTGCATCCAACGCTCCAAGGAGATTGGCATGCCCACTCGTACCAACCAGCAAGTCCAGCGCACACGCGCGATCATTCTCGGCTCGGTGGCCGTCGTCATCGTCGCGGTCATCGCCTACGGGGCGTATTACAGCTTGAGTGGGCCATCAGGATCAGGAGTCGCCGCCAACGAGCACTACACACTCATCGAGAATCCACCACGGCGCCGGGCGGGAGAAGACATCGTGGTGCACGAGTATTTTTCCTACGCCTGTGTGCATTGCAGCAACTTCGAACCGTTAGTGCACGCGTGGAGCGAGGATCTGCCAGATGGCGTGCGCTTGGTGCGCTCGCCAGCCCTGTTCGATGCGCTGTGGGGCCTCCTCGCCCAGAGCTACTACGCGCTGGAGCAGCTGGGCGCGCTGGAGGCCAACCACGACCGCCTGTTCCGTGCCATCCACGACAACGGCCGCGTGTTCCGCAGCGCTGAGATGGTGGCAGATTTCGTCGATGGCAACGGCACCACGGCAGAAGAGTTCCTGGCGGCCTTCACATCACCAGACGTGGTGCGCGCCACCCGCGACGCCGATCGCCGAATGCGTGACGTGGGCATTAACAGCGTGCCGAGCCTTGTGGTCGCCGAGAAATACAAGATCAACATGAACGTGGGCCGCAGGGCGTCTCTTGACGTGGCCGATCAGCTCATCGCCATGGTACTGGCAGGTGCGGAAAGCCCCGACGCCCAAGGTGCCGGAGCCCCGCGCTAGAAGTGATACTGAGCCGTCACACCATAAGTGCGCGGTTCGCCTAGCTGCCGATACGACTCGGTGATCCATCCGTTGAGCGGGTTGTTCGCGAAATAGAACCCACGCACCGCATAGTCGCGGTCCAGCAGGTTTCTGCCCCACAACGTGACATCGAAGCTCTGCCCGCGATAGCCCAGCGAAGCGTGCACCAACTCCTGGGCGCCTGATGCGATGTCGTGGCTATTGGAAAAGTAAAACGAGTCTTTCGCCTCAAACTCAGCGCCAACGAAGTAATTCTGGCCGAAGCGGTATTCCGCACTCAGGTACAGTTGATAATCAGGCGCATGGGCCTGGGAGCGACCCTCCTGAACCAGCGCATCCCCAGTGTCCACGTCCTGCACGATCAGCTCGCCCAGTTCGGTATCCAGCAGACCCAACCCCAGCTTCAGCTGCAGCGCATCCGTAGGCCGCCAGCCGAGCTCCAGTTCCAACCCCCAGTTTTCTCCCTGGTCCACGTTGTCGATGTAGGAGCGCCAGTTTGCCGGCGGAAACAGCACCCAGGAGTTGGCCTGCATGTCGTCGCGCTGCATGAAGAAAGCGGAAACGTTGATGGTCATGCGGTCCTCCAGGAAGCTCCCCTTCAGCCCCAGCTCGTAGCTGAGCAGGGTCTCCGCCTCGAAGGCCAACCGCTCATCAAGGAACGCGGCTATAACCGGATCGACGGCCGGGTCCGCGGCAGCCACTGCCTGACCGTTTACCCCGCCGGTTTTGTATCCACGATCGAACGCCGCATACGCCAGCAACGTATCAGAAATCAGGTATTGCAGATTCGCGGCAACGCCCCACATGGTGTCGTCAGGATCCGCCATCACACCCGCGCTGTCCGAATAGCCGTCGTCGTAGGTCTCCACCCGCGCACCAATCGACAGCCGCAGCCGCTCGCCCAACGCCAGGTCAATCTCGCCGTAGAGCGCAAAGCGTTGCGTCTCGAAATCACTGGAGAAAAACGAGGCGCCCCCACACGGAATGCAGCGATCCGAGTAGTCTAAACGCACGTCGCGCCGGTACGCGTACGCGCCCACAACCCAGCCTACGCCATCACCGGTAGAGATCAGACGCAGATCCACTCCGAAGCTGTCGCGATCACGCACGTTGTCCTCGCCACCCTGCCAGCCAACCAGGTCGAGGTACGACCAATCCCAATCAAACCCGTAGGCAAGATCGCTCTGCTCGAAAAAGGCGCTGGCCTCCACAACAAACCGTTCGAAGCCGGCATAGGAGGCCTGGGCGGAGAACGCCGTGGTTTCCTGACGGTCGTGGCCCGGCTCGTCAGACCCGGTGATGCGCGTATTCTCCAGGGAGAACGCGTCGTAGCCATTATCTGCGTCGACATGCAATACGCCTACGTCCACCGTGGTGTCCTCGCGCGGCTGCCAGCGCAACCTGCCCCGAAGCGTCAGCTCGTCGAAGTTGTTGGTGTCGTCCGCGCCCAGGAAGTCGTTTTTGATATAGCCGTCACCCTGGAACTGGTGTACCGACAAGCGCGCAGACACCGTATCGCTCAATGGCCCGCCCAGCGCCGCACCCACATGCCAGCGCCCGTAGTTGGCAACTCCCGATGACACCTTGCCTTCGAAGGTATCGCCCGGTGCCTGCGAACGCATGAGCACGAGGCCGCCCATGGCACTGGAGCCGAACGTCGTGCCCTGGGGCCCCCGGAGAATCTCCACCTGCGCCACGTCAAACAGCGTCCCCGCCAGGCCGATACCGCTCAGGTCTATCCCGTCCACAATCAGGCCCACGGACGGGTCAAGGGGATCCTTGAACTGGCTGCGTTCACCCACACCGCGTATCTGGAAAAAGCGGCCGCGCGACGCACCGGATGCGTAGTTGACGTTGGGCGTCATGTTAAACAACGCTTCCAGATGCGTTGCACCACGTTTGGCAATGGCATCCGCGGACACCACGCTCACGCTGGACGGCACGAGGCCCAGGCGCTCATCACGAAAATTGGCGGTCACCACGATCTCTTCTATCACCGCGGTGTCGTTCCGGCCGGTTTGGCCAGGCTCTGCGGCGGCCACAGCCAACGGGAACAACAGCAACATCGTGGAAACGATCTGACGGGTCATCTGACTTCACTCCTTGATACAAGATGCCTAGGAGCGAAGCGGAAGACGTCAGGTGAGATTCCTATTCCTACGCCGGTGCTAACCGGATCAGGTTCAAAGGGTCCACCGACGATGCGGCGTCTCAGGCTTAGACCACCCCTTAGGCTGATTGCATGGTACCCGGATTCGATCCATCAAGCACGTCGCGGGCCACACGAGTCGCTTCAGGCTTCGTTCAGACGGGTCCGCTAGGATTTTTGAAACGTTCGCAGGCCTAACTTAAAGTTGAATGATATCAATCACTTATTCATTCTCTGGCGCTCACCATAGGCGTTGCCTGGGCCAGCGGGATCAAGCTCTACATTGCCATCGCAATGCTTGGTTCCGGCGGATCTGTCGGCTACAGCAACCTGCCCGACAACCTGCGGATCGTGCAGGACCCCCTGATCATCATGGCGTCCGCGCTTATAAACCCCGTGCTATTCTTGGTCGCCTTTACGATTTTCATCATGGTGCTGTGCTGGCTACTTCCGAAAATCTGGCCTGCCGCCCGCGGCGTGTTCCAACAACTAGGCTCCTGGCTAGGATTGGTCAAACGCACCGAGTCCACGACCGACAGGCTGGATCAGCGTCGCCAGCGCGCAGATGCAGGCATTCTCAACCCCTCCGAACACAGAGCTGCTCGGGCCCGGCTCGCAACGCCCTGATGGGCCCTTGTGAGTAAGAGTGGCTAAGCGCAAACGGCCGAGCCAGCGCATCCGCAGACGCCGGCAGCGCCGCCGGCGACTGATCTTTGGCCTGTTCACCCTGCTGCTAGCCGCGGGGGTGGGCTACCTGCTGTATCTGGACCGACTGATCACCAACACCTTCGAAGGGCGGCGCTGGTCCGTGCCCGCCGTGGTGTACGCCACGCCACTGGAGCTGCATCCCGGCGCCAGCCTCTCCCGCAACGAGGTGATCACCGAGCTGGCTCGACTGGGTTACCAGCAGCGCCGCCAGGCGAGCGAGCCCGGCACCTATTCCGGTCTCGCCAATACGCTGTCAATCCATCTACGAGCATTTCGCTTCATGGAGCGGATGCGCGGCAGCCAGCGCATAGAGGTGGTGTTCGACCGCGGCCAGATCCGCCGAATCGAAGATGCCATGGGTCGACCCGTACCCCTGATCCGATTGGATCCCGCCGTTATCGGCAGCTTCTTTCCCTCGCACGGTGAAGACCGCCTGGTGCTGGCCCCCGATCAGATTCCTGTCTTGCTGGCAGACGGTTTGAAAGCGACGGAAGACCAACGTTTTGACTCCCACGCCGGTTTCGACGTGCTCGGTATTCTGCGAGCGCTCTGGGTCAACGTCACCGCTGGCGAAGTGCGCCAGGGAGGCAGCACACTGACCCAGCAACTGGTGAAGAGCTACTTCCTGGACAACCGCAGAACGCTGGCGCGCAAGCTGCGCGAGCTTGCCATGGCCGTCATCCTGGAGCTTCGTTTCACCAAACCCGATCTGCTGAGCGCCTACGTGAACGAGATTTACCTGGGCCAGGACGGCAGTCGGGCCGTACACGGGTTCGGTCTGGGGTCACAGTTCTATTTCAATCGTCCACTTGGCGAACTGGATGCGGCGAAGATCGCCACGCTCATCGCCATCATCCGGGGACCCTCCTATTACAATCCGTTCCGCCACCCTCACCGGGCCCGCCAGAGACGGGACCTGGTGCTAGACATTCTCCACGAGCATCAGCTAATCAGCGATCGCGAGCACGCCAGCGCGCGCAACAGCCCGCTGGGCGTTGTCGAGGGGACCCGTCGCGGTGGCACCTACTATCCGGCATTCATGGATCTGGTGCGCGACAATCTCACGGAGCTGAGCGTAGAGGAGCTCACTTCCCTCGGACTTCGGGTATTCGCCACGCTGAACCCACGCAGCCAGGACGCCGTGGAAGCAGCCCTCGCCCAGGCATTGCCGCGCCTGGAATCCGCCCGCGGTCTGGACCCCGGGTCGCTGCAGGCGGCCGTGATCATCACCCACACACAAACCGGGGAAGTGGAAGCGCTGGCCGGCGCGCGCAAGAGCGGCGACGATGGGTTCAACCGGGCGCTCAACGCCAGACGCCCCGTGGGGTCGCTATTGAAGCCGGTGATCTATCTCACCGCCCTGGAGCAGGGACATCACCTGGTGAGTTCCGTGCAGGACGAACCCGTCAGCATCGAGATGCCCAACCAACCCAACTGGACCCCCCGGAACTTCGACAAGTCTACGCACGGGCCAGTGCCGCTCATCAGAGCACTGGGAGAATCTTTGAACTTGGCAACCGTGAAACTGGGCATGCACATCGGGGTGGATTCCGTGGCGGAGCGCCTGCGGGCCCTCACAGGCAACGGCCCTGCCAACCGCTTTCCGTCGCTACTGCTCGGCGCGGAATCGCTCACGCCGCTGGAAGTTGCGGGGCTGTACGGCACTTTCGCCAGCGGCGGCTTCCACATGCCCGTCAAGGCCGTGGTGGCGGTGCTGAACGAACAGGGCGCCACCATTGCTCACCACCCTTTCTCCATGCGCCAGCAGATCGATCCCGCCATGGCGGAGACGCTTAACGCCGCTCTAGGGGTGGTGATGAGCAAAGGCACCGGAAAGCGCTCGCGCTTCAGCAACGCCGGTGTGGCGGGCAAAACGGGGACTTCGGACGGCTACCGCGACAGCTGGTTCGCTGGCTTCGACAGCGCGCGGCTTGGTGTGGTGTGGCTGGGCAACGACAACTATACGGACACCGGACTCACCGGCGCCACTGGCGCGCTGACGGTCTGGGACAACATCATGGCCAGGCTGTCGGTACGGCCTTTGCCTCCACCTCAGGCAGATCTCATTCCCGTGGATTACGCGAGTGGGCAACTGGCTCATGACCGCTGCGCCGAAGTGGTGAAAATACCATTGCCTCGCGGCACCCCTTTGCAGCGCAAATCCGGCTGTGGTATCACGCTGCGCTCGGTACCCCAGAGAATTCGGAAGTGGATACACCTCGAGTAGCGATCCTCGCCATCGTCGCGCTGCTGTTGTCGGCCTGCGGGTCGCCAGCTGGACAGGTTCCGCCCGTGTACGAGCGCAGCAGCGCAGCCGACCAGGGTGCCGATCCCCAACAGGACGTTCCCATCGGCCCCGCAGGCGAAGCAACCAAGCCGGCCGATACCCACTCAGCCACACTGGCGTTACTCAAACAGAGCAAGCGCGCCCACGCCTCCGGCAACCATATTGAAGCCATCGCTTATGTGGAACGGGCGATCCGCCTGAATCCACGTCAGGCAGACCTGTGGCTGAAGCTGGCTGAGCTGCATCTCGCCCAACGCGACCTGGAAGGGGCGATTCAGTACGCCAACAAAACCATAGCCCTGGCGGGATCTCGAATAGACTGGGTGAGGCAGGCCTGGATGGTAATCGCCGACGCCAAAGACCAACAGGGTAACGCGGCCGCAGCCACGGAGATCAGACGGAAATGGCGAACCTATCGCGGCTAACCGCACTCGTGATCAGGGGACTCGACCCCAGCCGGCTCAGCGCAGGAGTTCCACCCAATGCCGCACCGGTATCCCGCTGGCCGATGCGAGATGGGTCTGGCAGCCCACGTTGGCGGTGGCGATCACATCTGGCGTATTCGCGCACAGGGCGTTGAGCTTCGCGTCGCGCAGCCTCTCCGAAAGATCCGGCTGCAGCACGGAGTAAGTGCCAGCCGAGCCGCAGCAAAGATGGCCATCCGCCACATCCACCAGCGCGTAACCCGCTCGTTCGAGCAACCGCTCGACAGTGCCGTTGACCTGCTGACCATGCTGGAGCGTACAGGGCGCCTGCCACGCCACGCGCTCTACATCGGCGGCACGATCGAATTGCAGCTCCTCGCGCTCGCAGAACTCGGCCACGTCCAGCACCTTCGCTGAAAGGGCGGCAGCCTTATCCGCATAATCGGCGTCGTCAGCCAGCAACCGTCCGTAATCCTTGTAGGTTACGCCGCAGCCGCTGGCCGTGGAGAGCACCGCATCGAGTTCGCCAAGCAGCGGCCACAGCACATCGACGTTGTGGCGCATCTGCGCGCGCGCACCCCCCTCGTCCCCAAGGTGCAGGTTCAGACTGCCGCAGCAGGCCTCACCTGCGGCGGTCAGCACCTGAAAGCCTCGCTCGCCCAAGCGCTCGGCAAGGGCTGCGTTCACGGTCGGCGTGGCTACCTGCTGCACGCAGCCCTCAAGCACGAGTAACTTGCGCTCGTGAGTCGACCCGACGATGGGCCTGAGCTCTGCCACTTCTGGAAGCTGTCGGCGCAACCTGACGGGCAGCAGCCAACGCACCCATCCACCCAATGTTGCCCATCGGCGGAAAGCGCGAACGTCCGGCACCACGGCCTTCAGCCATCGCCTAATGACGTCGGTGACAAATCCCCTGGAACCGGCAGATTCCGCCAGAGACCGGCCCACCTCCAATAGTTCTCCGTAGGCAACCCCGCTGGGACACGTGGTCTCACAGGCCCGGCAGGTAAGGCAGCGATCAAGGTGGTTCTGCGCCACCGCGTTAGCCTCGCCCGCTTCCAGCATTTCCTTCATGAGGTAGATGCGTCCGCGGGGCCCGTCCAGCTCGTCGCCTGTGGCGAGATAGGTCGGACAAGTTGCATTGCAAAACCCGCAATGTACGCAGCTGCGCAATATCTCCTGAGCGCGGCGACCGGAGTGGGTGTCGGCAATGCTCGGGTGCAGTTCAGTCTGCATCCATTTCCACCAGTCCGCGGTTGAACAGATCTTGGGGGTCGAACGCGTGCTTGATTCGGCGCTGTTGAATGCGCAGTGCTTCCGCCATGACAGAGTGCTCCACGCGTGCGTAGCGGCCATCGAATCCGCAGGCATAACCACCGTGGGCTTCCGCTTCCGCGGCCAGGCGTTGGCCGTGCGCGGCATCCTCAGCAGCGAACCAACGCAGGCCACCCGCCCATTCGACCACGCTACCTTCCAGGGGCGCCGGAGCCGAAGGCGGTACGATGACACGCACTAGTGGTGCGTCGCCCTTGAACACCGGCAGGGTGTGGTCGCGCAGGTCGTCCCACCAGCTTGCTCCATCTGCCACAGGCTCACCACCCAGTTCGGCCAGGGCCGCTGCCACCGCAGGCTCCGAACCCGCAAGCCGCGCCCACAACACACCCGCCTGATAACCAACACCGGTCAGTGGCAGCGGTTGCCGGGCCCACTGGCGCATACGGGCCAGGGCTGTGGGCGCATCCAGTTCCAAGGCGCAGGTACGCTCCACGGCGGGCTTAGGCAGGAGCCTCAAGCTTACTGTGAGCAGCACGCCCAGGCTGCCGAAAGCGCCGGATTGCAACCTTGAAACGTCGTAACCAGCAACGTTTTTCATCACCTGCCCGCCGAAGCGCAGCCGCTCACCGACGCCATTAACCAGCTCCACGCCCAGCAGGCAGTCGCGCACTGAGCCACGCCACGGCCGCGCCGGCCCGGCAAGCCCTGACGCTATCGCGCCGCCAATGGTTCCGCCGCCTTCAAACCGGGGCGGATCAAACGGCAACAGCTGCTGGTTGGCATCCAGCAACCCCTGCAGATCATGCAGGGGAGTTCCGGTTCTCACGGTAACCACCAACTCGTCAGGCCGGTAGTCCACAACGCCCACGTGTTCAGCCACAGATAGCAGCGCGGCGCCATCCGAGACCAGGGCATCCAACAGAAAGCGCTTGCTCCCGCTGCCGGCGACCAGCAGCGGCTGCGCATCCGCGCAGGCTCTGCGGACCGCTTCGTGCAGCCGCTCGCTCTGGTCGTCAGCACTCAAAACCGATCCAGGTTGTTGAACGGCAGCTCCCCGCCATGCACGTGCATCCCCCCCACCTCGGAGCAGCGCGCCAGGGTCGGGATGGCCTTGCCGGGGTTGAGCGTACCGTTTGGGTCGAAACTGTCCTTCACGCGGAAAAACTGATCCAGCTCCTGGGCGGAAAACTGCACGCACATCTGGTCGAGCTTCTCCACACCCACGCCGTGCTCGCCGGTAACCGTTCCACCAACGGCCACGCAAAGCTCCAGGATGCGTCCGCCTATGGCTTCCGCTTTCGCCATCTCTCCGGGTACCGAAGCATCGTAGAGAATCAGCGGGTGCAGGTTGCCGTCACCGGCGTGAAATACGTTGGCGACGGGCAGGCCGTACTCGTCGGCCAGCCCGGCGATTCGACCCAGCACATCGGCCAGCGCTGCCCGCGGAATCGTGCCATCCATGCAGTAATAGTCCGGAGCCAGGCGGCCCGCGGCAGGAAAGGCCGCCTTGCGGCCGGCCCAGAAAGCCGCCTGCTCATGAGGCTCGTGGGCCACTCGGAGCTCAATGGCGCCGTACTCTTTAGCAATCCGGGAGACCAGCTCCACATTGGATGCCACTTCCTCGGGCACTCCGTCCACTTCACAGAGCAGCAGCGCGGCGGCTTCGGTGGGATAACCCGCATGAACGAAGTCCTCAACCGCCTGAGTGGCAAGCTGGTCCATCATCTCCAATCCTGCGGGCACCAGCCCCTGCGCGATAATCTGGCTCACCGTCTCTGCCGCGGCGGCAGCGCTGTCGAAAGCCATGAGCAAAACGGCGGAAGCCGGTGGCCGGGGTAGCAGCTTTACGATGACCTCAGTGACTATGCCGAGCATTCCTTCGGACCCACACAGCAGCGCGAGCAGGTCGTAACCTGGGCTATCCAACGTTTTGCCGCCCAGCTCCAATACCTCACCGCTCACCGTGAGCACCCGCAAGCCCACCACGTTGTGCACGGTAAGACCGTACTTGAGGCAATGCACGCCGCCCGAGTTCTCCGCCACGTTGCCGCCGATGCTGCAGGCAATCTGCGACGAGGGATCGGGCGCGTAGTAAAGGCCATGGTGAGCTACCGCCTCGCTGATGGCCAGATTCCGAACACCGGGCTGCACCCTGGCCACACAGTTATCCAGGTCAACCTCCAGCACCTGGTCCAAGCGCGAGAGACCCAGCACCACCCCATCTGCTACTGGACGCGCACCACCCGACAGGCCCGTTCCGGCGCCACGGGCAACGACCGGCACGTCGTGCTGGGCGCATATCAACAGCACCTGGCGCACCTGGGCTTCGGTTTCCGGCAGCACCACCAGCCAAGGGGGCTGGCGCAAAGCCGTTAACCCATCGGTTTCATAGGGTTTGGTACCTTTCGGGTCGGTAATCAGGCACCGAGCGGGCAGCGCAGCGCGAAGCGCCTTCAGGGCAAGAGAGCGGCTCATGCCGACCGAGTATAAGGGATGGCCTGCGGAACTTTGAGCGCGCCGTCACCGCTTCCGCGACTAAAGCTACCCGGCGTAGGTCTCTTTCAACGCCCCGATGGTGGCAAAGAACTCCTCGCGGATTTCCCCGATCACCTCGGCCACCGGCCGCACCGCATCGATACGGCCGCAAACCTGGCCGGTCAGCGCGATGCTGGATTCCATATCGCCGCCGAAGTAGAGCTCGAGCGCCCTGCCCATTTCAGCCATGGCGTTGGTCTGGGGCTCATTCTCCAACCGCGAGGTCTTGTCCGTACGCAATGCCCTCAGCGCCGGCGAGTGGTTGCGGTTCAGAAACACGGTGTCCGTTTCTTTAGCATTAACAATGGCGTTCTTCCAGTTGTCGTGAACGGGCGACTCCAGCGCCGACACCATGCGAGTACCCAACTGCACACCTTCCGCGCCCAACGCGAACGCCGCGGCCATGGACGTGCCGTCCACAAAGCCACCGGCCGCGATGATGGGCACATCCACCTGAGAGCGCACCAGCGGTAGCAGCACCATGCTGGAGACCTCACGGGGATTCTTGAAACCACCCCCCTCACCGCCTTCCACGACCAGCCCATCAACGCCTGCATCAACCGCCTTTTTCGCGGCATCCAGGCTGGGCACAACGTGGAAAACCGTCAGCCCAGCGCTCTTGAGCTGCTCGGTATAGCGCTGGGGATTGCCCGCTGAAGTGGTCACAAATCGCACGCCCTGCTCGATAACGAAATCCACGATGTTGGGATCGCGCACGAACGCCTGAGCGATGTTCACGCCGAAGGGCTTGTCGGTGAGCTCGCGCATCTTGAGGATTTCCTCGCGCACGGCATCAAGCTCGCCGCTGGAGGTTTCGATTATCCCCAGGCCGCCCGCGTTGGATACAGCGGATGCCAGCTGCGACCGGGCGATCCAGCCCATGGGCGCCTGCACCACAGGAATCTCTACGCCCAGCATCTTGGTAATTCGGTTGTTGAACTGCATATTGTTCTCCGTCGCTTGTTTCGGCCCACTCACCCGCGCTTACGCACGCCCTTGGGCTAACGCAGATCGGGCAGCCGATAGCCTTTGGCATCTAGGTCGGCGCGCACCACCTTCTTGTCCATCTTGCCCGTGGACGTCAGTGGGATCTCGTCCACGTAGAGCACCTCGTCGGGCAGCTGCCACTTTGCAAAGGCGATACCGCAATGCGCCAGTATCGCCTTCTGATCTACTTCCGCACCGGGCTCCAGGATTACCAGCGCCACGGGCCGCTCGTCCCACTTGGGATGCGGCTGGGCCACCACGCAGGCCTGAGCCACGCCCGCCATGGCAACGATATGGTTCTCGAGATCTACGGAAGAGATCCACTCACCGCCGCTCTTGACCAGATCCTTGGAACGGTCGCTGATGATCAGATACTCCTCCGGGTCGATCTTGCCCACGTCGCCAGTGATCAACCAATCTTCGTGAAACTTGTCCGGCTGCGGGTTGTGGTAGTACTCGGAACAGATCCAGGGCCCTCGAACGAGGATCTCGCCTACCGTTTCGCCGTCGTGAGGAAGGCGATTGAACTGGTCGTCGAAGATATCCAGCTCGAGCCCAGGCATGAGCTGACCCGCCTTGGCCACGTTTTCGAACTGCTGGTCCTCGTCCATACCCAGATGGGAGCGCTTCATCACCCTTCTTGATAAGGTGGCCAACGGGGAGGTCTCCGTCATACCCCACCCCTGAATCATCTCCACACCCAACGAATCCCAGTACCAGCGGATGAGCGAAGGCGGTGGGGCAGATCCGCCGCAGGTCAGTCGATCGAGGTGCGACAGGTCGTACTTGCCGGGATTCGCCTCCACCAGTCCTTTCACCCCCTGCCAGATGGTGGGCACACCCGCGGAAATGGTGACCTTCTCCGACTCCAGCAGACCGATGAGGCGGGTGGGGTCCATGAACCGATGCGGCATGACCTGCTTGCAGCCCAGCATGAGGGCCGACCAGGGCAGCCCCCACCCCATAGCATGAAACATCGGAACAATACCGAACAAGCTGTCAGTTGCGGACAGGCCCATTGAATCGGTCAGGGATTGCACCAGCGTATGCAGATACTGGGAGCGGTGCTCGTACTCCACACCCTTGGGATTACCGGTGGTACCACTGGTGTAGCACAACCCCAAGGGCGAGTTCTCGTCGATCGCCGGCCACGCATATTCCGCGGGCTGACCGGCAATAAACTCCTCGTAATCCACCGGATTGGGAAGTTTGGTGTCCCAATCCTCAAAGCCTTCCTCGGCGGCCACTACCACCCTTTCCACGCTGGGCATCCGGCCCAGCAGCTGCTCGAGCTGAGGTAGCAGGTCCGCATCTACGATGATGAGCTTGTCCTCAGCGTGGCCGATGATGTACTCCAGGTCCTTGTCCGATAAGCGGATATTGAGCGTGTGCAGCACCGCACCCATACCGGCAATGGCGTGATAAGCCTCCAGGTGACGCGAGCTGTTCCACATGAACGTGCCCACCTTGTCGCCCACGCCGATCCCAGCACCCGCCAACGCGTGGGCGAGCTGGTGTGCACGATCGCGCACTTCCCGTGCGGTCTGCCGACGGGTTCCAGATTCCGTGGCCGTGATAATCTCGGTGTTCGGACTGACCCGCGCGCCGCGATCCAGAAGCCTGGACATCAATAGCGGTGAGTGTTGCATCGCCATGCCGGTGTGCCCCCCAATACCCCAAAAACAAACAGGGGCGCGAGTTTAGCTCATCCATCCGGGCTTTGAAGGCCCGGATCGCCGTTGAGCCGGCTGACGAGCGGTTTGCGAGCCTGTTAACAAGACCGGTGCCTAGTTGATGCGCCGCTCGTGCCCTTCCCAATACGCTTTGCGTAGTTCTGCCTTCAGGATCTTGCCCGGACCACTTTTGGGCAGCTCACTGGCGCGAACTTCGATGGTCTTCGGACACTCGTACCCGGCCAGGTGCTTGCGGCAGTGAGCGAGCACCTCGGCTGCATCCAACTGCATGCTCGGCTTGGGCACCAGGATAGCGTGCACGGCTTCACCCCACTGATCACTGGGGATTCCGATCACGGCACACTCATGGATGGCCGGGTACTGGTACAGCACGTGCTCCACCGCCGCCGAGTATACGTTCTCGCCGCCGGTAACAATCATGTCCTTGAGGCGGTCCACCAGAAAGATGAACCCGTCGCCGTCCATATATCCAGCATCCCCGGTATGCATCCACCCACCGCGCAATGCCTCAGCCGTCAGTTCCGGCTGGCCCCAGTAACCCTGCATGACCATGGGTCCCCGCACACAGATCTCGCCCACATCGCCCAAGGGCAATTCCTGCCCAGCCGGATCCTGAATCGCCACATCGGCGTTGAACACGGCCCGGCCCGCCGAGGTGATCTTGCCCGCGTGAGGACCTTCGAAGACGTGGTATTTGGGTTCCAGCATGGTGGCTACCGGAGACAGCTCGGTCATGCCGTAAGATTGCAGAAAATCCACATGCGGCAGCCTTTCCATGGCCTCGCGCAACAACCGCTCCGGCATGGGTGACGCGCCGTAGGACAGGAGCTTGAGGCTCGACAGGTCGTAGTCGTCGAACCCATCCAGGTTAAGCAGCGCGTTGAGCATGGACGGCACCACCACGGTCACGTTGACCCCGAACGCTTCAATGGCGTGGAGAAACGCTTCGGGCTCGAAGCGTGGGATCACCGCGTGGGTCCCGCCGGCCACGGTGATGGTGAACAGCCGCGAGCCCCCGGCAAGGTGAAACAACGGCGCCGTGTGCAGGTGCACGGTATCTTCCCGGATGCCCAGATTAACGAGCGCGGTCATTGAGTTTGCCAGGAAGTTGTCGTGACTGAGCATGACGCCCTTGGCGCGACCGGTGGTGCCACCGGTGTAGAACAGGGCAGCCAGATCCTGGCCACCGCGTCGAGCATCGGGCAGCACCGGCGACTGGGCAATCAGCTCCTCATAGGGCATCACCTCACCAGGCAATACCTCGTCGGCGGCAGCAATGCCCACCAACGCCCTCAGCGACGAACTGCCTTGTGCCAGCGTCAGGGCTTCATCCAGGTGCACACCGTCGGCCAGCAGCAACAGCGCGCCGCTGTCTGCCAGGCAATGGGCCTTTTCCTCCAACGACCAGCGCACATTGACGGGCGCAATGACGCCACCCGCCCACAGCACGGCAAAGTAGTACTCCACATACGCCGGCCCATTGAGGCCCAACATGGCCACCCGATCCCCTGGTTGGATCCGGAGCTCGCTGAGACCACCGGCCAGCCGGGCCACCCGCTCAGCGAACTCCCGCCATGATCGCTGGGTGCCTTGCGCCACCAGCGCGCGTGCTTCCGGGCGCAGCTGCACGGAGCGATGAATGCCTTGTGTGAGACCGGTTGTTGCCACTGGGGAGCCTTGCGACGCAAAGCCGGCCATTCTACCTGCTGGAAATGTGGAAGGTAGCCGCCCGTGTCAGGCTTTGATGGCACCGCTGGATCGCAGCACCTCGGGATCCATATCCAACTCCCGCAGAAGCTCGTCGGTGTGCTGGCCGAGCGTGGGCGCGTGGCGCTGGATGCCAGCCGGCGTCTGATCGAATCGGGCGGCAGGCCGGGGCTGGCGAATTCGGCCGGCTACCGGATGATCCAGCTCTGCGATGGTCTCGTTGATCTTGATCTGCTCCTGCTCGAACACCTCGGCCCGTTCCAGCACCGGCGCGCAGGGGACCCCTTCCGCATCCAGGCGCGCCAACCATTCCGCGCTGGGCCGGCCAGCCAGCACCTCCGCCGTCATGGCCAGCCGCTCCTTGACGTTGATAACACGACCATTGGGGGTGTTGAAGCGTTCATCATCAATCCACTCCGGGCGTTCCAGCGCCCGGCACATGCCCTGCCACTCCAAGTCGGATACCGCACCAGCGGTGATGTAGCCATCGGCGGTCTCGAATATCAGATCCTGGGCAAACTGCGCCCGGGCGGCTTTCACCTCCTTGCCGATGAACGTGTACCCCGCCATCCCTTCCGGCCATAGATACCCGACCATGGCGTCCAGCATGGCCAGTTTCACGTGCTGACCTTCGCCCGTGCGTTCGCGCGCGAACAGCGCCGCCGTGATGGCCTGTGCCGCGGTAATAGCCGTGGTCTTGTCCGGAATGATGGTGCGCACCATCTTCGGCCGACCGCTTTCGTGATCCTTCTGTATGGCGGCCAAGCCCGATAGCGCCTGAATCACCGGATCGTACACACGCCTGTGCGCGTAAGGGCCCTTCTCGCCGAACCCGCTAATGGAGACGTAAACGATATCGGGCTTGATCTCGCGCACCTTCGACTCGGACAAGCCCATGCGCTCGATGGCTCCGGGCCGGAAGTTCTGCACGAACACATCGCCCGTGGCAATGAGCCGCTGCACCGCCTGCATGCCATCGGCAGTCTTGAGATCAACGGCAATGCTGCGCTTGCTTCGGTTGGCGCTTATGAAACCCGAGGTCAGACCGTCTCTGTTGGGCCCCATGTAGCGCACCAAGTCCCCGGTGAGCGGCTCCACCTTGATCACGTCGGCCCCCTGATCCCCCAGCAGCATGGTGGCCACCGGACCAGAGATCATGCTGGTCAGGTCAATGATTCGAATGCCGTCCAGCGGTCCCGGCATGGGTGGCTCCTCCACAGATGGCTTGAGAATGGGGCGAGCCAGCCTATCACAGCCCGATATGCCTAGTGCTCAGTCCCACCCACCCGGGCTTCACAACGAGCGCTTCAATGGGTAACGCTAACTGTCGGCGGATTTCGCCACACCCCGCCGGACCAAACCCCATTGCCGCGCATCGGACTGACGCGCCCTTACCGGTGCCGCAGCACCTGGGCCGCGGGCCTGCCACTGCTCACGGCCGTGGTGATTTTCGGCCTGGTGGCTGGTTAGCAGCAGGCTTCCTCCGATCGGGCGTATAGCGCCCGGAAGTCGTCGACCAGCTCCTGTACCCGCTTTGCAGCGCGGCGGCGCTGGTCATCGGTGAGGTGTTCGATCAACCAGGCTCCGACTTCGCGGTTGAGGGCTTCGTTGTGAGCAAATATCGCAGTGAGCTCCGTTCCGAAGTAGCGCTCACGATTGCGTGCCATGTCGAAAAAGGCCTGGTCGAATTTCTCGATGTCGTGACGCACCATGAGTAGCTTGAGCAGATCCGCCTGCCACCGGCGCCGGTATTCGGCCCACATCTGGCGTTCCGGGATGTATTCCACCGATCGTGCCCTGAGGTAGGCGATCTGCGCACCCGTCATGCGACCGGCGAAGCGGCGAAACGCGTCTGAAATCTCTTCCGCCCAGAAAGCCTGCGCGCGCTCTAGATCGCCGCTGCGCTCCGGATCAGAGATCTCCTTGTTACTGGCTTCCAGCCGCCGGGGAAGGTCAGCCACCTGCTCATCGGAGAGCATGCGCAGCAGCGTGGCCGCCATAGGCAGGCCCTCCTCCATGGCCACCTCGACCCAGCGACGAACCGTCTGCTCCATGGCCCACAGCTCCTCGGCGGTGGCCCCGTCGGCAAAAGTCTCGGGCATGGCCTCCAGAAAATCCGCGTATATCGGTAGCTGGGTGCGCCGGTGCCACCGGTGCAGCCGGCCAAACTCTTCGTCGAAGTAGCGGCGCTGCTCCGCTGTGAGAGCGATGTAGTCACTGACGCCCCAGCGGGCAAAGCGGTCCAGGTTGTTATAGGCGAACTGCACACTGCATCCGGCGCCGGTACTCAAGATCAAACACAGCAGCGCAAGCCGTAGCACCATCATCAGTGTTGCTCTCCGGGCGCGTGGGCTGGCGCCCGCCAGGCTTCGAACTGCCTCAACTCTGCGCGCAACATACGAACCACATAACCGATCACCGCAGCGTCATCCAGCAACCCAAGCCCCAATATCATGTCGGGTACCAGATCCAGTGGCACCAAGAAGTAGAGCAGGGCCGCCGCGATGGCGATCAGGGCGTTCCTGGACACGCCACGGTAGCTGCCGTTGGCAACGGCTGCGAGCAGATCGATGAGTAGGGAGAGCTGTTCGCCCGCCGCCTTCAACGAAGATCCCGGCGACGACGCCAGCTTCTTGGCGGCGCGCACCGTCAGCACACGAACGTCCTCGCTGGAACTCAGCAACGCAGCCGCACGGGACCGGTACAGTAAAAACTGGCGCGGAGCGACTTCAGCCATGCATCACCTCCCGTCCATGAAACCGAGCATCCATTGGGCTACCTCCTGCTCATGCGTGTCGTCAGACAACGATGCCATACCTTGTTCGAACGTGGACGCGCCCAGGAGTTCTTGGCGCATGTTCATCAACGCCGCCGAGTATCCCTTGGTGAATTCCGGGTGCCCCTGTAGGGCCAGCACCTGATCGCCCATGACGTAGCCGCTGATCGGACAAAACGGCGTACGCATGATGGCACTGGCCTGAGACGGCAATTCCACCACCTGGTCTTGATGACTGGAAAGCAGGCCCACGCGTGTCATGGATGGCTGCATCCAAGAGGCATGCTGCACGACCTCGGTAGCCTGCACGCCCACCGCCCACCCCACGTGCTGCGTGCGCCCGCCGAAAAAGTGCGCCACTAGCTGATGGCCAAAACACACACCAACCACCTTGCCACCCGACCCCAGCACCGCGCCGACGAAGTCGGCCAATGCCTCGATCCAAGGCTCGTCGTCGTACACGCTGCACTTACTGCCGGTAATCAGATAGGCGTCGCAAGCTCCCGGCTCAGGATAGCGCATTGCCAGACAATCGATGGTCAGGTAGCTCAGCGCGCCCGGCCGCGCGGCATCCAGCAAGCGGGTAAACATATCCGGATAGTCGCCGAACTCGGGCCGAAAGCGCTCCCGCACGCTGTCGGTCTGGAGAATGCCAATCAGCATGGATCAGATGATTTCAAAATACCGTTCCAACTGCCAGGCGTTCACATGGCGCTCGTACTCTGCGCACTCCCACCGTCGGCTCATGACAAAGTGGTCGACAAATTCCTCGCCGAACATATCTCGCGCCAGTTCGGAACGCTCCATGCGATCCGCCGCATCGCGAAGATTGCTCGAGAAGCGCAAGGCGGACGGGAGTTTGTCCTCCACCGCATACGCGTCACCTACCACCGCCTCGCCCGGCGTGAGGCCTTGCTCGATGCCGCCCAAGGCAGCCGCAATCACCGCCGCGGCCACCAGGTAGGGGTTGCCATCGGCTCCCGGCACGCGGCACTCGATGTGCTGACGAG
>CENY01137970.1_pt1 | contig 32975 bp, 31 predicted proteins | sample 356181 | NCBI WGS metagenome assembly CENY01 (sample SAMEA2619840, study PRJEB7988) | marine metagenome | isolation source: saline water (ENVO:00002010), including
TGCTGGTGACACACCAGACACAATCGAAGGACCAGAAATCGCAGCAGAGCCAGAAGTTACAGCTGGTTTTGATGGAACGACAATCAAAGTGGGAATCATAAATGACTTCAGTGGACCTGCAGCAATAATTGGCCTTCCATTACAAGCTGGTGTTGCAACCTATTATGAGTGGGTTAACTCTCAAGGGGGTATTGCTGGTAAATACCCTGTGGAACTTGTAGATGCTGATAGCACTTACAATCCGAGTGTTGCCGTTCAGGCTTATAACGACATGAAAGACGATATAGCGATAGTAGGTAATCTTTTTGGAACACCTGTTACAACCGCAGTTCTTGAATCGTTAAAAGAAGATGGTTTAATGGCAGTTCCTGCATCACTAGATTCTGCATGGGTTCGTGAATCTAATTTGATCCCTTGGGGTGCCCCATATCAGGTCCAAGTAATCAATGGAATTGATTGGTGGTTGAATGAAGGTGGCGGTTCAACCGATCAGGTTTATTGCAGCTTGATTCAAGACGATCCTTATGGAGAAGCTGGTCAGGCTGGGCTTGATTGGATTGCTCCAAAGGTAGGAATCACAGTTACTGAAGTTGCAAGGTATGTTCCAGGAGATGCTGATTTCAGCGCTCAGATAGGACAACTACAGGGAGCAGGATGTGAAGTTGTTTGGTTGACAGCGCTTCCTTCTGCAGTAGGAGGAATAGGTGGTGCAGCTGCAGGTGCAGGTTTTGCACCAACATGGATAGGTCAATCCCCAGTATGGATTAACGTCTTTGCTGCATCAGCTCTCGCCCCATACTTGCAGGAAAATTTGATCATTGTAGGTGAAGGAAGTACTTGGGGAGATACAAGTATGCCCGGTGCTGTCGCAATGATGGAAAGAATGGCTACCTATGCACCAGATCAAGCACCTGATTATTACTTTGCAGCTGGATATGTAATGGCCATGGCTAGCGCAGGAGCACTTGAAAAAGCTGTAGCTAATGGTGATTTGTCACGTGAGGGAATCCTTAAAGCTTCAACTGAGATGAGTGTTGACTTTGAAGGTCTTTCTGGTGAATATCAGTATGGTTCAGCTGATGAAAGACAGCCGGCAACAGCAAATACGATTTTCCGAGTAAATCCGGATGTTCCTAATGGTGTTGAGGCTGTAGAAGTTGGTTATGAGAGCTCATATGCTTCTGAATTCGACTTCTAATTAAAATAGGAATGTAGTTACAGGGCCCATGGGTTAACCCATGGGCCCTGAACTTTTTACTGGTTAATATTAAGTTCAATGGAAGACGCTTTAGAAAAAAAAGAGAAACCTATACTTTCAGTTGACAATCTCGAAGTTGTTTACAACGAGGTCATACTTGTCCTTCGTGGTATTTCGATGAATGTTTCTGAAGGTGAAATTGTCGCTCTTCTAGGTGCAAATGGAGCGGGAAAAACAACCTTGTTGAGATCTATCACTGGATTGCTGGAAATTCATAGAGGAAAAATTACAAAAGGTTCTGTTTCTTTTCTTGGTGAGAAAACAAACAGATATGATCCTTCGAGGTTGGTTCGTGCAGGTTTATCACAGGTTATGGAAGGTAGACGAATTTTTGCAGAATTGACAGTTGAAGAAAATCTCAAAGCAGGTGCATACACGGTTGCTTCAAGACAGAAAATTGCAGAGGCTCATGATCGTGTTGTGGGTCTTTTCCCAGTCTTAGCTTCTCGTTCACGTTCGACCGCAGGTTATCTTTCAGGTGGAGAGCAACAAATGCTAGCTATAGGGAGAGCTTTGATGACATCCCCTAGATTGCTAGTGCTTGATGAGCCTTCTCTGGGTTTAGCACCACTGCTTGTTCAACAAATCAGAGACATAATTGAAACGGTAAATAGGCAAGGAACAAGTGTTTTGCTTGTAGAACAAAATGCGACTATGGCACTTTCGATCGCTAACCGGGGTTACGTACTTGAAAACGGAAGAATTGTTCGTGATGGATTAAGCCATGAACTATTACAAGACGATGATATTAAAGAGTTTTATTTAGGCGTTGGTGAAGCAGGACGGCGTTCATTTAGAGACGTAAAAACATATCGACGTAGAAAAAGGTGGAGTGCTTGATGGACTCTTCAAAAATTCTTGATTTCAGTCAAGTGACACTTCGGTTTGGAGGAGTAACTGCTCTTGAGGATGTTAGTTTCGGAGTTAAATCTGGAGAACTTTTTGCGATTATTGGTCCCAATGGTGCTGGTAAGACTTCAATCTTTAATTGTATAAATGGTGTGTATAAGCCACAGGCAGGTTCGGTTTTATTCGAAGGTAAAGAGATGATAGGAGAGCGACCTGTAAATGTGGCCCGTCAAGGTGTAGGTAGAACGTTTCAGAATTTAGGGTTATTTATGAACTTGGATCTTATAGATAATTTACTTCTTGGACGCCATTTAAAAATGAAGACAGGATTTTTTTCAGGTGCCCTGTGGTGGGGTCGTGCTAAAAACGAGGAGATAAAAAACCGTAAAAAAGTTGAAACAATTATTGATTTGCTTGAGCTTCAACCCTATAGATACCAACCAGTGGGACTACTACCTTATGGAATCCAAAAACGTGTTGAATTAGGACGTGCGCTTTCTATGGAGCCACGTATTCTTCTCTTAGATGAGCCTGTTGCGGGAATGAATCTAGAAGAAACTGAAGACATGGCTAGATACATTCTTGAAATAAATCATGAGTTAGGTGTACCCATTTTGCTTGTTGAACATGATATGGCAATGGTGATGGACATAGCGGATCGTGTAATGGCACTTGATTTTGGACAAACAATTGCCACAGGCATTCCTAAAGAGATTCAGGATAATCCACTTGTTATAGCTGCTTATTTAGGAGAAGCCTCGTGAGTTCTCAGCAATTAAATGAACATGACAAAGAACAAGATGAGTTAATAAGTTTGTCAGCGAAATTGCTTGAACACTCTCAGATGCGCCCCAATGATGTCGCGATCCGTCATAAAAAATTCGGTATATGGCAAGAATTCTCATGGGGGCAGTATTTCGAAATTGTAAAATCAGTGGCATTTGGATTTTATGAACTGGGGGTTAGAGAAGGTGACAAAGTAGCAATCCATTCAGAAAATAGACCCGAGTGGGTTTTTGCAGATTTAGGTGCACAAACACTTGGATCAGTCGCAGTTGGAATTTATCCAACGAGTCCCGCTTCGGAAGTCGAGTATCTTCTTAATCACTCTGAAGCGTCTGTTCTAGTTGTTGAAGACGAGGAACAACTTGATAAGGCGTTGGAAGCATGGGACCGATTAGAGAAGTTAAAGAAAATAGTTGTCATTGACCCAAGAGGAATAAAAACAATTGATGACCCGAGAATTATTACTTTTGAGGAATTGATAAGTTTAGGCGAATCTGATGATGGAAAAAGTTTCGAGAAAATGATACAAACTATTTCTGCTTCTGAAACTGCGATAATTGTCTATACATCAGGTACAACAGGCCCTCCAAAAGGTGCAATGATCACTCACCAAAATTTGAGATTCGCCGCTCTTACATGGGGGCTTGTTTACGATTTTCGTAAAAATGATGAGGTGCTGTCATACCTTCCTTTATGTCATGTAGCTGAGAGAGTTATATCAGTTGCTAATGGCGTATATCACGGTTATGTAGTTAATTTTGGTGAGGATACAAATTCATTCATGGAAGATCTACGTGAGGTTCAGCCAACATTTTTTCTTGGAGTTCCACGTGTGTGGGAAAAAATGCTTGCTGCTATCCAAATACGATCAAACGATGCAACTTGGTTAAAGCATGCTCTATTCAATTTTTGGATTAAGCAAGGAGGCTTTATTTTAAAAAGACGTTTGAAAAATAAAAGCACCTTCATTGACTCAATATGGTTTGGAATAGGTTGGCTTTTTGTGTTTAGGTCATTAAAGAAAAGAGTAGGGATGATGCGAGTTCGTGAAGCCCTATCTGGAGCTGCACCTATTGCTCCTCAGGTCCTTGAGTTTCTTATGTCAGTTGGAGTTCCTGTGCGAGAAGGATACGGAATGACAGAGAATACAGCTGTGGCAACGATTGTTCCAGTTGATGAGCTGCGTTTAGGTTCTGTTGGGAAACCATTACCTAATTCTGAAGTGCGCATAGCTGAAGATGGAGAGATACTTACCCGTTCTGAGGCAACATTCAATGGCTATTTTAAAAACCCGGAAGCAACTAAAGAAACAATTATTGACGACTGGTTACACACTGGTGATATAGGGCATATAGATGAACTTGGGCATCTGTGGATTACAGATCGTAAAAAAGACATAATCATCACGGCAGGTGGAAAGAATCTCTCACCATCTGAAATAGAAAATCGAATAAAGGTTTCTCCTTACATCAGAGAAGCCATGGTTATTGGAGATAAACGGAAATATCTGACGGCTTTAATTGGAATTGAAAGTGACACAGTTGGAGATTGGGCTACACGCGAAGGCATTCCCTACACAACTTACGAGGATTTGTCTTCTAAAGACGAAGTTAATGAATTAGTTTCGTCAGTTATAAATGAAGCAAATAAAGATTTTGCTCAAGTAGAAACTATTAAGTATTTCAAACTATTACCAATAGAGCTTGATCATGAAGACGGTCAACTTACCGCTACACAAAAAGTTAAAAGAGCCACTCTCACCGAGCAGTTTGCCGATTTGATTGAAAGTATGTACTAATGGAGCAACTCTTACAAGGCGTATTTGATGGTATAGCTCTGGGGTCAAGATACTCGTTGATAGTTCTTGGTTTTGTTGTTATTTACCGTGCAACAGGAATCATTAATTTTGCACAGGGAGGCTTTTTGTTGATAGGAGCATTTTTGACCTACAACTTTAGTCAAACGTGGGGTTGGAATTTCTACTTGTCTTTATTTTTGTCAATGATTGTTACTTCAATTATCGCAATTCTCATACAGTTGTTACTTTTACACCGTTCATTAAAAGAAATAACTGCTGGGGGTTTTTGTTTACTTATCTGGTCTGTGTCTTTTTATAATGGGAACACTCACCTTGTTTCGCTAATTATTGGATTAATTGCTGGTGTGTTCATCTATTTCTTAGTCCGCGGACTTGAAATTCGTTTTGGATCAAGCCAATCGAATGAATTGCCAATATTTGGTTCGATCATTGTGACCATAGGGATACTTTTTGTTATCAAACAAGTTGTTCCATCTATTTGGGGTTTTGCTGAAATAAATATGGGAGACCCATGGGGCTTTAAGATTATCAAAGCGGGTGATTTAGTTTTTACGCATGCAAAACTTTGGACAATCGCTTTAACTGCTATTGCGCTTTTAGGTTTTTTCTTGGTGAATCGGTACACAAAAATTGGTATCGCGATGCGAGCGGCTCACTTTGATCATGAGGCTGCTTTTGCCCAAGGTATTTCTTTAAAGGTGGTTTTTGCCACTGCTTTTGGAATCGCTGGTGCAGTGGCTGCTTTAGCCGGAACAGTAACTGGTGTAGGCATCGCACAATTGACGCCGAATATGGATTTAATAGTTTTTCTTGCTTTCCCAGCAATGATCTTAGGTGGGTTTGACTCTCCAGGAGGTGCCGTTATAGGAGGAGTTATCGTTGGAATCATACAAAATTTGACAAAGGTATACCAGCCTGAATGGGATCTCCATTGGTTGGGAGTTGGATTTGACAGAGTAATGGTTTTTATCGTGATGCTAGTAATTTTAATGATTCGTCCATATGGGCTTTTCGGTACAAAAGAAGTTCACAGAGTTTGAGTTCATATGTCTAATCCATCTAAAGACTTAAAAGTTCGTTATCAACAAGATTTGATGTTGTGGAGAACTCCTTTGTTAAGAATTGGTTTGTTGACTCTTATAGCTCTTTATATTTTGAGTCCGATAATTTGGGAGACTTTTCCAGTAACAAAATTTTTAAGTGATGTAGGACTCACTATGACAACACTTAACTATGCAGGTGTTTTTGCTGTAGGTGCAATAGGTCTCAATTTATTGACAGGTTACACAGGGCAGGTTTCACTTGGTCACTCAGTTTTTGTGGGAGCTGGAGCCTATTTCACTGCTTATGCGGGCACGACGTGGGATTTGCCTTTTTTAATTTGGCTGCCATGTTCACTTTTGGTCGGTTTTTTAATTGGCTTCATAGTCGGGCCATTAGCTCTTCGTCTCCGTGGAAACTATTTAGTTGTAGTGACTCTTGGTTTAGTTTTTTTAGGCGATCACATTTTTAGAAATTGGAAGTCAGTTACTGGGGGCAGTACAGGGGTTTCTGTTACAGGCGCTTCGTTAAAAATCGGTTCAATTGATTTTAGAAATTTGGAAATTTTCGGCCATGAATTCGAAAAATCTCAATCATTTTTCTGGCTGATTTGGGGGTTTGTCGCAATCGTCGCATTGTTAGTCAAAAACATTGTTAGAACAAGACCGGGAAGAGCGTTACAAGCAGTTCGAGATCGTGACATTGCCGCTGAAATTATAGGCGTGGACCTGTTGCACTATAAAACGATGGCATTTGCAATTTCGAGTTCAATTGCTGCTCTTGCTGGAGCTCTTTTTGGGGTTTTGCAGTCATTTATAAGCCCCATCGATTTTGGATTACTAGTTGCGATCCAATACATAGCAATAATTATTTTGGGCGGAATGGGTACAATCCACGGATCTATAATCGGAGCTTTCGTGTTAGGAAGCCTTCCTCGTTTCGTTGAAAATATTTCTAGAGACTATGACCTGCCAGGTGTTAGCGGAGATGAAGGTGGAATAGGAGGCATGATTTCAATATCTTCGTTGAATCACATCATCTACGGAATACTTATCGCTGCTTTTTTATTACTTGAACCTAGAGGTATTGCCGGTATATGGATGAGAGTAAAAACATATTTTAAAACCTGGCCCTTTTCTTATTAAAAGAATTTTTCCGTCTAGCAATTTCAATCAATGTTCGCGAAAATGAAACATAAAACAGATTTCAATCAGGGAGAGTAATGAGCAATATCAGGTATGGACCTCGATCCAAGGAATCAATTCGAAATAGAGAACTTGAAGCCACAGGGAGAGAAACCTGGTCTGATTCTCTAGAAGCTGTCTATGAAACCGATCCTGATGTAATAGCTGCAGTTCTTCCTCCACCTTTGAAGCCGGGACCTGAACCATTAGTAAGACTTAATATTTCAACGGTCACCATGCCTGGTGACCTGATATTTGGTGCAGGATGGTTCGGAGTTCAAGCATGTCATGACGATGTCTTAGGTGAGTACCCGCTTCTGATGCCGATGACCACAGAGCAAGCCACGGTTGGTGGTCGTGAGACATTTGGTGAGCCAAAAAAAATTGCTGAGATTAAAGCAGAAAGAGAAGGTAATGAAATTCACAGCACGATCAAACGTTTAGGTTTTACAGTTGCTGAAATAAAAGGTGAGATCATCGGTGAGCGGGATCCGGTATCAAATGAAAGAATTGATTTTTACTTCAAGTTGCTTCCATCGCCTGAAGGCCCAACCAAACTTGATGGAGACCCTTTTATAGTTCATTCAAAAAAATCTTCACGTGAGCGTAAAGCAGAAGTTGTGGAAGGTGAAGTTATTCTTGGTGATTCACCATTGGATCCTCTATCAGATTTGCCGGTAAAAAAACTAGTTTCAATAAACCTTTCTCAGCGCGCGACCGTAGTTAGTGCCCGTACCGTAGGAACTGTTCCTGCTGAAAATTTGATACCTTTTGTCCATCAACGCTATGACGATCTTTCAGTCTTGGGAAATAAAGACGACGATGAGTAAGGAGAATAGATGTCTATAGAAGTGAGTACAGGAGAAGAACCGTACTTAATTGTTTCTTCCGACACACATGCAGGACTTCAATGTGAGGATTATCGCCCTTATCTTGACTCATCTTTACATGAAGAATTTGATAAATATGTTGAAGAACGGCACGAGCATCGACGCATCACTGAAGAGGTTAATGCTGAGTTCATAGAGAAATGGGAAGGTGAAAATGAGGAAGGGTTAAAAGGAGCGTATGACTCTTCTGTCCGAAATGGTGTAATGGATGCAGATGGTATATCCGGAGAAATAATTTTTGCCGACGGAGATGCCGTCACGGGTCAAGAATCTCCACCTTTTGGGGCTGGGTTGGCTGCAGGTCAAATAACTGATTCCAAGCTTGCTTTTGGCGGAGCAAGAGCACATAACCGTTGGTTAGAAGAATTTTGTGGAGATGACCCAGTTAGACGGGCTGGAGTTGCTTTAGTTCCAATAACGCATGATGTAGATGAGGCAGTAAAAGAAATAGAAGCACTCGCTGAGAAGCCAGGTATTTATGGCGTTATGGTGCCAACGATGTGGCACGGTTTTCCACCTTACGGTTCTGATCATTATGACAAAGTTTGGGCAGCGTGTAGCGAAACCGGTCTTGTAGTTCATACGCATTCTGGAGAAGCTGATTTTCCAAGTTATGGAGAAAACGTAGCTATGTACATTAGCGAGGTGCCTTTTTGGACACACCGAATCTTATGGCAATTGTTGTTTTCAGGAAAGTTTGATCGTTTTCCTGGTTTGAAATTTGCAGTAGTCGAATGTGGTTCATTCTGGATTGGAGATATTTTGTGGAAGGCTGATATTAATTTTGGCGGTACAAACAAAATAAAAAAAATGGGTTCAAGAATGAAGGGTTTAATATCACGACTCCCTTCAGAATATTTTGGAACGAATGTATTTATTGGAGCTTCCACTATGTCACGTGAAGAAATCAGACGTAGACACGTAAATGGCATAGATGCTCTCATGTGGGGTACTGATTATCCCCATCCTGAAGGGTCATGGCCAAACACAGTTGAACGCCTTGAGAATGATTTTCGAGATGTTTCAATTGAGGACACGCGACGTCTGCTTGGACTTAATGCAGTTGAGTGTTATGGACTCGATTTTGAGGGGCTGAACTCTATTGCGAGTCGTGTTGGTCCAACTCCAAAACAACTTAATCAAGATCCTGAATTAAGAACTTCTGAAAATGCTTTACGTGAAGCACGCTGGTGGCTTGATGAATATGGTTGTGAATTACAGTACTAAGGATTTCTATGGATGAACATCATGTAATTATTTCAGCTGATAGTCATTGTGGCGCAGATCTACGTCAATACAAAGATTACCTTGAGACAAAATATCACGATGAATTTGATGAATGGGCAGATGTTATTGAGGCTGATCAAGTCAAAATGGATGAATTATATGCAGGCTTAGAAAAGTCCCCCAGAAATGTTGGAATAGGTGGAGATCCTGAACTTGATGCAGATCGGAATTTTTCAAGCTCTCGACGTTTAAAAGAACAAGAGGAAGATGGCGTTGTAGCAACGGTATTATTTCCCAACACTACGCCACCTTTTGCGCCGCCGGCTGCTAGTCCATTTGAAGCACCTCCCTACAGCGATGATTTTGAGAAAAGGTGGGCAGGGCTAAGAGCACATAACAGGTGGTTAGCAGATTTTGTTTCTGAAGCGCCGGAAAGACGTGCAGGAGTGGCACAGATTTTTTTGGGTGATGTTGAAGGTTCCGTAGAAGAAATTGAATGGGCGGCTAATAATGGCTTAAGAGGAGGGGTGTTGGTTCCAGGGGCACCTCCAGATTCCCCTTTTGAGCCTTTATATTCGCCAAGTTACGACCCAATATGGTCGGCTGCAGCAGATTTTGAGATGCCGCTAAATCACCATGCAGGAGGAGCAACACCTGATTTCGGATCATATTTTCCGGCTTCATTAGCTGTTTTTATGATCGAAGTAACTTGGTGGAGTCAAAGAGCTCTTTGGCATTTAATGTTCAGCGGAGTTTTTGAACGAAATCCGAGTTTGCAATTTGTTAATACCGAAACTGGTACTGCATGGTTACCTGACACGCTGGAAAAACTCGACTCATTCTATGAACGAATGAAATTTGGAAAATATGGGTCGGAAACAATTTTTGGAGGAATGGCTGTAGAACAACTATCTCTGAAACCAAGTGAATACTGGCAAAGGCAATGCCATATAGGGGCAAGTTTTTTGAGACCAACTGAAGCTCATTTGTGTAAGGAAATTGGTATAGAAAAAATAATGTGGGGTTCTGATTATCCCCATACTGAAGGTTCATATCCATATACTCGCGAACATCTTCGTCTAACTTTTGCTGATTTTTCAGAAGACGAAGCAACACAAATTTTGACTAATAATGCAGCTCGTTTGTATAAGTTTGATGTTGAAACTCTGAAGCCTTTAGCAAAAAAAGTTTGTCCTACAAAAGCTGAGGTTTCAACACCAATCAATTATTCAGAAATAGCTGAAGATGCGAAAGGTTGTCCTGGTATGAACCCGTTGAATCAAGTGCAAAAAGTATGACGTTAAAACCATTAGAACTAACAAATGGAACAGCTGTTGTTACAGGTGGGGCAAATGGAATAGGAAAAGGGATTGTAAAAGCTCTTCTCGAAAAAGAAATGATAGTAATCATTGCCGATATTGAACAATCTGTACTTGACTCAACAGTAGAAGAGTTGTCGGATTTTGGTGAAGTCCATGGTTGTATAACTGATGTAAGTGACCCCGATTCGGTTGAAGCATTAGCAGATTATGTTTTTTCAACTTTTGATAAGTGCACTTTATTGTTTAATAACGCAGGGGTAGGTTCTGGGGGCGGTGGGAAGGCATGGGAACACGAACCAAATGATTGGAAATGGTGTTTTGGAGTAAATGTTTTCGGAATGTCAAATGGAGTAATGTCTTTTATTCCTCGAATGCTTAAATCAGGTCAGCCAGGCCATGTTATTAATACGTCTTCAGGTGATGGTGGCTTTGCACCAGTTCCGATGGCTTCTGTTTATGCCTCTAGCAAAGCCGCCGTTAGTTGTTTTACTGAGGCTCTGCATCATCAACTCCTTTTAGAAGGTAGAGATATAGGTGCTTCTATTTTTTACCCATCGGGCGGTCTCATGAATACAGGACTGTTCAACTCCCAAAGAAATAGACCAAGTGAACTGGAAAGAGTTAAAAATCCAAGTAAGCGAAAGCCTATGAGTTTTGAAGAGTTAAAAAATATGCTTGAAAAATCCGGACGTGAAGTAAAGGTCGCTGACCTTGATGCTTTGGGTAGATTCGTAGTTGAGTGTGTTGTTAGGCGACAATACATCATTGCCAAAGATCTAGATGAAACTATTGAATTGCTTCACCGTAGAGCTGATGCAATAGGACGCTTTGAAGTTCCACCACATCACGAGATGGGCGTTTGAAACTGGCGGAAGGTGTGGGATTCGAACCCACGGTGACCCGGAGGCCACAACGGCTTTCGAGGCCGCCCCATTCGTCCGCTCTGGCAACCTTCCATAACAAATTTATGGTACTCGGGTGTTGTTAAATCAAAGTTACTGGCGATTAACTTCGAAGAAATCACTTATAAGTTTTGAACATTCAGATGATTTAATGCCTCCAATAATTTCTGTCTGATGATTCAAACGTGGGTCTACCCCAAAATTATAAAGAGTACCTAAAGACCCAGCTTCTATATTTGGAGCTCCCCAAATAACTTTATTTACACGAGATGCCCAAATAGCTCCAGCGCACATAGGGCAAGGTTCCAAAGTAACTATCAGTGTTGCTTTTTCTAGACGCCAATTTTGCTCTAACTTTGCAGCATCTTGTAAAACTAGGATTTCTGCGTGTGCGGTTGGATCATGCAATGCTTCTCTTTGATTATGGCGACTGGCAATGATTCGCCCATCAATTTCTATAACTGCACCTATTGGCACCTCTCCAGCCTCTTTTGCAATAACGGCCTCTTTAATCGCAAGATCCATTAATTCATCATTAGTCATATGCGCACGATAGACCATTTTTACAATTTTTACTTCGAAACTCTTTTAAGAAAAAAGTTTTAATCGCGCAAAAAGACGACGGTATCCTTAATTGGAGACTCTTTTGAATCTTGGAAGGTTGCGAGAGTGGACGATTCGGTCACCTTGGAAAGGTGATGTGGCCTCCGGGTCACCATGGGTTCGAATCCCATACCTTCCTCCAAATTGAAAGTGAATTGATTTTATGTTTCTCGATCGCGTTTTTACGAAGCGACTGTCTAGCACTAGGCTTTAGTTAGATGGAAGTTACATCTCTTTACCGTAGATATAGACCTCGTTGTTTTGCAGACATGAAAGGTCAGAGTCATGTAGTTGCTGCTTTGCAAAACGCGATAAAACAGAACCGGGTTTTTCATGCTTATCTCTTAAGCGGACCTAGAGGTACTGGAAAAACAACAGCTGCTCGGATTCTTGCAAAGGCATTGAATTGTGAAAACACAAAAGAAGGGGAACCTTGTTGTGAATGTGATTCGTGTTTGTCTATTGAAAAAGGTACGTCATTTGATTTACACGAGCTTGATGCAGCTTCAAATAATAAAGTTGACGATATCCGTGACTTGTTGTCCAAAGTTGCTTTAGGTACGCCGGGTAGAACGAAGGTTTATCTATTAGACGAAGTGCACATGTTAACTTCCGGGGCTGAAAACGCATTATTAAAAACATTAGAAGAACCACCGGATCACGTTATTTTTGTTATGGCTACGACTGAACCACATAAAGTTGTAGAAACCATAAGAAGCAGGTCGCAACATTTAGAACTAAATCTGCTACCAACTGAAAAGCTCCGCGATTTAATTGAAGAAGTTTCGAATGATGCAGGTTTAGAAGTTGATGACGAGGCTTTAAATCAAGCGGTTCGCGAAGCTAAAGGTTCAGCACGTGATGCTCTTTCTGCACTTGACAAAATAGTTGCAGGTGGTTCAAACAGTTATACCAACTCCTTAGAGGATTTATTAAAAGGGATAGCTGAAAAAGATGTTGAAAACACACTTAGAGCAGTTAATAATCAGATCTCAGAAGGTAGAGAACCAAGAATTATTGGAGAAAGTTTGTTATCTGCTCTAAGGGAAGCTTTCTTATTTTCTATGGGTGTGCCTTTAGAGGGTTTAACTGATTTGGAGAGGAAAAAAACTGAAAATTTTGTTGAAAAGGTTACTCCTTCTTTAATTACACGCTCATTAGAAATACTTGGAGTTGCACTTGTAGAAATGAGACGAGCGCCAGACCCTCGCATAGATCTTGAAGTTGCTCTTGTCAAAATGACAAGAGATCAAACTTCTGCCGATTCTTCTTCTATTGATGTATTAGAGTCGCGTGTCGCACATTTAGAAAAAATGCTTGCACTTGTCAATTCGACTGATGAAGTAAACAACAAAAAAGATAAACGTGGTTTGGCTAATACTGAGACAAATAGTTCGTCTGAAGAAACCAAATTAATTTCAGATTCTCAGGACATAAAAAAGTCTGAAGACTCAGAAAATATGCAAAAAAGTGATCGCAAAACAACAGATCTCCCCACTACGCAGCAAATTATTGATTCATGGTCAGAAGATTTGTTGCCTAAACTTTCAAAAAAAGCACGAGCAAGATTTTCAGCGGCTAAGCCTTTAGTTTCTGATGAAAATGGTGTCACAATTTCACTACCTAATGAACCACATCTTCGACGTTGTCAAGAGCTAGTAGGCGAGGTAGAAACTGCGATTAAAAATACGTTCGGTGTTTCTTTACCTGTTTTACTTTCCGTTGATGATGTGTCACTTTCATCAATTTCTCCACCGAATCCTTCAAAGCCACCAGCGCCTGCAAAAATCGATGAAAGTTTTAATCCAGATGAACTAGTTGAAGCAGATGCGAATGCTGGTTCAGCTGTTGAAAGAATCGCTCAAGCTTTCCCAGGTGCAGAAATAGTTGAATCAGAGTAGCAATATTTAAGAAATGAGATTTTTATGTACATTGATGCTGTTGAGGAAGTAATTGACGCTTTGGGTCGATTGCCAGGCATAGGACCTAAATCAGCTCAGAGAATCACGTTTCATTTGATGAGACTTCCTGTTGAAGATATAGACCGTTTAACCAATTCGATTTCACTTATGAAAGAAAAAGTTAGATTTTGTGATGCTTGTTTCAATATTTCTGAAGAAGATTTATGTCCTGTTTGTAAAGATGATCAGCGAAAAAACGGGATGCTTTGTGTTGTGGAAGAACCAAAAGATATTGTTGCTCTGGAAAAGACCTCTGAATTTAAAGGTCGGTATCACGTTTTAGGTGGATCTATAAGTCCTATTGATGGGATAGGACCTGAACAGTTGAAAGTTGCTGAACTTCTTAGAAGAATTGAGCCTGAACGAATTGAAGAAGTTGTTATTGCAATGAATCCGAATATTGAAGGCGAAGCTACTGCCATATATATATCTCGTTTATTGAAGCCTTTGGGAGTAGAAGTTACAAAAATTGCTAGTGGTTTACCTGTCGGAGGCGATTTGGAATATGCAGATGAATTGACTTTAGGGAGAGCGTTTTTAGGACGGCATCCTGTTATTGAAGAAGGTAAAGAGACATAAAATAAACGCCTACAGCCAGCGGAGCAAGCCGGCTGCAGGCGTTTTAAAGTTGGGTGGAGGGAGTATCCCAACACTTTACAATTACATTACAAGATTTACGAAAATATGACAAATTTGTTACAGATGTCTTTAAATGTCGAAAGAATGCGTAACGACTGAATGGAGAAATAAAAAAGTGATACTAAATCAGATTGACCATGTAGCAATAGCAGTACATGATCTAGAAGCAGCAATTGAATACTACGGAAAAGCATTTGGTGCTGAAGTGTGTCATCGTGAAAATGTAGAAAAAGACGCTGTAGAAGAGGCACTAATTCGAGTTGGAGAGTCCTACATCCAGTTAACTACTGGAACAAGTCCTGATTCACCTATATCTATTTTTTTAGAAAAAAGAGGAGAAGGAATCCACCACATCGGGTATCGAGTCGAAAATTGCCAGAAAGCTCTAGATAGTCTTGTGGCTGCAGGTGGTAAAGCCATTGATCAAGAACCAAGACCTGGTTCAAGAGGCACAACTGTTGCCTTTATACATCCAAAAGGGTCTTTTGGAACTTTGATTGAGTTGGTACAAGAGAATCCTGAAGAATAGAAAGCTATGGAAGTTCACTTAGTTGATGGAACTTATGAATTGTTCCGTCATTTTTTTGCAGTTCCTTCACACAAAACCTCTGAAGGTCTCGAAGTAGCTGCGACTAGAGGGGTAATCGGGACTTTAATTCGACTGTTGGAGGATGGTGCTACTCACATCGGTGTTGCAACTGATCAAACTATTGAGTCATTTAGAAATGAATTATTTGATGGTTACAAAACAGGCGAAGGAACACCACCAGAAATTTTTTCTCAATTCCCTCTAGTAGAAGCTCTTATTGAAGCAGCTGGATTTAAAACATTTCCTATGGTTGAATTCGAAGCTGATGATGCTCTTGCTTCTCTAGCTCATATTGCTAGAGAAGATTCTTCAGTTAGCAGAGTTCTAATCTGTTCGCCTGATAAAGATTTAGCACAGTGTGTTACTGAAGATGGACGTGTTGCCCAATTTGATCGAAGACAGCAATTGATTTATGACGTAAATGGAGTAAAAGAAAAATTTGGAGTTAAACCAGATTCTATTCCAGATTTTCTTGCACTTGTAGGTGATTCAGCTGATGGAATACCTGGACTTCCAGGGTGGGGTGCGAAGTCTTCTTCTGTTTTATTAGCTCATTATGAAAAGATTGAAAATATTCCTTTAGATTCAAATGATTGGGATGTTTCTGTTAGAGGAGCAGCCAAACTTGCCGAGACATTATCTAATAATTTCGATAATGCTCAGCTTTATAAAACTCTCACTATTTTACGTAAAGATATTCCTTTAATATCTAATATTTCAGAACTCGAGTGGGCTGGTCCAAAAGAGCATTTTGAAGAGTTATGTTCTCGACTTGATGCCTCAAAATTTGCGGAACGACTTAAAAATATTTCAGCCTAAATATTTATATCTCAACAGTTTTGAAAACTTGAGATCAAAGTTGCAACTGAGGTAGTACGAGAAATGATTTCTCTGTCCTCTGTCTTTATAAATCCTGAAGAGGTTATTTGATCAAGCAAATCTATGAAGTCTGCCCAGAATCCATTGTTGTCGAGCAATAAAACTCTTTTGTATTTTGTATGAAGTTTAAGTTTCGTCCAAGTAGTTGCTTCAAAAACTTCTTCAAGAGTTCCTAATCCACCTGGTAAGGCACAGAACATATCTGCCCGTTCATACATAGCTTTTTTTCTTTCATGCATTGTTTCAACTATGACCAGTTCATCTAATGAGGTATGGGCCATTTCGGTTTCTAGTAAATTTTTTGGAACAATGCCCATCACCCAACCGTTATTTTCTAAAACAGCGTCCGCAATTGTGCCCATAACACCAATTCCGCCTCCGCCGTAAACTAGACCAATTTGATTCTCTGCAAGAGCTTTTCCTAGCTCTCTAACTAGGTTATGAACGCCGTCATCAGTACCGTCGTAGGCTCCACAAAAAACTCCTAGCCATTTTTCGGGGTAAATTTTGTTAATTTCAGAATTATTCATTTTTAGGTAAGTTTCGGCTTGAATTATTTAAAGTTGCTAGTTACTTGATGCTATATCCCACACGCCGGTTAACCTTTTTGCATGGCTGATTATTCAATGGCAGAGCGTATTGACGATTTACGACGCCGTAAAGAAGAAGCGATAAACGCAGGTTCTGAGAGAGCTGTTGAAAGACAGCATGAAAAAGGGAAACTTTTAGCGCGGGAAAGAATTGATTATCTTCTTGACCCTGGTTCTTTTCATGAACTTGACATGCTTGTAAGGCATAGGGCTCATGAAAGTGGAATTGAAGAAAGACCATACACTGATGGAGTTATTACAGGTTGGGGAACGATTGATGGTAGAAAAGTATTTATTTTTGCTCAAGACTTCACTGTTTTTGGTGGAGCTTTAGGTGAAGTTTTTGCTGAAAAAATTCACAAAATAATGGATCTATCCCTTTCAGTAGGTGCACCATTAATTGGTCTAAATGATGGAGCAGGAGCGCGAATTCAAGAGGGAGTAGTAGGGCTTGATGGTTATGGGGGAATTTTTTGGAGAAATGTTCAAGCTTCAGGAGTGGTTCCTCAAATAAGCGTGATTTTAGGTCCTTGTGCTGGCGGAGCTGTTTACAGTCCTGCTATGACCGACTTTATTTTTATGGTTAGAGAAAAGTCACACATGTTCATAACAGGCCCAGATGTAGTTAAAACAGTTACCGGAGAAGAAGTTACTTTAGAAGAACTGGGAGGAGCTTCTAGCCACTCAACAAAATCGGGTGTAGCAACTTTTGTTTGTGAAGATGAAAAACAAGTTCTTGATGAAGTTAAAAATTTGTTGTCTTATTTACCATCAAACAATCTTTCAGAAGTTCCTTCATTCGAGACCAATGATGAAAGAGAACGACTTTGTTCCGAGCTCGACGATTTACTACCAGAAAGTTCAAATCAACCATATGAAATGAGAGAAATAATCCAAACTGTGGTTGATGATGGCGAATTTCTTGAATATCACTCTTCATGGGCAACAAATATTGTTTGTGGTTTTGCACGTTTGAATGGGAGAAGTGTGGGAATAGTTGGAAATCAACCAATGAGATTCGCTGGTGTACTTGATATCCAAGCATCGGAGAAAGCAGCACGTTTTGTTCGTACTTGTGATGCTTTCAATATTCCTCTCATAACATTTGTGGACGTGCCCGGTTTCTTGCCAGGTGTTGATCAAGAGTACGGGGGAATTATTAGGCATGGAGCTAAGTTGCTCTATGCATACTGTGAAGCCACTGTTCCCCGCATTCAGTTGATAACACGCAAGGCTTATGGCGGAGCATATGTGGTAATGGATTCAAAATCAGTCGGATCAGATCTTTCACTGGCGTGGCCAACTGCAGAGTTGGCTGTTATGGGGCCACAGGGTGCAGTAGAAATTATTTACCGTCGTGAGCTTGAAGAAGACAAAAATCCTGAACTGAAAAGAAATGAATTGGTTGAGGATTATCTTGAACGTTTTGCGAATCCTTATGTAGCTGCAGAGAGAGGGTTTGTCGACGATGTCATTGAGCCTGCTGAAACAAGAAAAAGGTTAATTGATGGATTAGAAATGCTTGCATCAAAAAGAACTGAAGCTCCACGACGTAAACATGGGAATATCCCACTCTAGGAAACCATGAAAATTTTGCAAGTAGAAGCAGAAGGTGCCTCTTTAGAAGAATTAGAAGCTATAAAGATTGCCCTTGAGAAAATGGCAACTGAAATTTTTGTTATTGATGCAACTAAATCTACAGAAGATGAATTGAGAGACTGGAGATTTTCTGGCAGATGGTGGTTAGAAACAAATAATGGAAATCACCAAATTGGCAATTGGAGATAGTAAATATTTCTACAAATAAAGTTAATTATTGTCAATCTCAATACTTACTGAACGGATAAGTATTTCTCTTGTTGGACCTCCTCCATAAGGAGAATTTTCATCTTCTTCGTAAAGACTCATAATCTTTTGCAGAACAGACAATCCTTGTTCATCTGTTTCACCAAAAACTATATAACTACCTTGGCTGTCTAAGAGACTAACTTCTTCACTTGTTGAAAAGAAAAATTGTGCACCCGAACTATTCAGTCCAGATGAACGAGCCATGATTAGTTGTCCTGGCAAATACGTGAAGGGTCCTTTTACACCACCGTTGCTTAATGGTAGAAAAAGCCCACCTTCATCTGAAATTGTGTAACCAGGGCCTGGATCTGACCAGTCATTAGTATGGGGAGATCCGCCTTGAACTATTCCGATGGATGGGTCAAGACGAAAAAGAAGAGTGTCGTCGTAATACCCATAGTTGGCTAATACAACAAAATTGTTAGTTGTATTAGGGGTTAAAGAGGTGTCTAAAACAACGTTAATTTGACCTTCTGTCGTGTCAAAAATTGCTGTGTAATTCTTCTCCGAATTTATACAACGAGGAGGAGGACGAAGAAAATCAATAGTCCGTGGAGATGATTTGTCAAACTTAGGACAATTTGTGGGTATGACATTGCTTGAGAATTCACTATTACTATTACTTTCAGAATCAGAATTTGTGAAAACAAGAGCTATTCCACTGCCGATGAGCACGAACACCAAAAGAGCTGCAGTAATTCTTGTTTTGTTTGAATGATTACCACTGTTTTGTATTTGACGACGAGTTTTTTTAACCATGAATGAATCATATTCACTTAAGTTGTTATAGCAATATCTAATTTGCAGCGAATCTGATGCTCTGGGTCCGCTAGCGTAGAAGCTATGGGATTACTTGTTCAAAAATTTGGTGGAACTGCTGTTGGTGATCCTGAACGGATCAGAGCTGTAGCAGATCACATAGAACGAACCGTCAAAAGTGGTCAACAGGTAGTAGTAGTAGTTTCGGCTATGGGTAAAGAAACTGACGAGTTACTTCGTTTGGCTGAAGACGTTTCAAGTAAAAGGCCTGGTCGTGAAATGGACATGCTTATTACTGCGGGAGAGAGGAAAGCCATGTCTTTGTTGTGTATGGCTTTACATGATTTAGGAGTTAATGCTGATTCATTTACAGGAAGTCAAGCTGGTTTCTTAACCGACACAAACCATCAAAATGCTAAAATTCTTGAGGTAAAACCTGAGCGCATAAGAGAAGCCCTCTCTGAAGGAAAAGTCCCAGTAGTCGGAGGTTCTCAAGGTGTTTCAGTTGAGAATGATGTAACTTTTTTAGGTAGAGGAGGTTCTGATACTACAGCAGTTGCGCTAGCGCACGCGGTTGAAGCTGATGCATGTGAGTTGTATACAGATGTAACGGGTGTTTTCACGACTGATCCTCGTGTGGTCCCTTCAGCTCGCCTCATGCCGAACGTATCTTTTGATGAACTTTTAGAAATGACTGCTACCGGTTGTCCAAAGCCAGCAATGCGATCTGTTGAATATGCCAGAACTCATGGAGTTAAATTGCATATTCGTTCAGCATTCACATGGCAGGAAGGAACATGGGTAGGAGAGGAGATAGAAGAAATGGAACAAGCAATAGTATCAGCGGTAACTCACGATACTTCTGAGACAAAAATGACAATTTCAGGCGTTCCTGATAAACCCGGTATAGCTGCAGGTGTTTTTCGAGCGCTTTCAGATGTTGATGTCAATGTTGACATGATTGTGCAAAACACTTCTGAGGACGGTGTAACTGATATCTCGTTCACAGTTCCACATGGTGATCTTGATGTTTCAATGTCTATTGCACAGAATTTAGTTAAAGATATTGGAGCTTCTGGTGTTTCATCAGACACTGAAGTAGCTCGAGTTAGTGTTATTGGTGCAGGTATGAGGTCAAATCCTGGTGTTGCAGCTTCGATGTTTGAAACTCTTGCCAATAATGGAATCAATATTCAAATGATTTCCACATCAGCTATTCGCATTAGTTGCATGGTTGCAGAAGCCCAGATCAACGATGCAGTAAAAGCACTTCATGAAACTTTCGGATTAGCAGAATCTTGATTGATTATTTTTAGTTTTAAAAATGTCTAAAGGTAATGAATATGTTCCGTAAAGTCTTGGGGATTGCACTACTTATCGCAATATTAGGTTCTTGTAGTTCAGAAGTATCTACTACTAAAGATGAAAATTTCGAAAAATCTATAGAAGTTACAAATCAAATTAATGATACGAATGATCTTTTGATACTAAGAGGTTTTTCTGATTCACCGGAATTCAGTGGACTTACTGAAATCCAAATGAGCTGTGTTGTAGACCAGTTATTGAATTTCTTTACGCCAGAGCAAGTCAACGGCTTAATAGACGAAGGTCCTAATGGAGAACAAAAAGATGTTGCTCTTTCTGCTTTAGAGGTGTGTGATTTGTTAGTGACACTAGCTAACTCGGGAATCGTAGAAGGCGTAGTTGATTCTTTTGGTACCTTTCCAAATGACACTGACTGCGTTCTTTCGACTGTTAGAGAGAACGAATTATTTCCTATTTTTGAAGTTCTTATTTCAGACATTGAGTTAGTGGAAATGTCTGAAAAAATAGAAAACCTTCTAGTAGAAAGTCGAATACTAGATTTTTTAGTTGCATGTGTGCTTGATGCAGAATTCGAGCACTATCAAAATAAGGACCCCGTTTGTAATGGTTTATTTGATCGTGTGGCAAAAATGATGACAGCCATAGTTAGAAAAAGTATTCAACTAGATAAGGGACCTTCAGTTAACCCTGAACTACTAGTTGAATTGTTCTCGTACTCTGATGAAATTTTTATTTGGCTTTCTGAAAATATAGAAGGATCTATAGCTATAGATGCAGCAGTAGTAAGGGATGCATCTTTATACGTTTCTAAATTAATTATCGATTCGTTCGAAAGTTTAGAAGTTGACGCGACTCCAGAAGATGTTTTAGAAGCAATGTTTATCGTCGTTATTCGAATGGAAGCTGAACTGGCCGATGAAAGAGCTTCAATCGATCAATCTCAGAAAAGATTAGAACAATATTTAATTTCTACGTGTGGGGACTCGGCAACTTTTCTATTTGGTTTGCTTTCTGGAATGGGACAAAAGATTTGAAGATAGTTATTTTTAAGGTCACCTCTTGTTTGTTGGCATTCACTTTAGTTACGGGATGTGGGGCTAGCCTTCGAAGCCCAAAAGACCTTGAAAAAAGTCAACCAGATGCTCTTGTTCAATTAGGAAATGAACTAAATCAAAGTGCAATAGTTGAAGAAGAAAAGTCACAAGAAGCTACACCTACTCAATTGCCCATTTACAAAGCTTTAACTACAGAAATACCAGAAGGTTTTTGTCTTTCCCTTGCTGAAAAATCTGCTCAACTGATGACTGAAATTGAGAGAGGTTTGGGATCTAACAGTATTAGTGAAGGAGAAACCTTTAAACACTTAATACTTAGTTCTGAAAAATTAGTTAGTTGGGTTTCGTCAAGAGTTCCTTTTGTTGTTGCTAATGAAATTATTGAACTTGTTTCTTTTTATCAAGATTTAGCTCGTAAGTTAACTTCAATTGATTTTGAAAACGCCACTATTATTCGTATGCAAGCTTTATTGTTTTCCTCGCTTCTATCCGAAGACGCCGTGGGAGTTGATTCCTTTTTAAATGCCTCAAATCAACTTGGAAAATATGTTCACGACTCATGCGGCCCCGGATATCCGTTATTAACTACACTTGGCGTTTTGGTATCTAGTACGGATGGTAATGAGTTGGAAAAATCACAAGGAGTTATAAAAAGCTTTTTAAATATTTGGCCTGAGGTAGAAGTAGAAAATACTGATAAAAACTGAATTTTGAAAAGATTTATTAAAAACGTTTAAAAATTTTGAACACCGATTTGAACGCCCGTAGTCTGATTACATGAATATTGCAGTTGTTGGAGCAACAGGACAGGTTGGCAAGGTAATGCGGACACTTTTGTGGGACCGCAATTTCCCAGTTGGGGATATTCGATTTATGGCATCTTCGCGTTCAGCTGGAAGCACTTTGAACTGGGGAGATCAAGAAATTCTTGTTGAGGATTCAGCAAAAGCTGATTGGTCAAATGTTGATATTGCCCTTTTAAGCGCTGGTAAAACTGCTTCTTTAGAAATTTCACCTGTAATTGCTGCTTCAGGTGCAACCGTAATAGACAATTCATCAGGATGGAGAATGGACCCAGAAGTTCCACTAGTAGTTAGTGAAGTAAACCCTGAGGCTCTTGATGAAATTCCAAAAGGAATTGTTGCTAACCCCAATTGTACAACAATGGTTGCCATGCCTGTTTTATCTCCGTTGCATAAACGCGCAGGTCTTTTGTCACTTAGAATTTCAACGTATCAAGCAGTGTCTGGTGCAGGTTTAGCTGGTGTAGAAGAATTGGAAGGACAAGTTGATTCAGCATCAGGCAAAGCTACACAACTTGCCTACGACGGTAAAGCGCATACGTTTCCTGAACCAAATTCTTTTCCACAATCGATTGCTTTTAATGTTTTGCCTCATGCAGGTTCTTTTGTAGAAGATGGCACAGGTGAAACTGATGAAGAACAAAAATTACGAAATGAAAGCCGTAAAATTTTGAATATTCCAAATTTGTTGGTTTCTCCGATGTGTGTGAGAGTGCCGGTATTTACAGGTCATTCTCTAGCAATAAACGCTGAATTTGAAAATCCTATTTCTCCAGAAGAAGCAACAGACATACTTTCCACAACTGATGGTGTGACTTTATGTGATGTTCCCACACCGATCGACTGCACGGGGATCGATGAAACTCTTGTTGGGCGTATAAGAAAAGATGAAACTGTAAATAATGGTTTGGCATTATTTCTTTCAGGAGACAATCTTCGTAAAGGCGCTGCATTGAACGCAATTCAAATTGCAGAGGAACTATTGAAAAGGTCAAACCAATAGAAAGGCTTAAATATGAAAGTAGGAATTACACTCCCTGCACAGTTCCCATTTGGTAGCACTGAACAAATGCTTCCTATTTATGAAGAGATGGGAGCAGATTCATATTGGGCACCAGATCATTTGTTGGGAGTATTTCATCCAGACTTATGGTCTGAGATACCTCTTTCAGCATTAGCAGCTGACCCAGATGCTTTTTATGACCCATTCGTTTATGGAGCACGAATTTCAACGATGACTGATAGGCCATATGGAATTTCAGTTACCGATTCGACTCGCAGAAGAGCAGCAGATCTTGCTCGTACAGCGCTTTCATTAAATGATTTAATCCCTGGTGGATTTATTTTAGGGATGGGCTCTGGAGAAGCTGAGAGCCTTCTTCCCTTTGGATATCCATTTGATAAACCTGTAGGCATTTTTGAAGAGTGTCTTAGTGAATTACGTTCTTTGCTAGACGACGGACATATGCCAGAAAATAAAATCGGACGAATGGGTTTGCCTTTAGAAGCTGAAGGTAAAGGCAAACCAGCTGTCTGGATAGCAGGACATGGTCCCAGAATGCTTCGTTTAACTGCTCAATACGGAGATGGCTGGATTCCAGCATGGTGGTTATCACCACAGGAGTATCAAGAAAAGCTTTCAATAATTGCTGATCATGCAGCCTCATTCGGAAGGCCAGTTCCAGAAGCTTCTTATCTAGCTTTCATTTTATTTTGTGAATCAATGGATAAAGCTGAAGAGATGTTTGAAAAAGAACCACTAGGAAAACTTTTTGGCCTTTTCGCAATGGGTGAAATTTGGGAGGCCCATGGTCTTGAACATCCATTAGGTAATGATTCGAAAGGTTTTATAGATGTAATCATTCATGACCTAAACGCTGATGACTTGAGAGATCTGGCACCAACCATTCCTTTTGAAATGGTAAAAAAGGTGGTTTTTGTCGGAAACTCCCAGGAGTTGGGTGAACAATTTGATGCATACGCAAAAGCTGGCCTAGAACACTTAGTAGTTGGAAACTTGACAGGTGTCGTCGGTGGAATGGATGAGATTTTAGCTAGAGGTATGGAATTGCCACAGCTCATGTCTGTACTTAAAGAGCTTTAATTTTTCAAGGTGGATTCATCACATAGCGTTCCATCGCTGTTTCAAGAGACAAGTCAAGCTGATTAGCAATACTTGCCAACCAGGCCAGAACGTCAGCTAATTCGTGCAACTGCTCTTCTTTTGATCCTTTTCTAACTGCTTGAGCTAATTCACCGACTTCTTCACATAACCATGCGACTGTAGAAGGAAGACCGCGATCACGATCATCTTCTCCGTATAGGTTTTCCATCAGATTTTGTAATTCATTTAGATCCATGAACAAACTTTATATGAGTAAGCAAAACTTTCAGGTATCCCCGTATTGAAGGGTTTTTTGGTACAAAATCTCAGTAAATGATTTCTGAAAGTGAAGCCACAAATCTTTTACGGGCACTTGATGCTCTTGATGAATTAGAACAAGCAGCTTTAAAGATGGTTAGAGCTGAGATACAGTGCGCGCCAGTAATAGATGGACTAATGGCAGACCCTCTGACAGAAGGATCGCGACTTGATCTTCTTTATGTTGTTGATACTTTGGTAGCTGACTTATTGACTGCTTTGGGTAGGCGTGAAACTGTTGGAAGATTATTGCAAGAAGCGCCAGCCAGCTCAGCTCGTGATGCATTAAGCGCCCACCTTGCAGAACAAGGCTAGGGATCAAGAATTTTCAGGAATTTTTGCTAAATTTTCAACGACTTCAAAACCTCTTAAACTGAGAAGAGCGTCGGGTTTTATTTTGATTTTCTGATCACGGCTACCTCCTCCGACAATGATTGAAGCTCTCTCCATTACAGCTTTGTCAACCCAAATCGGTAGAGGGTCTGGAAGACCAAAAGGTGTAACTCCACCAACTATCATCCCAGTGATATCTTCAGTTTCTTCACTACTTGCAAAAGACGCTTTTTTTGAACCTAGTTTTTTTCGGACCACACCGTTGACATCTAGTCTGTGCGTCGCCAGCAATAGACACAGAGCAAAAATTTTTGGTTCTGATTTACCGACAACCAAAATAGCGTTAGCTGAATCTTGAGGGGAGATTCCGTAGTGGGCACAAAAGTTTGCTGTATCTGCGAGTTCTGGGTCGCAGGGCATAATTTCGTATTCAACTTCTAAATTATTTAGTTCTGTGACTACAGCATTGCTTGAATCAGATTTTGTAGGTTGGTTCATGAAAACTCCAAGTATCTAAAAATTATTTGTTTGATTTAATACCATAAAAAACAGACGTTAAAACTAAAAATCCACCAATGAAAGTTGTAACTTCAGGTATTTCATCAAACCATAACCAAACCCAAAGAGAAGCGAAGACAGTTTCCACTGGAGTAAACATGCTTACTTCTGCAGCAGAGGCGTGGCGGGTTGCAGACACCATGCATAATCGCGCAATAGGTCCTACTAACAGACCCATTGCCAATGTGGATAAGAGAGCGCGTTTATCTAGTGCTTGAAAGTCAGCAGGGATAAAGGTAAAAAGCATAATAAAAATTGGCGCGATAAAAACAACCAGAGTTCTGGGCATTTCTTTGAAATGTCTCCAAATAACAAGATTAGTACTGAATACGACAATTGCAAGAAGAGCCATCAAGTCCCCATCCAAACCGCCAGTACTTAATGAACCGGAGACGATTATCAAGATCCCGAAAAATGTTCCTCCTATAGCTTTCCAAGTTCTTCCAGAGGTCTTTTCACCGATTGCGAATTTGGCGATTAACGCGGAAAAGATTGGGGCGCCTGCAATGATAGTCACGACATTTGCAACTGCAGTTCTGGTCACGGCTTGAATGAAAGCGGTAGTTCCAACGGCTGCTAGTGCAGATGAAATAAAAAGTGGCCATTTAAAGTTAGCCATTTCAGTTAATAGATTTTTTCCTAATATCTTCCAGACAATTATTGATATTGAAGGCATAGAGAAAAGACCAACGAAAAAAGCTATAGTCCAACCATCGATTTCAGCAACTCTTGTAAACAATGAATCTGTAGAAACAATGAACATTCCACTAGCAGCCAAAAACAACCCAAATGGCCTACCTGAGTTAGCGAATTGTTTCAGCTTACTTTTGCCCATCGAGGGACTCTACCTTGATGCCCGATCAGGAAACATGCTTTTAGATCTGAAAAGATTTATCTGAATGACAACTAAAAAGCCAAACATACTTTTTATTACTATCGACCAGTTAAGAGCTGATTGTCTTGATGAGAAATCTGAACGAGTTGTTAACACACCCAACTTAGATGCTCTCGCCGCTCAAGGAGTTCGTTTTGCTAATCATTTCACTCAAGCTTCGCCATGTGGACCTAGTCGAGCAAGTCTTTTAACAGGAACATATTTGCATACGCATCAATCCGTATTTAACGGAACTCCTCTTGACGCAAAGTTCACGAATGTTGCTAAAGAGTTTCGCAAATCTGGTTATGACCCCTTGTTATTCGGGTATACGGATACGACCATTGATCCACGAACGACAACTGAAGATGACCCACGCCTTTTAACTTACGAAGGTCACTTGCCTGGTTTTAAAGTAGTTCTACCACTTCCAGAAGATCGTGACGCTTGGTATAAATGGCTTGCCAAAAAAGGTCATGACATTTCAGATAGAAGTAAGTTCTTAGAGGGGAGCGAGGGAATCGAAATTCCTTCAGGAAGAGGAGAAACGTGGCCGCCTTCTCCTTACGAAAGAGATGAGACGGAAACGGCTTTTGTAATTGAAGAAGTTATTTCTCATCTAGAAAACTTGCCTGAACCTTGGTTCTTACATGTTTCAATTCTGCGACCACACCCACCTTTTGTAGTGCCCGCTCCTTATAACGACTTATATGACCCTGCTGAGGTGTCAGAGCCAATTGCTTTTTCGGAAAGTGATCATCCATTTATAGATTCACTTTCGAAAATTGACTTCTTTAAGGCTCCCTCGACGTCTATTGACAGACGCCAACTAAAAGCTACCTATTACGGGATGGTCACTGAAGTAGACGATCAGATAGGAAGACTGACTAATTATTTGCACGAAAAGGGTTTGGAAGAAAACACAATTCTCTTGGTTACATCAGATCACGGAGAATACTTAGGAGATCATGGTTTAATCTCTAAGTTTGGTTTCCATGATCAAGCTTTTCATATACCCATGATTATTAGATATCCCGCCTTACAGGGACCTGAGGGATTGGTTGTCGATGAATTTACCGAAAACGTTGATGTAATGCCGACTCTTTTAAATCTTGCTGATTTATCTATTCCCGAACAGTGTGAAGGCAAATCTGTGAAGGTTTTTCTTGAAGGTGGTAAACCAACAGAATGGCGAGAGAAGGTGCACTGGGAATTCGATTTCAGAGTTTTTGCAAACAATATAGGACTTCCTTTACAAAAATGTCGTCTGGTTGTTAGTCGTGACAAAAAAAACAAATTTGTACATTTCTATGGGATGCCTGACATTTTTTTTGATTTAGAAGAAGATCCTTTCGAACAAAATCCATTATACGAACATGTGCTAATGGAAGATTTTTATAAACAAGTAAACGATTGGTTGCCTGAAGTTGTCGAAAGCCCTTTGGTGAATCTGTTAGCCACCCCTAAAGGAATGATCACTCTCAAAGATCCATAGAATGGTTTAGTATTGTCTAATTTTGTTAAAGGCCCATCCTGGGAAATCTTAGAAAATTTTGAAAGATTTAATCAGGTAAATGATGTTTTTAACCGCGCGTTTTGGGATTCACAAATAGCTACTGATCAAGCACGTGATTTTTTTAGATCACATCGTGAACCATTAAAAAAGTGGCGAAATGCTTCGGGATTTGAACAAAGAGATTACGCGATAAGAAATGCTGCTTGGCATGTTGCAGATGTTTTTGCAGAAATGCGGGATGCCGATGACCTAAGAGACGGGTTTCTTTCACCACTAAGCCAACTACGAGCTGGACCTGAAGAACCTTTTGACTTGGGAAACCCAGAAAAAGTTTCAACAACAATCAAGCAGGTTTCAAAACTTTTTGGTGCTGATCTAGTGGGTCTATGCCAACATGATGAACGATGGGTATACACACAACGTTATGCACGAAGTTCAAGTAAAGGTAAACCTGAAGGTCTTCCTAATGATCTACCCGAAGAAATCACGGGGGTCATAGTCATCGGACAAGCGATGGACCATGATCTTGTCGATACAGTCCCCTCAGCACTTTCCGGCGCAGCTGTAGGTTTAGGATATTCAAAAGACGCACTTGTACTTTTAGCAACATCACAGTGGTTATTGAATCTCGGATATTTAGCAGTACCGAGCCTTAATGACACTGCTCTTGCAATTCCCTTGGCGATTAAAGCTGGACTTGGTGAATATGGAAGACACGGCATGGTAATAACCCGTGAATTTGGTCCACGAGTTCGTTTTGGCAAAATTTTCACAAATGCACCTATGGCATTTGATCAGCAGATTGATTTTGGAGTTACAAAGTTTTGTGAAAAATGCAGAAACTGTACAAATGCTTGTCCGCCAAAGGCAATTTCAGACAATGAACCTTCATCAGTCAAATTAAATCTTTCTTCTATTAATGGGGTAAAAAAATGGTCTGTTGATGGAGAGAAATGTTTCTCTTATTGGGCAAAAATTGTGAGTGATTGCATGATTTGTATGAGGGTTTGTCCCTACAACAAAGATTTCACAAAATTTCGCCACAAAATCGGACTACGCCTCGCTGCAACAAAACTTAGAGGAGTCATGCTATTTCTCAATGGTTTTTTAGGTTATGGGGAGCGACTAAAACCAAAAGCTTGGTGGAATGGTGAGACGCGTAAGAAAATTTAGAGTCAAGGTTATTTCGTAACTTTCGTTTCCATTTCTTCAATTTCTCTGTTGAGTTTTTTTATAGTTTGGCTAGCAGTTGTTTTAAAGATGAAAGGAAAGACTGCGTGGATACAAGCACAGACTGATGCTGAAGCTAATAAAAATGAGATTTTTATTGCTCTAGAAGCGTGCTGAAACCAAGTTTCTCCGACTGTAGATGGATGGTCCGAAAAAATACCGATAAAGAAGAATAGCTAATGTTTGTGATCTAACAAAAATTCGCCAATTAGGCGACTGAAAGAGCCTGTTCAAGATCTGCAACAAGATCATCGACTAATTCGATACCAACAGAAATGCGTATTAGATCTTCTGGCACTTCAAGAGGAGAACCTATGACAGAAGCATGCGTCATAGCTCCAGGATGCTCGATTAAAGATTCAACAGCTCCCAAAGACTCGGCCAAAGTAAATACTTTTGTAGATGCAGAAACTTTTTCTGCTGTTTCACGACCACCATGAACAGAAAAAGAGACCATTCCGCCAAAATCTTTCATTTGTTCTTTAGCAATATCGTGTCCCTTGTTACTAGGAAGACCAGGATAAAAAACTTGCTTCACTTTTGGATGTTCATTCAGCAAAGCAACGATTGTTTTAGCATTTTCACAGTGTCGATCCATTCGCACAGCCAGTGTTTTAATACCCCTTAAAACCAAATAACAATCGAATGGGCTGGGAACAGCTCCCACAGCATTTTGTGTGAACGAGAGGTGTTCAACAAGGCTTTCATTGTTTGTTGCTACAAACCCCCCGACGACATCACTGTGACCTCCCAAATATTTGGTTGCTGAATGCACAACAGCATCAGCGCCCAATGAAATAGGTGTTTGTAAATAAGGTGTAGCGAAAGTGTTATCAACAATCAGAAGACCTCCCAGATCATGAGTTATTTCTGAGATCTTCTTAATGTCTACAACATTGAGAAGCGGGTTAGTAGGAGTTTCAAGCCAGACTATTTTTGTTTCTTCAGTCCAGGCTTTTTTAATTGAGTCAGGCTCACTTAGGTCTATTGCTTCGTGGATAATTTTATTTTGACCATATATTTTGTCTATAAGTCTGAAAGATCCCCCATAAGCGTCATCGCCCAAAAGTATTTTGTCATTTGGTTTTAGGAAACGGAGTAAAGAATCCTCTGCAGCCATTCCACTAGAAAATCCAAAACCATATCGTGCACATTCGAGACTTGCTAGACACGCTTCATAAGCATGCCTAGTTGGGTTTCCAGTTCTAGCGTATTCATAACCGAATTTTGGCTCACCTACAGAGTCCTGAGCAAATGTTGTTGATAATGCAATGGGTGTAACAACACCACCTGTACGAGAATCGTGTGGTTGGCCCGCTCTAATTGCACGCGTTTCAAAACCGAATTCCTCAGGGTTTTCAAAACCCGATAGAAGTGGGTCACCGCCATGTGTTTCCATTAAATCACCATCTAGTTAATTTTTACGATTCTCGCAAAAAGCTTCAACATCAGATTTTGATAGAACAGTAATTGGTCTACCTCCATCTAACACCAAAACAGTTTCCGCTTCATTAAATAACGTAACAATTCTAGGGAAAAGTTCTTCTCCTACACCAACAAGTTCTAGAGGAGGTTGTAGAAAATTTTTAACAGGCAGGAGCTCATTATCATTCGAATTTTCAATCAAAATTTCTTTTGAAACAGAACCTATTACTTCAGCTGCAGAAATAGGCATTTCCCCAATCGCTACCGGCAAATCAGAAAAACCGGTTTCTTCCATTATTTTTAGAGCCGAAGAAACAGGTTCCTCTGGATTCAGGTATACAAGTCCCACATTTGTCGAATTTTTAGATTCAATTACTTGAATAACAGTTTCGTCAGATAGCTGATTTTCATATGAAAATCCCATTTTTGCCATCCAAATAGGATTAAAAATCTTACTCAAATAACCTCTTCCTGAATCTGGAAGAAGAACTACTACAAGATCGTCTTTTGAGAGATTTTTTGAAAGCTTTACTGCTCCTGCTACAGCAGTACCGCAAGATCCTCCAATTAAGAGGCCCTCTTCTTCAGTAACACGTTTTGTCATTGAAAATGAATCAGCATCGCTAATCGGAATAGTCAAGTCAACAACGCTTTGATCATATGTAGTAGGCCAGAAATCCTCTCCAACTCCTTCAACAAGATATGGTCTACCTGAACCACCTGAAAAAACAGAGTTTTCCGGATCAGCCACAACTATTTGAATAGCTTTATTCTTTTCTTTCAAGAATTTGCCGACACCACTAATAGTTCCTCCTGTTCCCGCACCAGCGACAAAATGTGTTATTCGGCCTTTAGTTTGTTCCCATATTTCAGGGCCAGTTGTCTCATAGTGCGCTCGAGGGTTATTAGGATTGTGATACTGGTTTGGTTGAAAGGCATTCGGTGTTTCTTTTACCAAACGTTCAGCTGTCGAATAATAAGACCTAGGATCGTCAGGCTCAACCGCCCCAGGGCAGACAACCACTTCGGAACCATAAGCTTTTAACAAAGCGACCTTTTCCTCACTTACTTTGTCTGTCATAACAAAGATGCATTTGTAGCCTCTTTGAGCGGCTACGATAGCCAAGCCCACACCCGTATTACCTGAGGTAGGCTCAACAATTGTCCCACCCGGCTTTAAAAGTCCTTCACTCTCAGCTGCATCTATCATTGTTATCGCTGCGCGGTCTTTTACACTTCCACCAGGATTAGTAGTTTCGATTTTTGCGATAATTGGACAAGGAGAGTCAGATGCAATTTTTTTCAGTTGCACCATAGGGGTTTTACCTATTAAGTCAATTACTGATTCTGCTATGTCTAGGTCTGAAAGTTCCATTTACTCTTCCTGTAATTTCTGGAATCGTTAAAGTTCTCATTTAAGTTTGCCGATTTAAAAGTGTCTTTAACTACAAAATTGGGTTCTTTTAGCTCTTAATTACCGCGAAGCATAAGCTTTACGACTCTTATTACGGTTTTGATGTTTTTGGCTTTTACGGTTTTTATTCGAAGGACGGTTATTTCCTTTAGAATTTTTTGATTGAGCTCTCTTTTTCGAAGATGGATGTTGCCTGTTTTTTGACTGCTGATTTCTATTATTAGAGTTCGCAGGACGATTTTTATTGCTCTTACGCGGTTTTTTATTGTTGCCTCGGTGTTTGGTGTTGTTTTTATTTTTGCTAGCACCTTGCTTTTTATGACCACTGTTTTTTTTATGAGAAGATTTCTTCGTATCCGAATTTTTAGTGCCATCTTTTTTGTCGTAAGGAGCTTTAAATTTTTTCGCTGGGTTGTTAATAGGAGAAAGGTTTTTCAAAATTTCGACATCAGGTTCCGTTATTGGTTGATCAATATTGATTTTGTGTTGGAGCCGACGAGACTTTTTCTTTTGGTCGGGAGCCACAAATGAAAGAACAATCCCACTTCGACCTGCTCTTGCAGTTCTTCCTGATCTATGTATATAGGCCTTGTGGTCTTCCGGCGGATCATAGTGGATTACGGATGCGACACCGTCTACATGTATTCCCCTTGCAGCAACGTCAGTGGCTATAAGTGCTTGGACACGACCTTTTGTAAAATCTGAGAGTGCTCTGGATCTTTGGTTCTGGCTTTTACCACCATGGATCGTTACACCATGGACACCAAGTTTCGTGAGTCGCTTAGAAAGGCGATCTGAACCATGTCGTGTTCTACAAAAAATAATCGCTGGCCATACTGCATTTACAGCTTCTGCAGTTGTCTCTGTTTTATT
>CENY01156172.1_pt1 | contig 32883 bp, 28 predicted proteins | sample 356181 | NCBI WGS metagenome assembly CENY01 (sample SAMEA2619840, study PRJEB7988) | marine metagenome | isolation source: saline water (ENVO:00002010), including
CGGCCTGGCGGCGTGGTCGGCCCCGTTGACCAACGAGAAATCGGCCAGGCCGGTGGGCAATTTCAGCATTCGCCCCAGCCTCACGCGCACCATCGAAGCTGATGAGCTACTGCGCGCGCTCGCGCGTTCCCCCTCGCCCACCCTGGTGGACGCGCGCACCCAGGCGCGCTTCGATGGCGCGGAGGAGCCCATCGATCCCATAGCCGGCCACATACCCGGGGCCGTGTGCATGCCGTTTCAGGCCAACCTGGAAGATGACCGCACCTTCCTGTCGCCGGAAACGCTGGCCGAACGCTTCGCGCACCTTCCTGAAGACCCCATCTGTTATTGCGGATCCGGCGTCACAGCCGCGCACAACGTGCTGGCCATGCGCGTGGCGGGGCTCCCCGAACCGATCCTCTACCCCGGGTCCTGGAGCGAGTGGATCGTCGACCCGTCGCGCCCCCGCGCGCCCTGACGTGGCAGACTCCGAATGCATCGACCCGGCGCGCGTGCGGGTGGAAGGCGACTCACCGTACTCGCTGGATTACCAGGACATCTACCACAGCGCCGATGCGGAACGTGAGGTCGAACGCGTCTTCATCGACCCGTGTGGGCTGACCGAAGCGATGCGCCAACCCGGCACACTCTGGGTGGGCGAGCTGGGATTCGGCAGCGGCCTGAACTTCGCCGTGCTCGCCGCGTTGTGCATGCAACACAACCACCCGCTGCACCTGGTCAGTTGCGACGCCGCGCCGCTGCATCCGCAAACGTTCGCGGACATCGCACAGAAACGCAGCAAGCGCCTGCCCATCTACGCCGAGTTAGCGCAAGCTTACCCGCCGCTCATCCAGGGCTGGCACCGGCGCCACCTGGCCGGCGGTCTGATCACCCTGTCGTTGTATTGGGGCGACGCACAATCCGCGCTGGCGCATCTGAGCACCCACGCCGGACGCCGGTTTCACGCCTGGTTTCTCGACGGGTTTGCGCCGGATCGCAACACCGGAATGTGGGCCCCGGAGCTGATGACCAAGCTGGGAGCCGTGTGCGCTCCAAATGCCACCGTGGCCACCTTTACCTCTGCTGGTCGCGTGCGCCGCGCGTTGGACGCAGCTGGCTTCGCCATGCGCCGCGTGGACCAACGCCCGCACAAGCGCGAAAGCCTGGCGGGCATCTATCGCGCCACGGGGCAAGCGCCCGCTCGGCAGGGGCCCCGACAAGCCACGGTGGTAGGCGCGGGTCTAGCCGGGGCCTGCGTAGCCCGCGCCCTGGCAGAGCGCGCGGTAGCGGTGCAGGTCTTGGAGGCTGGCGATGCGGCCGCCGGGGGTGCTTCCAGCATCCCGCTGTCCATGCTGCACGGGCGCCTGCTGGCCGACGGCAGCAGCGAGGCACGGCTGCGCTGCCATGCCTATCTATACAGCAGCCATCGGCTGCGCACGCTGGGAATACTGCCCGATACCGGCGCTCTGCAGGTGCCGGCGGGCAACATGACGCCGCAGCGGCTGCGGGATCTGGCCGAGCACTATGGGCCCACGGGCAGCTGGTTGCAGCCGCTCGACCGTCTCGAAGGTCAGCAGCGTATGGGCTGGGCTCTGGAGCATGACTCGCTGTGGTTTCCCGACAGCCAGGGCTTGGACATGCCGAGCCTGTGCAAGCGCTTGTTAGATCACCCAGGGATCGAATTAATCCCCAACACCCCCGTCGATGCCATCGCAACACCTACCGATCATCCGCTGATTCTGGCGGCAGCCTCGGCCAGCAGCCACTTCCCTGCCACCCGTTACCTGGAACTGTCCGATGTGCATGGGCAGGTGAACATGGTCACCATGGAAACACCGCCGCTGGCCAGCCTACTCGGCAACGGCTACGTGACACCGGGGCAAACGCACTGGACGGCGGCGGTGGGAAGCACGTACGAGTACACCCCCTGGGACGCAAGCCGGGCCACCGAGGCCAATCTGCAGCGTCTGCCGGAAAGCCAACGCGCCGGCGCCCAGTCAATCGGGCACGCGCGGGCCACCCGCTGCGTAAGCTCCGACCGTCTTCCAGTGGTTGGCGACGTTTACGACCAGAATCACGTGTGCGTTGCTAACGTTCACGTGCTTACCGCGCTCGGCTCCATGGGAAACGTGTACAGTCACTATGCGGGAGAGGTGCTGGCCAGCCAGATCTGTGGCGAGTTTCCACCCGCGGACGAGTCCATCAGCGAAGCCTGGTCGTCTCTACGTTTCCGGCGCCGTCAGGCACGTCGAGGTTATCGCCTGGGCGCTCAGCCCTAGCGCATACGAAACTCACGCACGTTCATCACGCTTTCCAGTGCGCAGATGTCGTCGATGAGCTGCTGGTCGGCTTCCTCCGCCACATCGATCAGGTTGTACGCCACTTCGTCGCGACTTCGGTTGAGCATGTCCACCACGTTGATGTTGCGATCGGCAAGCAGCGACGTGATGTCTCCCAGGGCGCCGGGGACGTTGCGGTTGGTGATGGCCAGCCGGTAGCCGCCCGCGGGCTCCAGATAAACATGGGGAAAGTTGACGGAGTTCTGAATGTTGCCTCGCTGCAGGAACTCGATGAGCTGATTGGCAGCCATGACCGCGCAGTTCTCTTCCGCCTCTTCGGTGCTGGCACCGAGGTGCGGCGTCAATCGGACGCTGGGGTGGTCGGTGAGCCCGGGCACCGGGAAGTCCGCCACGTACATGCCCATGCGCCCGTCATCCAGGCTGTCCTTGAGCGCCTGGCTGTCCACGATGGGCTGACGCGCGAAATTCAGCAGCACGCTGCCCGGCCTGAACAGACGCAGGCTTTCCTCATTGATCATGCCTTCGGTTTCCGCCAGCAGCGGCACATGCAAGGTCACGTAGTCGGCCCGCGCAAACAGGCTGGGCAGATTTTCCATGCGCTGCACCTCGCTGGGCAGGCGCCAGGCCGCATCCACCGAGATGGCCGGGTCGTAGCCCAGCACGTCCATACCCAGATCCAGCGCCGCGCGCGCCACCAGCGAACCAATGGCGCCAAGACCCACCACGCCCAGGGACTTACCCAACAGCTCACGGCCCTTGAAGCGCTTCTTCTCGGCCTCCACCAGGCGGTTCAGCTCGGTCTCGTCGGACACATCGCCGAGGGTCGCCACGAAATCGATGCCGCCGACAATGTCGCGGGAAGCCAGCAGCAGCGCTGCCAACACCAGTTCCTTCACGGCGTTGGCGTTGGCGCCAGGCGTATTGAACACCACGATGCCCTGGTCGGTGCATTGCTCCACCGGCACGTTGTTCACGCCGGCGCCGGCCCGCGCCACAGCGCGCAGGTTATCGCCCAGGTCGGTGGGCTCGAGCTTGTAGCTGCGCAGCAGAAGCGCATGGGGATCGGCTACCTCGGACCCAACATCGTAGTCGTCGGCGGAAAACCGCTCCAAGCCACGCGCGGCGATGTTGTTGAAGGTTCGGATGTTGTACATCAGGCGTCCCTAGTGCGAAGGGCCGCGTATGGTATAGAAAATGACCACAAGCGTCAGGTGGTTGCGAGAAATTGGCGCAATTCGTCGCAGATCAGCGCTACCGCATCGGGTGTGGTGAGGCCTTCCAGGCGCCCAGTCACCGCGGGCAGGTCCGCCGCCAGTGCGCGCACCGCGTCTACCAGCACCGCCGGCGTGAGGGCGCCCTCCTCCAGCACATGGCTGTATCCCCGGCTCGCGGCATACGTGGCGTTCTCCACCTGGTCGCCGCGACTGGCCGCCAGAGATAGCGGCACCAGCAGGTTGGGCTTGCGCAGCGCGAGCAGCTCGAAGAGCGTGTTGGCGCCTGCTCTCGATATCACCAGGTCCGCGGCCGCCAGCACATCTCCCCAGGTCGCGTCGAGGTATTCGTACTGCACGTAGCGCGAGTGATCATCTTCGCTGAGCTTGCCGGCGCCACACACATGCACCACATGATATTCGGCGGTGAGGTCATCCAGCGCACCGCGCACCGCTGCGTTTAGCGCATCCGCGCCGAGGCTGCCTCCGGTAACCAGAAGAATCCGGGCACCACGCGGGGCCCCCACAAAGGTTCGCCCACGCTGGGCATCCCCCTGCAGCAATTCGGCGCGTACCGGAGAACCCGTGTGGCATACGCGGCCCTTGAAGCGCCCGGTGGGCGTTGCCGGAAAGCTCAGGCACAACGTGCGCACGAATGGCATAGCCAGTCGGTTGGCCAGGCCCGGCGTGAGATCCGACTCGTGTGCCACCACCGGAACCCGGCGCAGCCATGCGGCAAATGCAACCGGAAAACTCACGAAGCCACCCTTGGAGAACACCACATCGGGGCGCAGGCGCCCGACGAGCCGGTACGCCTGACAGATCCCACCCAGCACACGGAAGGCGTCCACGAAGTTCTCCCAGGAGAAGTAGCGCCGCAGCTTCCCGGCAGTGATGGCATGGTAGGTGACCGGCTGGCCCGCCAGCAGCTCGGCTTCCAGCCCGCTTCTGGAACCCACGAAATTCATCTGCACGCCTTCTCGCGCCAGCGTGCGAATAAGCGGCAGCACCGGCACCACGTGCCCGGCCGTGCCACCGCCGGCAAACAGCACGCGCTTCACAGGTCGAGCGCCGATTTGAGCAGTGGCACCGTTACCGCACGCTGGTGGCGCAAGGCGGCTGCATCGATGCGTTCGAGATCGGCCATGAGCGCCGGAAGCGAGCGGTCTGCGCGCGCCAGCCAGAAATTCAGCACCTGGTCGCTGAGCTGTAATCCGCGCGCATCGGCGCGTTCACGCAGCAAGCGGCGCTTGCCGGCATCGTCCAGCGGTTGCACGTGAAACCCCGGCAGCGCCTGCAAACGGGAAGCCAGATCGGGCAGTGTGAACGTGGAAGCACGGGGCGACGCGTTCGCGCCACACAGGAAGCACCCGCGCCGCGCCACGGTCCCCTGGTAGAGATTCATGAGCGCCGCTTCCAAAGCGTTGTCTCCCAGCCACTCCTGCAGGTCGTCTACCGCCACCACAGCGCAGGCATCCAGCCCGCTGAGAATATCCCCATGGCGCGGTAACTCACACAGCGGCAAGTAGGCAACCTGCTCGCCTGCAGCACCTGCGCGGTGGCACGCGGCATTGAGCAGGTGGGTGACCCCGCAACCGGTCGCACCCCAGATCCACATTCCCGCAAACACGTCACTAGCCAGCGACTCCTCGATACGCGCCAGCACCTCAGAGTTGGCGCCCGTGTCGAACCGCTCAAACACCTGTTCGTCGTTGAATCCGAACTGCAAGGCCAGCTGCGTGTTGCCCGGCGACATGGTTATGACAAAGCCATCAACGGGTGCGCACTTTCCGCCATGCTCGCAGAGTCCAGGTAACCACGTAGTCGACCCCCGAGCTGACCCCAAGAAACGCGACCAGCAGGAAACAATAGGGATCCACTACCGCACCGGAAAGCTGACTGATCACGCCGACGTCGCAAAGGTAGATGAGCAGCAGCAACAACATCACAATCTGCACGGCGGTATTGGCTTTGCTCAAGTAGGTGGGCGCAAAGTCGATGCGCTCGAACAGCCAGCGGTAGGTGCCCGCCCCCACCAGAATCAGCACGTCTCTGGTGATCACGATGAAGGCAAGCCAGGCGGGAATGTGCCCCTGAATCCAGAACACCACGAACATAGTGCCCACCAGCAGCTTGTCTGCCACTGGATCCATGGCAGCGCCGAATCGGCTCGTCCAGTTGAAGTGCCGCGCCAGCCAACCGTCCAGGGCATCGGATGCACTGGCAACCATCATCAAGGTAAAACCCTGGATGTAAGCCTCCTGCAGCATCAGCCAGCCCGTGGGCACCACCAGCACGATCCGAAAAACGGTAATTGCATTGGGAATCTGCGCAGCGAAAATCATCGGCGAACCCAAGACAGTTCCGCATCGTAGCGACTGAGCGGACCGAACGTCATCAGCGCCACTACACGATCGGTTTCGAACATGGCTAGCAGCTGATCCACCTCCGCTCGCGTGGTCAGCGAAACGTCTACCCGATTGCCCTGCAGGCGGTCGACCGACACGCCGTCAACGATTTCCAGCGCATTCAAGTAACGCAGCAATGCGCCGTAGTCGCTGGGCGTACCGATGTTGCTCACTGCCAACGAGAGACCGCGCGCTTCGGTGCTGGCAACGGCCAACCGGTCGGCCAGCGCATCCGCCACGAAATCCGCCGCGTGCGCGCCCATGGCCGCCAGCTGGTAATCGGTCACCTGATGCAGAACGCGCTCGTCACCAAGCCATAGATCCCAATCCGTCGCCCAGCTCCCACCGATCAGCCGCTCGGCGCGTCCAACCAGCACCACATCGGCGCCGTAGCGGCGCGAGGCACCCTCCAGCACTGCACGCAGGCGCCCCCACACGGCTCCCGGCCCCACCGCCATCTGATCTTCCAGGTCCAGCAGGGGCAGCACCAGCGGCACGCCGCGCTGCCGGGCATGCGCAGACAGGGTCTCCAGCAGTTCGGAGGATTCGTTGGCGCCCACGAGCCTACGGCCACCCACATCGTCCACCACCACCCAGGCAACCACCCGAGGACGGTCCGCGCGCCATATGGGCAGACCGGCCGCTTTGATCAGGCGCAGAGCGGCGCCCCGGTCGAACTGCACCCGCAGCAACAACGATTCGATCACTTCGCCGTCGTCATCGACCTGTTCAGTTTCGAAGAAACGGAAACCGTTGTAGTAACGGTCCGGATGCTCGAGGGCCTCGAGCACCACCTCCTGCTCGGGAATCTCGCGCAGCCCGCTCAACCGGGTGAGCAACACGAGCAGCGCGGCGCGCGCGCCTTCCTCGCGCGCCTGCCGGCTTTGATCGGAGACCAGCACCTCCACCTCGTAGAGCCACGACACGGTCTCGGCCGTGGCCGGCGAGGCCAGGCAAAGACAAACACACAACGTCAACAGATGCTTGCGCACTGCGGCCCATCGCTCCGTACGATCTCCGGCCGAGAAGTTTACCCAATTCGCAAGCCGAGGTCTGGTAAACTGCCCCGTCGAAAACCCCCGGAGGACGCATTGAGCAAGGGCCTGAGCTACCGCGATGCCGGCGTAGACATCGACGCCGGCAACGAGCTGGTGCGGCGCATCGCGCCAGCGTGCAAAGCCACCCACCGACCCGAACTGCTCACTGATCTGGGAGGTTTCGCGGCACTCGCGTCAATGCCCACCCGCTACCGCCAACCGGTACTGGTGAGCGGCACGGATGGTGTCGGCACCAAACTCAAACTGGCCATCGATAACGACCGCCACGACACCGTGGGCCAGGATCTGGTCGCCATGTGCGTCAACGACGTGCTGGTAACCGGCGCCGAGCCGTTCCTGTTCCTGGACTACTTCGCGACAGGAAGCCTGGACGTAGACGTGGCGGAGCGTGTCATCAAAGGCATCGCCCACGGTTGTGAGCTGGCCGGCTGCGCGCTGGTGGGCGGCGAAACCGCCGAGATGCCCGGTTTCTACGCCGCCGAAGACTACGACCTTGCCGGATTCTGCATCGGCGTGGTGGAGCGCGACGAAATCGTTACCGCCGAGCGCATACAGATCGGCGACACCCTCATCGGGCTTGCCAGCACCGGCCCGCACTCCAACGGCTACTCGCTCATCCGCCGCATACTCGAAGATGGCCAGATACAAGCCGACGCCACTCTGCTGGATCAGCTCATGGCGCCAACACGCATCTACGCCAAAAACATTCTGGCGCTGGCCGAAGACGTAGATCTGCATGGCATGGCACACATTACGGGTGGCGGCTTGTTAGAGAACCTGCCACGAATGTTCGCAGACAGACCTCTGGCGGCACTCATCGACGTGGACGCCTGGGCCCGCCCGAAAATCTTCAGCTGGCTGCAGCAGGCAGGCACCGTCGACGAAAAGGAAATGCTCCGCACCTTCAACTGCGGGGTCGGCTTTATCATTTGCGTCGCAGCAGATCAGGCGCAACTAGCCTGCGAACGGCTTGCGAAGCTCGGTGAGGATGCATGCGTGATCGGGTCCATCGTCTCCCCAGACACGCCCTCAGAGGGGGGCCTGCTGCTCACGGCCTAAGGCCTGATCCAAGCAGTGCTGGCACCTCGACTGACCGTTGTTGCTTGAATAGGTGGCAAGGGTGATCCATTTAGGCGGCAAGCCGCGGACGCATTACCGGCACGATCGCACCGGCCTCAGCCCGGAGGCCAATTGCGCAGCCACACCACACCAAAGCGGCGGGTTACAATCCGCCATCGCTGCAGACTTGGGGATGGACGATGGAGGACGACGAGATTCAGCGCGCCCGTGACGACGTGCGCTGCGAGATGGCGGTGCAGACGATTCTGGATGTGCTACGGCGCTTTGAGGAGATCAACGATGGTGCCTACAGCGTGTACGACCTGGTGGGCTACGTGGTGGAAGATCTGGTTCGCGACGGGTGCTGTGCAGCGTGTTTCAGCGAAACCATAACTGCCGTTTTTCAGGAAGTGGGAGCCGATCCCACCGTGCACGTGCAAGCCGAAGGCACCGTGCACTGACCTGTGTCCCCGGAATCACGGCGCGCAGTCGCGCCTGCTGATCAAGTCTTCGGCAGCGTAACCCCCCGCTGCCCCTGGTACTTGCCACCCCGATCCTTATAGGTCACCTCGCACCGCTCGTCCGACCGAAAGAACAACATCTGCGCCACCCCCTCATTGGCATAGATCTTCGCCGGTAAGCTGGTCGTGTTGGAGAACTCGAGCGTTACATGGCCCTCCCACTCCGGCTCCAAGGGCGTCACGTTCACGATGATGCCGCAGCGAGCGTAGGTGGACTTACCAAGGCAGATGGTGAGCACGTCTTCCGGAATGCGGAAGTACTCGATGGTACTGGCCAGCGCAAAGGAGTTGGGCGGAATCACGCAGATGTCTCCGGGCACATCCACGAAGCTACGCTCATCGAAGTTCTTCGGATCTACCGTGGCCGAGTGAATGTTGGTAAACACTTTGAAGTTCGGCGCGCAGCGCACGTCGTAGCCATAGCTGGACGTACCGTAGGAAATAACCTTTCGGTCACCTTGCACGCGCACCTGGTTGGGCTCGAACGGCTCAATCATGCCGCCCTCCGCCATGTCGCGAATCCACCGATCTGACTTGATGGTCACTCGAATTTCTCCGGTTATTTGGTGGGATGGCGGCCGGGTTCAGTCATCCACCACACTGATTTCCAGCGCGGACTCATCCTCCGCCGCCCCCAGGCCCCACAGGCGAGCGGCCATGTGGCGGGCCGCGTCGCGGTAGCACAGGCCGATGTCGCCATCGGGGTCCTGCGCTACCGTGGGCTGGCCCCCATCGGCCTGCTCTCGAATGGCGATGTCCAAAGGCAGCTCGGCCAACAGCGGCGCGCCCGTCTCGGCGGCGATGCGCGAGCCGCCACCTTCGCCGAATATCGATGAGATCTCCCCGCACTTGGGGCAACGAAACGCGCTCATGTTTTCCACCACACCGAGCACCGGGATGTCTACCTTGCGGAACATCTCGATGCCTTTGCGGGCATCCAGCAGCGCGATATCCTGGGGCGTGGTGACGATCACCGCGCCGGACACCGGCACGCGCTGGGACAAGGTGAGCTGAATGTCGCCGGTGCCGGGCGGCATGTCCACCATCAGGTAGTCCAGGTCATCCCACAGCGACTGATTGAGAAGCTGCTGAAGGGCGCCGGACACCATGGGTCCACGCCACACCATCGGGGTGTTCTCGTCTACCAGGAAGCTCATGGACATGGCCTGGATGCCATGAGCCTTGATAGGCTCAAAGAACTTTTCCTCACGGACCTCGGGGCGCCGTCCTTCGGGCACGCCCAGCATCATGCCCTGGCTGGGCCCGTAGATGTCCGCATCGAGCAGCCCCACCTTGGCCCCTTCTCTGGCCAGGGCCAGCGCCAGATTGACCGCGGTAGTGGACTTGCCCACGCCGCCCTTTCCGGACGCCACGGCAATGATGTGCTTGACGCGGCTCGACCCGCGCCCCGGGGGCGGCTGAAACCGAAGATCCAGCTCCACGGAGGCACCCAGAAACTCGCCGAGCTTTTCGGCGAGCTCACCATGAGCGCCTTCCGCCGGATAACCCAGCGTCACCGCCACCTGATTGCCGGACGACAACACGCGCGCGCCCAGCTCACCCCACGCCACCCCCAGATAAGGGTCTTCAAACTGCTCTACTTTCATAGTGCTAGGTTAACGGGAGCAAGCGGTTGCCGTATAGGCCCGGCACGTTGGAAATATCCCACACCGCCGTTATAGTCGCGCTTCTCTTTTGAACCCTGCGGCTAGAAGGCCATGTCCCGCCGAATACTCGTCACCAGTGCGCTGCCCTACGTCAGCGGCTCGATACACCTGGGCACGCTGCTGGAGGAAATACAGACAGACATCTGGGTGCGCTTCCAGCGCCTGCGCGGGCACCAGGTGCACTACGTTTGCGGCGACGATGCCCACGGCACGGCAACCATGCTGCTTGCCGAGGAGCGAGGCGTGGACCCGGAGGCGCTGATCGAGGAATTCCGTCAGGAACACGTGCGCGACTTTCAGGGGTTTCACGTTGCCCACGACAACTACTACACCACCCACTGCGAGGAAAACCGCCAGCTCTCGGAATCCATTTTTGAAGCGCTGCGCAAGCAGGAGCTTATATTCACCCGCGAGGTGGAGCAGCTGTTTGACCCCGAGCGAAAGTTGTTTTTGGCCGATCGCTTCGTCAAAGGCGATTGCCCTCGCTGTGGCAGCGCGGACCAGTACGGCGACAACTGCGACAACTGCGGCGCCACTTACGACGCCACCGATCTGAATAATCCTCGATCCACCCTGTCGGGCGCGACCCCTGAGCTCGCCAAATCGGAACACTACTTCTTCGACCTGCCTGTCTATGCGGAGATGCTCGACGAGTGGACGGCAAGCGGTGCGGTACAGCCGGAGGTGCGCAACAAGCTGCGTGAATGGCTGGAGGCCGGCCTGAAAGCCTGGGACATCTCGCGCGATGCCCCCTATTTCGGCTTCGTTATCCCCGGTACACAGGGCAAGTACTTCTACGTCTGGATGGATGCACCCATCGGCTACATGGCCAGCTTCAAGAACCTGGCAGAGCGCCGCGACGACCTCGACTTCGACGACTTCTGGCGTGCGGATTCCGACACCGAGCTGCACCACTTCATCGGCAAAGACATCGTGAACTTCCACGCGCTGTTCTGGCCCGCGGTGCTGGATGGCGCTGGCTATCGAAAGCCCACCCGCATTCACACCCACGGCTTCGTCACGGTGAACGGCACGAAGATGTCGAAATCAAAGGGCACCTTCATCAAAGCCTCCACCTACCTTGCGCATCTGGATCCGGAGTACCTGCGCTACTACTACGCCACCAAGCTCAACGGCACCGTGGACGACCTAGACATAAACTTCGACGACTTCGTGCAGCGGGTGAACTCGGACCTGGTTGGCAAGATAGTCAACATTGCCAGCCGCTGTGCCGGGTTCATCAGCAAGCAGTTCGACGGCCGCCTGTCATCGAAGCTGCACGACCCAGGCTTGCAGCAACAGTTCATAGAACGCAAAGAAGAGATCGCCGAGCTGTTCGAGATCGGCAATACCGGCAGAGCAGTGCGCGAGATCACCGCGCTGGCGGACCTGGCCAACCAGTACATCGCCCACCATGCGCCGTGGGCCATGATCAAGGAAGAAGGCAAACGCGACGAAGTGCAGGCGGTATGCAGCCAGGGCATCAACCTGTTTCGCCTCCTGGCCATCTACTTAAAACCCATCCTGCCGAAGATGGCGGAGGCGGCGGAAAACTTCCTGAACGTGGAGCCGCTCACCTGGGAAGATCTCGACGGCATGCTGGTGGATCATGAGATTGAGGCGTTCAAGCCCCTGTTCACCCGCATGGACAAGAAAGACGCGGATGCCCTGGTGGCCAGTTCGGTGGAAGCGGAGCCCGAATCGGAAAGCGCATCGGATGAAGCAGCCGGACCGGAAGCCGACCATATCTCCATTGACGACTTCGCCAAGGTGGAGCTACGCGTAGCCCGGATCGAGTCCGCGGAACCGGTGGAGGGCGCCGACAAGCTACTGCGCCTGACCTTAGACGTGGGCGACCACCAGCGACAGGTCCTGGCCGGAATCAAATCGGCTTACGAAGCCGCCCACCTGCCAGGCAGGTTGTGCGTGGTGGTGGCTAACCTGGCACCGCGCAAGATGCGTTTCGGCACGTCGCAAGGCATGGTGCTGGCCGCTGGTCCCGGTGATTCAGACATCTTTCTGCTCAGCCCCGACGCCGGTGCTAAACCGGGAATGATCGTGCGTTAGCCGCCGATGCAGGAGCTCGCTCTCATCCTCGTCGGCGCATTGCTGGTCAACAACTTCGTTCTCGCTCAGTTCCTCGGCCTCTGCCCTTTTATCGGGGTGTCGGGCAACTATGACACCGCCGTGTCCATGGGGTTCGCCACCACCTTTGTACTCACACTGTCTGCCTGCCTGTCCCACGTGAGCTACCACTACGTACTGGTGCCCCTGGGCCTCGGCTATCTCAACATCATTACCTTTGTCGTCATCATCGCGTCCGTAGTGCAGTTCACCGAGCTGTTCGTGCGCAGCGTGAGCCCGCTGCTACACCAGGCATTGGGAATCTACCTGCCACTGATCACGACCAATTGCGCCGTGTTAGGGGTTGCACTCCTCGCGCTCGGGCAGGGGCTAACCTTCCTGCAGACGATGGTCTACGCCATCGGCGCCGCCCTGGGTTTCACCGCCGTGCTCGTTGTGTTCGCGGCCATGCGTGAGCGACTCGAGCATGCCGATGTGCCAGCGGCTTTCCAGGGGGCACCCATCGCTCTGGTGAGCGCCGGGATTCTGTCCCTGGCGTTTCTTGGGTTTGCCGGGCTGGGTGGCTGAGTGGCGACGCTGGCAGTCTTGACGATGATGCTGTGCGGGTTCGGCGCGCTGCTGGCCTGGTCGGCACGCCGTTGGCCGGCCGACTCCACCGCGCTGGTAGAGGCCGTGGATGCCCTGCTGCCACAAACCCAGTGCGCCCAGTGCGGCTATCCCGGCTGCCGGCCCTACGCAGAGGCGATGACGCAGGGCGCGCCGGTGAACCTGTGCCCTCCCGGCGGACCCAGCGTGCACGAAGCCCTTACCGAACTGCTCGGCGCCAGGTTCTCCGAAGCGCCAACCAGCGCGGTCGCGCAGGTCGCCCAAATCGACGAATCACGCTGCATCGGCTGTTTTCTGTGCGTGCCGGCCTGCCCCGTGGACGCCATAGTTGGCGCGCCGCGCTACCTGCACACCGTGCTCGAGGGCCACTGCACCGGCTGTGAGCTGTGTATCGAACCCTGCCCGATGGATTGCATCGATCTGGTGGCACGTGAGGTCAACTTGCCCACGCCTGCCGTGCGAGGACAGCGCCAACCCGACCGGCCGGAACAGCCCTGCATTCGCTGTGGCGATTGCCGGGACGAATGTCCGGTGGACCTCAGCCCCCAGCAGATGCTGTTTTTCGGCGACGCAGCCTCGGACGAACTGTCCCGGTGCATCGAGTGCGGATTGTGCAACCAGGTCTGCCCCAGCAACATCGACCTGGTCGGGCGATTCGTAGGCGCCCGCCGCAGGTTGAGCAAGGGGCAGGAGGCCGCGCGGAATGCGAACCTGGCCCGAGAGCGCTTCGAACGACGTGAGGCCCGACGACAGTCCAACGAGGCCGGCCGCGAGGTCCGGCGTCAGGCCCGGTTGGCACAGGGCGCAGAGCGATCGTGGTAGCCGCCTCTTCTCGGCAGGTTATGCTCTGGGTGCTCATCGCCCTGCTGCCCGGCAGCGTCGCCATGTCCTACTTCTATGGCACGAGCTATCTGGTCAACGTGACGGTGGCCTTGTTGGCGGGGCTGGCTAGCGAAGCAGCGTGCCTGGCGCTGCGTCGGGCACCCCTGAGTCAGCTGGGTGACGGCAGCGCGGCGGTTACCGCCATCCTGCTGGCCCTGGCGCTCCCGCCCAACGTTCCCATCGCCGTTGTGCTGGTGGCGGTGGTCTCCGCCATATCGCTGGCCAAGCATCTGTACGGGGGGCTGGGTCACAACCTGTTCAATCCGGCCATGGTGGGATATGCCATCGTGCTGATCTCGTTCCCCGCAGACCTGGCCCTGTGGCCCAGCCCCACGGATGCAAACACCGGCGCCACCGCCCTGGTGTCGATGCGCTTCCGGGATGGGCTGACCGTGGCGGAAGCCTGGCGGCCCGAGCAAGGCTTCGGACTGGTGGGAGACTTTTCCTGGGAGTGGATCAATCTGGCCTTTCTGGGGGGCGGCCTGCTGCTTTGCCTGAAGGGGTTCGCCGCCTGGCGGGTACCGGCCGCCATGCTTGCCACCCTCGGCGCGTTTGCGCTGGTTACCTACGACGGGGGCAGCTCGGCAAGTGCAGGATCCCCCATGTTCCACTGGTTCTCTGGCGCCACCATGCTGGCCGCGTTCTTTTTTGCCACCGACCCCGTTACCCATCCCATCAGCCACCGCGGGCAGTTGATCTTTGGCGCCATCGTGGGCGCCATGACGTTCGTCGTTCGCGCCTATGGAAACTATCCCGACGGGTTAGCGTTTGGCATCCTGTTAGCGAATGCCCTCACGCCGTTCCTCGACAAACGATTGGCGGCCGTCCGTGCTTAAGGGCATCAGCTTTCTCGCTCTGATCGCCTGCGCGTGCGCCGGGTTGCTCGTGGCAACCGAGCGCTCCACAACGGAACGAATTCTGCTCAACAAGCAACACTACGAACTCAAACAGATCAGCGACCTGATCGGGCACGTGCCCGCGGCACCGCCCCAATGGCACGACGATACCTGGTTGCTCTGCGACGGCACCACGCTGGTGAGGGCGCAAAGGCAGGGCTACGGCGGCATCATTCACGCCGTGGCCGCGCACCGGCAGCACCGGTTGGTGGGCATCAGAGTATCCGGACACCAGGAAACGCCCGGCATCGCCGACTTCGTCGTGCTTCCGGAACATCCCTGGCGCGCGGGGCTGCGCGGTCGCAGCGCCAACGAGCTGACGGGCATCGACGCGGTGAGCGGCGCAACCATCACCAGTCGAGCGCTCATTGCGCTGGCGAAGGAAGCGCTGGGCACTCCCGCTGTGGCCAAGGCGTGTTCCTCGTGAGCGATTTCGGCAACGCGGTGCTGGCCCGCAATCCGGCCTGGTCACAGCTCCTGGGCCTGTGCCCGCTGCTGGCCGTGAGCACCAGTGTGGTCAACGCGCTGGCCTTGTCGCTGGCCAGTGGCTTCGTGCTATTGGGCGCCAACGGGTGCATCGCGGCAATTCGTCATTGGGTGCCACAATTCGCCCGGCTGCCCTGCTTTGTGCTGGTGATCGCCACATTTACCACCTGCGCGGTGCTGCTGATGCAGGCATTCAGCTTCGAGCTGTATCTGCGTGTGGCCCTATTCGTGCAGATCATCGTTACCAACTGCATGATTCTCGGCCGCGTCGAGGCCTTTGCCAGCCAACACGGCGTGTTGCGAGCGCTGGCCGACGCTGCAGGCACCGCCACGGGTTTCGCATTGGCACTACTGGCCGTTGGGGCGGTGCGCGAGCTCCTCGGTCACGGCACGTTGATGATGGGAATGGAAATGCTCTTCCCGGGAACCGAGGACTGGGGGATGACCGTCAGCGATGCGGGTATGCTGCTGGCCACACTTCCGCCAGGGGCGTTCATCGTGGCAGGGCTGCTGCTGGGTCTGGGCAATGCCTGTTTTCGAGCGGGGGGATCCAGGCTGGAGAAACAACGGGCAAGCGAATCATGAACAAAGACAAACGCCAACAGATCTTTACGCGCCTGCGCGCGGAAAACCCCAAACCCACCACAGAACTGGATTACAGCTCGCCCTTCGAGCTGCTCATCAGTGTCATTCTTTCCGCGCAAGCCACCGACGTGAGCGTCAACAAGGCCACCGGGCCGCTCTTCGCAACGGCCAACACGCCCGAGGCCATCAAGGCATTGGGTTTGCGCAAGCTGAAATCCTTCATCAAGCATATCGGCCTATTCAACACGAAAGCCGAAAACATACTGAAAACGTGTAACATCTTGTTAAAAGAGCACGCGGGACAGGTCCCAGAAGACCGTGCTGCACTGGAAGCCCTACCAGGCGTGGGCCGCAAGACCGCCAACGTCGTCCTCAACACGGCCTTCGGGCACCCAACCATCGCGGTGGACACGCACATATTCAGGGTGTCCAACCGAACCCGGATCGCACCGGGCAAGAACGTGCGCGAGGTGGAGGAGAAGCTGCTGAAGTTCGTGCCCGACGACTTCAAAACGGACGCCCACCACTGGCTGATACTGCACGGTCGCTACGTGTGCGTGGCGCGCAAGCCCCACTGCGGTGCCTGCGTGATCGAAGACCTATGCGAGTACAAAGATAAGATTGACGTCTAGCAGTGCAAGCCACCCCTTTTCTTGGCGCGACTTGCGCTCTTCGATGCTCAGCTCACGAGCTAGTTTCTCACGCACCAGGTCCAGGTTTACGTGCTGGCTGACCTCGCCGCTGAACAAAACCTGATAGCCATCCCCTCGACTACTCCGCAAGATTCCTGCCACGCTTCGCCCCAAGCCGCAGGCGCAGGGCATTCAGGCGGATGAATCCTGCCGCATCACCCTGCTGATACGCACCGCCGTCATCCTCAAACGTGGCGACGTTCGCATCGTACAAACTGTCGGTAGCCGAGGCTCGCCCCACCACTGAAACGGAGCCTTTGAAAAGCTTCAGGCGCACCTGACCGTTGACCGGTTTCTGTGAGGTGTCGATGAGCGCCTGCAGGGCCAGCCGCTCCGGGGACCACCAGTAGCCATTGTAAATTAACTTGGCATAACGCGGCATCAGCTCGTCCTTGAGGTGCATCACCTCCCGATCCAGGGTGACCGACTCCATGGCCCGGTGAGCCTTGAGGAGCAAGGTACCTCCAGGAGTTTCGTAACAACCCCGCGACTTCATGCCCACGTAGCGGTTCTCTACGATGTCCGATCGCCCCACGCCGTGGCGACCGCCCACCTCGTTGAGCTGAGCCAGCAGCTGAGCCGGACTCATCGCTTCCCCGTCCACCGCCACCGGGTCACCGTGTGCGAACTCCACCACCACCTCCTGGGGGGTGTCCGGCGCCTGCTCCGGAGCAACCGTCCAGCGCCACATGTCATCCTCCGCCTCCTGCCACGGGTCTTCCAGATTGTCGCCCTCGTAGGAGATGTGCAGGAGGTTGGCGTCCATGGAATAGGGCGACTTTTCGCCGCGCTGATAATCCACCGGAATCTGGTGGCGTTCGCAAAAAGCCATCAGCGCCTCACGGGAAGTCAGATCCCACTCCCGCCACGGGGCGATGACCCCAATATCCGGCGCCAGGGCGTACGCGCCCAGCTCGAAACGCACCTGGTCGTTGCCTTTGCCGGTGGCGCCGTGCGAGATGGAGCTAGCGCCGGTTTCCTGTGCAATCTCCACCAGGCGCTTGGCGATGAGCGGCCGCGCGATGCTGGTGCCCAGAAGATACTCGCCTTCGTAGAGCGTGTTGGCGCGAAACATGGGAAAAACATAGTCGGCCACGAAAGGTTCACGCAGATCTTCGATGTAGATCTCCTCCACCCCCATAGACTGAGCCTTCTCCCGCGCCGGCTCCACCTCTTCGCCCTGACCGATGTCGGCGGTAAAGGTCACCACGTCGGCATCGTAGGTTTCCTGGAGCCAGCGCAGGATGACCGATGTATCCAGACCGCCCGAGTACGCCAGCACAATCTTCCGTTTATCGCTCATCGCCGTGAACGCTCGCTCAAAAATGGGGGCGCAATCTTAGGCGGATGCCCTCTCCCTCGCAATCGGCAACGTCGCTTCGGCATACTGGCCGGCCCAGCCTAGAGCTCAACGAAGACACCAAGGCGATCGGTCCTCCCAACCGGTTCGTTCCCTGGAGAGCGGATTGCCTTCCACCATGAGGATTTGCCAGCGCGTTGGAGCGCAGTGCTCGGCCGCGGGTGCAGCGGCAAATCCTCTTGGTAGAGGGGAATGCGCGGCGTAGCTCTATTACCCGGCCGGGGTCGCCACCTGGTTGTCTGTGTTACGTGCTAAGGTGAGCTAATGGAAATGGCGGCACGATTCCGAGGCTTCCTGCCGGTGGTCGTGGATGTGGAGACGGGGGGGTTCAATCCGGAAACGCATCCGATCCTGGAGCTCGCGGCTGTTCATGTGCAGTTCGATCAGGAGCGCCTGGTACTCGGCGAGCAGTGGCAGCAGGCGGTAGAGCCCTACGCGGGCAGCACCATCGAACCCGCCGCGCTGAAGGTGACCGGGATCGATCCGGATGATCCGGACAGGGGCGCCCTGCCGGAGCTGGCCGCGCTGCGCGCGCTGTTCGGCGGCGTGCGCCGCACCATGAAACGCGAGCACTGCCAGCGGGCAATTCTGGTGGCGCACAACGCGGCCTTCGATCAGCAGTTCATCATGCGCGCCGCCGAACGAGCCGGGGCCAAGCGCAATCCGTTCCATCCGTTCAGCTTCATCGACACGGCGTCGCTGGCGGCGGTGGCCTACGGCCACACCGTTCTCAGCGAAGCCTGCGCTCGGGCCAACATCGCTTTCGAACCCAGCAAAGCGCATAGCGCGCTGTACGACGCGCAGCGCACGGCAGAGCTATTCTGCTCAGTGGTGAACCGGTGGGGTTGCGATTTCTAGACGGGTCGTGGGGCTATTCGGGACTGGTTGCCGCTTCTTTGATCAACGGCTCCAACTCTCCGCTGGCGTACATCTCGGTGACGATGTCGCAACCGCCTACTAACTCTCCCTGCACGTATAGCTGCGGGAACGTGGGCCAGTTGGCGAAGCCCGGCAGCTCGGCGCGGATCTCGGGATTGCTCAGAATGTCCACGTAGGCGAACCGTTCGCCACAAGCGATGAGGCACTGCACGGTCTGAGCGGAGAAGCCACACTGGGGCGCATTGGGCGAGCCCTTCATGTACAGCAAGATCGGATTCTCCCGAATCTGCTCTTTGATGGTGTCGATCACTTCTTCGCTCATTTCTTCACCTATTTGTTCAACTAGTTTACTCAACTAGTCGTTCACCCGGCCTGCTTGCCAACTAATCCTGGCAGTCACCAGGGGCTTTCATAATGCCAGCCTGGTATTTTAGCACCCGCATGCAGAACACTACCAACGACAACACTTTCGACCAGATCATCGACCGCCGCGGCACCTACGCCAGCAAATGGCACAAGTACCGCGACCAGGACGTGCTGCCCTTCTGGGTGGCCGATATGGATTTTGCAGCGCCGGACTTCGTGCTGGACGCGGTGCAGGAGCGTCTAACGCATCCGATTCTTGGCTACACACGCACCCCGGATGCGCTTACCGAAGCATTTCTCGGCTGGCTGGAACGCCGTCACGGATGGCGTGTGCCGGCGCACTGGCTGGTCTGGCTACCCGGCGTGGTAACCGGCTTCAATCTGGCGGCGCGCGCGGTGGCCGAACCCGGCGGCGCCATCATGATACCCACGCCCATTTACTACCCATTTCTCGCCACGCCGGAAAACGCCAACCAGCAGGGCATACGGGTACCGCTGGTTAGCGACGGTGAGCGCTGGGTGATGGATTTCGATGCCATGGCGGCTGCCTGCACGTCCAACACGCGCTTGCTCATGTTGTGCAATCCGCAGAACCCCACCGGCCGCTCCTACAGCGAATCGGAACTGCGGGCGCTGGCGGAGTTCTGCAAGCAGCGCGAACTGTATGTGTGTTCCGACGAGATCCACTGCAGCCTGCTGCTCGATCCAAAAGCACGGCACATTCCAATCGCCAGCCTCGACGAAGACATCGCGGCACGCAGCGTGACCCTGTTTGCCGCCACCAAGACCTACAACATACCCGGCTTGAGCTGCGCGGTGGCCGTCATACCCGATGCCAAGCTGCGCAACGACTTCCGCGCCGCCCGCGCCGGTCTGGTGCCGGACGTGGGACCCCTGAACATGGCGGCCTCAACCGCGGCATTTGGCGACACCAGTTCGTGGCTGAACCAGCTGCTGGATTACCTGCGCGGCAATCATGCGCTGGTGCAGGCCGTTGCGGGCAAGCGCATGACGCCCGTGCAAGCCACCTACCTGGCCTGGATCGATCTGACCGGCCTGGGGCTCGATGCGCCCGCGACAGCGCTGGAGGAATACGGCATTGGTTTGTCTGAAGGCGAGCAGTTCGCCGGGCCCGGGTTTGTGCGCTTCAATTTCGGCTGTCCGCGTCCCCTGCTCGAGCAGGGATTGGAGCGGTTTCAACACGCCCTGGCCGAGCTTTCCTGAGCAAGGATGCGACCCTGGCGATACGCCCCGCCTATATTGATCTCCTAACTACGGTGCATTAGGCTTTCTGGTTTTTTCCAGGCAGCATCGCTGCCTGTTTGCGTTTTGGGGGCAAACCATTATGTCCCATGTTATGGAAACCTACGGCAGGTTGCCGGTGGCATTCGTCAGCGGCTCCGGGGCTACCCTGCGCGACGAAGAGGGCAAGGCCTACTTCGACGCGCTGTGCGGGTTGGCAGTGTGCGGGCTGGGGCACGCGCATCCCAGGGTCACCAAGGCGGTAGCAGATCAGGCCGGCACGCTAATCCATACTTCCAACCTTTATGGCGTTCCGCTGCAGGAAAAGCTGGCGGACCGGCTGTGCGACCTGTCGGGCATGGAGCGGGTATTCTTCGCCAACTCCGGCGCCGAGGCCAACGAAGCCGCCATCAAGATCGCGCGGCTGCACGGACATAACCGGGATATCAACAAGCCCACCGCTATCGTGGTGGACGGCAGTTTTCACGGGCGCACCATGGCTACCCTGACGGCGACAGGCAACCGGAAAGTGCGGGCGGGGTTCGACCCACTGCTGTCCGGTTTCGTGCGCGCGCCGTTCGACAATCTGGAAGCCATCGCTAACATCGCGGCCAACAACCCCAACGTCGTGGCCATGATGGTGGAGCCGGTGCTCGGCGAAGGCGGCATCATCATTCCCGAGGCTACCTACCTAGAAGGGCTTCGGAAGATCTGCGACGACAACGAGTGGCTGCTGATGCTGGATGAGGTGCAGACGGGCAACGGTCGAACCGGAAAGTTCTTCGCCTATCAGCACACCAGCGTAACGCCCGATGTGGTGACCACCGCCAAAGGGCTGGGTAACGGGCTGCCCATAGGCGCGTGTCTCGCACGCGGCGTTGCGGCGAGCACCCTAAAGCCAGGCAATCACGCCAGCACTTTCGGAGGCAATCCCCTGGTGTGCGCGGCCGCGCATGCGGTACTGGATGCACTCACGGAAGACCGCCTGATCGAACGGGCCGCCGAACTCGGCGAGCGCATCGTTGGCGGCCTGCGCGAAGTGCTGCAGGGCAACAACCAGATTACCGAGGTACGCGGCAAGGGGCTCATGATCGCGGTGGAGACCGCCGAACCCTGCAGCCAGCTGGTGGGCAAGGCGTTGGACCAAGGCCTACTGGTCAACGTAACCCGCGACAACATTCTTCGGCTGCTGCCGCCGCTGATTCTCAGCGACGACGAGGCCGACGAACTGGTGCACCGGGTGAGCACGCTGCTCAGCACCTGAAAGACGTCGCCATGTCATCAACCAAACGTAATTTCCTGAGCCTGCTGGATTGCTCACCCGAAGAGCTTTCCCACCTCGTCGAGCGTGCGAAAACACTCAAGCAGAATCGGGATTGGGAGTTCAGGCCCCTGCGCGGCCGGACCGCGGTGCTGATCCTCGCGCTGCATTCCACCCGCACCCGGGTGGCCTTCGAAACCGGAATGAATCAACTCGGCGGCCATACCATCGTGCTGAACGCCGACGATACCCAACTGGGCCGCGGCGAGCCCATCGAGGACACGGCGCGGGTACTCTCCGAAATGGTAGACATCGCCATCATTCGCACGCTGAATCAGGAGGACATGGAGTCACTGGCGGCCAGCGCAAGCATCCCGGTGATCAACGCCATGAGCTCACAGCTGCATCCGTGCCAGCTGCTTGCCGACGTGCAGACCTTCGAAGAACTGCGCGGGCCCATCGGCGGCCGAACGGTGGCGTTCGTGGGCGACGGCTACAACATGTGCAACTCCTACATCAACGCCGCCAGGCAATGGGGGTTCAATCTCAAGATCGCAAGCCCCTCGGGCTACGAACCGAGCCCGGAGATGGTGGCCAGTACCGACAACGCAACCCTGGTGGAGTCACCGCGCGAAGCCGTGGAAGGGGCAGACCTGGTGGTTACCGACGTATGGTCCTCCATGGGCCACGAAGCCCAGGCAGAACAACGGCGAGCAATTTTCGCGCCCTACCAGGTAAACGAAGCGCTATTGGATCACGCGCCGGAGCAGACGCTGTTCATGCACTGCCTGCCAGCTCATCGGGGCGAGGAAATCAGCCCCACGCTGCTGGAAGATCCGCGCAGTGCCGTATGGCAGGAGGCCGGCAACCGGCTGCACAGCCAGAAAGCCCTGTTGGAATTCCTACTCGCAGAGCAGTAAGCAGTCTAAGGGCGCAGCTCGGCCAACGGGCGCGGCTTTTCGATCTGGAAACCCTGGGCGTAGTCCACGCCGATCTCCCGGAGCCGCTCGAGGATGTCGTGGGTCTCCACATGCTCGGCAATAGTGCGCTTGCCCATGTAGTGGCCGATCTCGTTGATGGAACGCACCACCGCGTAGTCGCCGGGATTGTCCGCGATGTCCTTGACGAAAACTCCGTCGATCTTGACAAAATCTACGGGCAGGTTGCGCAGGTAGGAGTACGAAGACAGCCCGGTACCGAAGTCGTCCAGCGAGAACTTGCAACCGATGATCTTCATGCGATTCATGAAGTCCACCGCGTTGTCCAGATTGGCGATGGCGGCCGTCTCGGTGATCTCGAAGCACACCTTACCGGTAGGCGCCTGGGTTTTGGCGAATTGCTCCAGCACGAAATCAGGGAATGTCTCATCGTTCACCGAGTGGCCGGAGACGTTGATGGCGAACCCGGCAAAGCTGTCCAGCCCGTCTTTGTGGTCCGACATCCAGCCCAGCACCTGCTGAATGACCCAACGGTCGATGGTCGTCATGCGGTTGTAGGTCTCCGCCGCCACGATAAACTCACCGGGAGGCATGGTGTCGCCCAGCTCGTCGAGCATGGTCAGCAGAATTTCGTAATGATGCTCTGAAGGGGTAGGCCTGCGGTTGATGGGCGATATGCGCTGGCAGTTCAGGATCAGGCGGCCTTCTTCCAGCGCCTTGTCCAGCTGGGTTACCCATTCCATGGCGCCATGGCGCTGCATCATCACGGAGTCGCCCAACTCGTACTCCTGCAGTCGATTGCGTCCGGCGTCCTTGGCCCTGTAGCACGCTTCGTCCGCATACTGCATGGCGATGTCTACGTCCTTGGTCGTCTGATCAAGGAAAACCAGGCCCATACTGGCCGACAGCGTGTAGTGGCGGCCGTCCCATTCGAAGCGCTGCCCACGCACGGCATTGAGCAGCTCTTCGGCCAACTCCCGGGCACTGCTGGTCTCGATGTCTTCGACCAGCACCCCGAATTCGTCACCACCCAGCCGCGCCACGGTGGCTTCCATGTCCATATCGGCAAGCGCTTTGCTCAGCGCGTCGGCGATCAGCTTGAGCAGTTCGTCGCCCGCGGTGTGGCCGCTGGTGTTGTTGACGATTTTGAATTGGTCCAGATCCAGGTACAGCAGGCCGTGCTGCTGATCCTTTGCCTTGGCTTCCGTGATGGCCTGCTCTACCAACCGCTCGAACTCGCGTCGATTCAGAAGCTGGGTCAGATCGTCGTGGCTGGACTGATAGGCAAGCTGGGAATGCATGTTCTCGAGCATGCGTTGCGACGCGCGCTCCATCAGCGGCAGATCGAAATCATCCAGCAGGGTAATGTGGCCGTCGTGCAGCCCGTCGGCCACCTCGTTGAGCATCAGTTCCCTGACCCTAACCCCTTTGCGATTCACCAGAACAAAATTGGTGGAATCATCGCCCACGAACGCAACCGACAAGATCAGCGGCCGGCCCTGAGCGTCGCTGGTGGCTAGCCACTCACCCACCTGAATGCGCCGCGCCCGATCCACCGCGCGCGACCAGCTCTGCTGCAGGTCTTCGTCGTCGGTTTCAAGCTCCGCCTCCGGCTCGTGGAGCATCCCTTCGAGTCCCAGCGCCGCTGCCACGCCGCTGGGCTCCACCACCGAGAACGTCAGCTCGGCGCGCTTGCCCATGGTGTCGCCCACCAGGGCCGCGGAGAGGTTCATGATCAAAGGTGTTCGTTTGCTGGGGTCGAAGGAAATGCTGTTCAAACCCTCCACCACGCGCTTGAGCAGCGCGTCCGGATTCACGTAGGCCTCGCTGTCGACTTCGATCCGGTCCTCCAGCTGATCCCACAACTGGTCGATGACGGCCAGCTGATCCTGCCATCCGTTGCTCTGGGGACCGTTACGCAGGTGCGTGTGTACCAGCAGGTTCCGCCAACCGGGATTGAGCAGCTCGAGCATCAGATCCGGTACCTGCTTGCCGGCCAGCCGTTCGGTCATCTCATCGATGACCGCGCGGCGTGCACGCGCCAGCTTCTGCTGGCCCTCGCTGGCACGCACGGTGCGCTCTATGTTGCCCCGGTATGCGCGCGTCTGCCGGTCGACCAACGGACCCAGCTCGCCCACCACCTCGCTGAACACATCGGGATTACCGTCGTATTCCTGCACAACGCGCTTGAGTAGTTCGTCCACACGGCGGCCCACTTCACGGTCGATACCCTCGCGAACGTCGCTGGCATCCCCCAGGCGAGCCAGCTGATTGAGCATCTGTACGGCGCTGTGCGGCCTCTCTGATTCGGAGTTGAGAAATTCCGGATCTTGAGCAGCCAGTTTGTTCAGGGTGATTTCCAGGCGTGCGATCCACTCCCGAACGCCGTGGGTTAGGAAGCTGTCGGTACGCAGCGCGTCCACCAGGTTCTCCATCACCTCCAGGGTGTCGTAGTCCTGTTCCTTGAATGCTTTAGCATCGCCGTGGCGGCGACGCAGGATTTCGATCAAACGCGGTTTCAGGCGGACGTCGCTGTCCCCGGAGCCTTCCAGCTGACGCTCGACCGAACTCAGCGCCTGCAGAATGTCCTCGCTTTTGAAGGTCTCCTCGGGGCGCGCGTCCGGTGCGGCAACCAGGGCTTCACGACCCTGCCCCATCATCTCGCGCGTGCGGCGATTGAGGCCAAGAATGTTGCGGGCGGCGGAATACAGGCCCTGAGCGCCGCCCAGAGTTTCCAGGAACGGATTGTAATCTACCCGCGCTGCAGCGGGCGCCACGCCATCGGCCGCCATGGCCGCCTCGCGCACTGCCACGTCCATCTCCTGGTACGCCTGCGGCTCTACCCGCACGCCCGAGCGGGTTCGGCGCACCGCACGGTGCTGCAGGCTGGCGCGTAGCTCATCCACCGACGGGAATACTCCGGTTTCTTCCAGCGCTTCACCCAGGCGCTGATAGAACATACCGAGAAACTCCAGCATTACGCGTTCGAAGCAGCGGTAAACGTCTTCCTTGACCTGCCGGCGAAATGCCAGACCGCCCAGGGCATCGTCGAACGCCCAGACCAGCACCGCCGGGCCCACCGGCACCACGTCTTTGTGACTCCAGGGTTTGGCGACGAGTCCGAGCTGCGAGCGCAGATCCAGCAGCGCGTCGCCAAACCGGTTCTCTGCACGGGAAATGACTTCGGCCACTGCCAGCCAATCTTCGAACTGGTCGGTGTCGACAATCTCAAGTTGGGTGGCATCGCCGGTCTCGCGCCGGCGACGCCGCTCGAGCACGTCGTCGAGCTCGGAGATTGTATCGATCTGCCGCAGCACGTCGGATATGAAGCCTTCGCGCGCCTGCTGCCGGTTCTTGTCGAGCAGATCCATGCCTTCGAAATACATCATCTGCACCGCATTGGTGCCGGCATCCCGGGCATGCACCAGCAGGTCCTGATCGACGCGACCGAAGAACTCCACGCACAACTCGTCCAGCGACGCGGCGGTAACCTCATGCAGGCGCTTACGAATCTTGTCGGCGTCGACCTTGTTGATGCGCCGGTCGCGGAGCAACTCCTCGGCAATGTCGGGCTGGCCGGAGGTGCCCGAAGGTTCACGCTGAGGAAGCGGCTTTACCGCTGCCGCATCACCCGCCGGTTGCGCGTCGGCTACGGCAGCGTCAGCACTCGCTTCGACGGGCGCTTGCTCCTCTGCTTCGTCTCCTTGCCGAGACAACGTGCCCGATGCCACGGCAAACTCGATGAGGTTGCCGAACGCTTCCTCCGGCATGGCGCCGTCGAACTGCACGCCCATGCCATTGCCCGCTTCCTGCAGCCGGGCCACTTTGGCCTTAGCGCGATAATGTTGCTGGCCGGACGGCGTAGCCACGGAAAAGTGCAGTGCTACCTCGTCGCCCGCCCTGATATGGGAGCCGGTGGCAAGCAGCGAGCGCGAGCCCCCGGACCCCGTGAGCAGCATGCCGTCTTCACAGAAATCGCGGATTGTGCACAACCACGAGCGACCCTGTTCCGGGTGAACAAGGGCAGAAAGAGAGATAGGTTGCCTGGTGTATCGGCGCCGATTCAATCCTGCAGCGTCCTTCTGCGAGAGCGTTTCGACATTACCCGATAAGCACTAACAGGTCACGCGTGCCGCCTAGGGACCGACCACGATTTGATCACGCCCCCCGGTTTTGGCGCGATAAAGTGCCGAATCTGCCCGCTGGATAACGTCTTCGAGACGCTCTTCCACACGATAGCTGGCAATGCCGGTAGAGACGGAAAAGTGCATGGTGCCGTCGGAGTCGGGGCCAAGGACGATGTCCCGACAGCGCTGTGCCAGCCGCGAGGCCACGTTCAGCGCTTCTTTGTGATCGGCACCCACCAGAACCAGAATGAATTCTTCTCCCCCCAAGCGGGCCACGTAATCCATGGTTCGCACCACTGACTGGGCTATTTCGGCAAACTGTTTGAGCACCTCGTCGCCGCGGGCGTGACCGAAGCGATCGTTGACCAGCTTGAAGTTATCCAGGTCACAGTAGCACAGCGCGAAGCCCACATGACCGCGATCGGCCAGCGCTTTCTGCTGAGACAGCACCTCCATGATGTAGCGGCGGTTGTACAAACCGGTCAGCTCGTCGCGCATGGCCAGATCGGATAGCCGTGCCAAGGCATCGTTGAGCCTTTCGCGACGACGGGTAAACGCTGCGCGCAGCGCGGTGACCTCACCGGCCATGTAAACCATGGCAAACAGCAGGAAGGTAAAGAAACCCAGCAACATCGCCTCCATGGCCAGGTCCACGTCCACCGACAACGCAAGCAACGCACTGGCCACGGCATAGGCAAGCCAGGTGGCGCCCGCCACAAGCCGCACATGGCGGCGCCGCAGATGAAGCGCGGTGTAAAGCACGCCAAACAGAGGCACGAACAGCAGCATCAAACGCACGGGCATAGGCAGCAGAGAAGCGGCAACAACCAACCCGAGGTTGACCCACAAGGCCTTCGCCAATGTGAGCGTGCCGGCATCGAATCGGCCCGGGCGGTCGCGCACCACCACCAGACCCACAACGCCGACCACCCAGGTGCCAAGTAGCAGATATATGGGTGCGCCCGGCGGGCGCGCCAGACCGTAACAGCCCAGCGCAAGGCAGATCATCAGGTAGCCGCTCAGGGCGGCCAGGGCCATTACGGCCTTGTACGATCTAGCGAAGTCTACGAGCGCGGCTAACACCGGGTCGCTCCGTTAGCTCAACGAGGACCCATTCTAGGTAACGATGCCCGGCAGGTTCGCAGTGGCTGGTGGAGGCTTTGTAAGCAGATGTGAGATTAGCGTAAAGCGCCCCGTTTCACGCTATCTCAAGGCCCTTTCCACCGCCTGGCGCCAGCCGTCCACCAGCTCATTCCGGTAACTTGCTTGCATGACCGGCTCGAACACACGCTCGCTGGTCCACAGCCGGGCCGCCTCGCGCAGATCAGGTATTCGTTGCGCACCGAGGGCGGCCAGCATGGCTGCCCCCAGGGCGGTGGTCTCGGTGATATCGGGTCGCTCCACAGGCATCCGCAACACGTCGGCAAGAAACTGACACAGCCAGTCGTTGGCCACCATTCCGCCATCCACGCGCAGCTGGGCAACGCCGGCAGCATCACCCGCCATGGCGTCGATCAGGTCCTGCGTTTGAAAGGCCACACTCTGCAGGGTGGCGGTTATGAGATGATCCCGGTTGGTGGCCAGGGTCATGCCGCAGATCAGCGCACGGGCATGGGCCGCCCAGTGTGGCGCGCCCAGCCCCGTAAAGGCCGGCACCAGATAGACGCCGCCGCTATCGCCGTTGACCCGCCGTGCCGCCTCTTCGGTCTGCTCGGCGGACACCACCAGAGACAGTTCGTCACGCAGCCACTTCACCGCAATGCCCGCTGAGAAAATGCTGCCTTCCAGAGCGTACGTAGCCCGGCCCTGGAGCTGATAGGCGACGGTACTCAACAGCCGCTGGTGCGAACGCACCAGGGAATCACCGGTGTTGATCATGGCGAAGCAGCCGGTGCCGTATGTGCTCTTCGTCATGCCCGGATGGAAACACGCCTGACCCACCAGGGCCGCCTGCTGATCGCCGGCCACTCCCGTGATAGGCACCGCGGCGCCCAGCCATTGCGGGTCGGCATGGCCGTAGTCCGCCGCACTGTCTCGCACCTCCGGAAGCACGCCAGCCGGGATCTTGAAATACTCTAGAAGCTCTTCGCTCCAAGCATGCGCCTCGATGTCGTATAACAAGGTTCTAGACGCATTGGTGGCGTCTGTTGCATGCACCGCACCGTTGGTGAGACGCCAGATCAGGTAGGTGTCGACGGTACCGAAGCACAACCCACCCTGCTCTGCCTTACGACGCAATCCATCTACATTGTCGAGCAACCAGGCGAGTTTGGTCGCAGAAAAATAAGGGTCAATCAGTAATCCCGTGGTACGTTCGACGGTTTGTCGCATGCCATCTGAATGCATTTGCTCGCAGAATTCCGCGGTACGCCGATCCTGCCAGACAATGGCATTGTGCAAACATTCTCCCGTGGCGCGATCCCAAACCAGCGTCGTTTCACGTTGGTTTGTTATACCAATGGCGTCAACGTCCTGGGCCGACAGCTCAGCCGCAGCCAAAGCCTCCCGAGCCGCCAGCAACGTGGTACGCCATATGACCTCCGGATCCTGCTCAACCCAGCCGTCGGCGGGAAAGATCATGTCGAACTCGTGCTGCGCGCTGGATAGCACCTTGCCCGTGAGACTGAACACCAGCGCCTTGGAGCTGGAGGTGCCCTGATCCAGGGCCAATATGTGGCTCATGAGGCCTCTACTACCGAAAATCGATCCAAAATATATAGTGGTCGGGTCGTTCCCGCGAGGGCCCCTGATGATCAGCCGCCCAGGTCAAATTCGCCCCGGCAACCTTACCCACAACATACCCACAAACTATCCATCAGCTGCCCACAGTAATTCCCCAGCGGAGTATCTTGCAACGCCGGCCCATTGGATTTATCTTGTGTGATCTCGGCGCGATCACGGCCATTTACCCCAAGATGTGGGGTTTACGGGCTTAGATCAGGTCAAAAGTTTGACTCGCCGGGCGTGCGATGAATGCACGACCAAGAGCATGGCCCGCACCCAAGGAGCCGGTGCGTATCGTTCTCCGCTTTGGAGCAACGACACAGGGAAATGGACCAGAAATGTGTTCGGAGGGGCATTTTTCTGAAATCAGCTACCACTAGGTATTGTGTTTTTGTCCTGCCGGGCATTTGCCGATTGCCCCGAGGCGCCGTGCCGTGCTCAGAACGAAGCAGCAGCCCAGGTCACTGAAACAAAATCGCACCCAGACCACGTTCAAGACCACCAATAACACCAACCAATCGATCAGGAGCGCACGACCACCAATGCTGAAGGAAAAGCACGGCGACACCCAAGACGAGATTCGCACTGGCAGCGTCCAACTACAGCCCGAAGAAACCACACCTCTGGCGCCCACCATAGCCGCCACCGCGCCAGGCCACCTCAAAGTCATCAAGCGCAACGGCTCCGTGGTGCCCTACGACGACGACAAGATTTCCGTGGCGGTGACCAAAGCCTTTCTGGCAGTCGAAGGAGGTACCGCCGCCGCATCGCCGCGTATCCGAGAACTCGTAGCCGAACTGACCAGTCAGGTGAGCGCCACGTTCAAGCGCCGTTTCCCCACCGGCGGCACCATCCATATCGAAGACATTCAGGACAAGGTGGAGCTGGTGCTGATGCGCTCCGGCGAGCACAAGGTGGCACGGGACTATGTGCTGTACCGCGAGGAGCGCGCAAGAATTCGCGCGGCGGCCAAATCCAGCGCTTCCGTCGAGGGTGCACCCACCATCAACGTCCAGCTGGAAGACGGCGCCGTTGAACCCCTGGACATGGACCGCATCCACCGCCTGGTAACGGAAGCCTGCGCCGAACTCAGTGACGTGGACGCGCAGCGCATCATCGACGAAGCGACCAACAACATGTACGACGGCATCGCGCAGCAGGACGTGGCCACGTCCCTGCTCATCGCTGCGCGCACACTGGTGGAAGAAGAACCCAACTACACCTACGTGAGCGCGCGGCTGCTGCTCGACCAACTGCGCAGTGAAGCGCTGCGCTTCCTCGGGGTGCAGGCCGACGGACACTACCGGGCCACGCAATCGGAGATGACAGATCTTTATGGTGCGGCGCTCAGTGCATTCGTGAAGCGTGGCATCGAGCTGGAACTGCTGGCGCCGGAACTGGCCAGCTTCGACCTGGAGATGCTTGGCTCGGCGCTCAAGCCCGAACGTGATCAACAGTTCACCTACCTTGGCCTGCAGACCCTGTACGACCGCTACTTCATCCACAGCGACGAGACCCGTTTCGAGCTACCCCAGGTTTTCTTCATGCGCGTTGCCATGGGGCTGGCGGCCACGGAAACCGACCCGAACGGGCGGGCTATTGAGTTCTACGACCTGCTGAGCTCCTTCGACTACATGAGCTCCACTCCCACGCTGTTCAACGCGGGCACGCTGCGCCCTCAGCTATCGTCCTGCTTCCTGACCACGGTGGACGATGACCTGGAAGGTATTTACGGCGCCATTCGCGACAACGCCATGCTGTCCAAATGGGCCGGCGGTCTAGGCAATGACTGGACCTCGGTGCGGGCGCTGGGATCCTACATCAAGGGCACCAATGGCAAGTCGCAGGGCGTGGTGCCGTTCCTTAAAGTGGTCAACGACACCGCCGTAGCCGTTAACCAGGGCGGCAAGCGCAAGGGAGCCGTGTGCTCCTACCTGGAAACCTGGCACCTGGACATCGAGGAGTTTCTCGAGCTGCGCAAGAACACGGGGGACGACCGCCGCCGCACCCACGACATGAACACGGCCAACTGGATCCCCGATCTGTTTATGAAGCGCGTCAGTGAGGCTGGCGAGTGGACGCTGTTTTCACCCAATGAGGTGCCCGACCTGCACGACCTGTACGGCGGCGCTTTTGAGAAGCGCTACGAAGAATACGAGGAGATGACCCGCACCGGGAAGATCACCCTGTTCAAGCGCATTCCCGCCCAGGAGCTGTGGCGCAAGATGCTGTCCATGCTGTTCGAAACCGGGCATCCGTGGATTACCTTCAAAGACAGCTGCAATCTGCGCTCGCCCCAGCAGCACGTTGGTGTCGTGCATTCCTCAAACCTGTGCACCGAGATCACGCTGAACACGGCCCAGGACGAAATTGCGGTGTGCAACCTGGGTTCGGTGAACCTGGCGCAGCACGTAGTAGATGGCGAGCTAGACAAACGCAAACTCAAGCGGACTGTACGAACCGCGGTACGCATGCTCGACAACGTCATCGACATCAACTACTACTCGGTGCCTCAAGCGCGCACGTCGAACATGCGCCACCGTCCGGTTGGGCTTGGCATCATGGGCTTCCAGGATGCGCTGTATCGCTTGCGCATTCCCTATGGCAGCGAGCAGGCCGTGGAGTTCGCCGATCGATCCATGGAAGCGCTGAGTTACTACGCTATCGACGCCTCCAGCAAGCTCGCCAAGGAGCGGGGTTCTTACGCCAGCTTTTCCGGCTCACTGTGGAGTCGGGGCATCATGCCCATCGATTCGCTGAAGCGGCTGCGCGACGAACGCGGCGCCGAGTATCTGGAAGTGGATTTTTCCACCACCATGAAGTGGGACAAGCTGCGGGCCAAGGTTCAGAACAACGGCATGCGCAACTCCAATGTGATGGCCATAGCGCCCACGGCGACCATTGCGAACATCACCGGTGTATCGCAATCCATCGAGCCCACGTATCAGAACCTGTACGTCAAATCGAATCTGTCCGGCGAGTTCACCGTGGTCAACCCTCACATGGTGCACGACCTAAAGCGTCTCGGCCTGTGGGACAGCGTGATGGTGAACGACCTGAAGTACTACGACGGCAGCGTAAGCCAGATTGAGCGTGTGCCCGATGAACTCAAAGCGCTGTACGCCACGGCCTTCGAAGTGGAGCCGAGGTGGCTGGTGGATGCCGCCAGCCGCAGGCAGAAGTGGATCGACCAGGCGCAATCGCTGAATCTGTACATTGCCGGTGCGTCGGGCAAGAAACTGGATATCACCTACCGCATGGCGTGGCTGCGCGGCCTCAAGACCACGTACTACCTGCGTGCCCTGGGCGCCACCAGTACCGAGAAGTCCACGCTCAGCCGCGGCACGCTCAATGCCGTTACGGCAAGCGCGCCCGAACCGCAAATGGACCTCAGCGCCAGCGAGCCGGCCGAAGTGCCTCAGGCCTGCTCTATCGACGATCCCGATTGCGAAGCCTGCCAGTAAAGGAGAATTGCGATGTTGAGTTGGGACGAATACGACGAATCAAGCGCGAATCCTCAAGTAGCGCTGGCAGCCACAGCGGAAGCGGAG
>CENY01045468.1_pt1 | contig 32818 bp, 40 predicted proteins | sample 356181 | NCBI WGS metagenome assembly CENY01 (sample SAMEA2619840, study PRJEB7988) | marine metagenome | isolation source: saline water (ENVO:00002010), including
TGAGAATTCATGAAATCCATCCTGTCCCTGTTCTGGCAAATCTGTCGCCTACGGCAAAGCCCCGAGCACGTTCCCACCTACACCTGGTTCGTGGCTCTGGTAGTGGTTGCCAACTTCGTCGGCAACGTCGCTGTATCCGTGCTGGCAGGCCTCAGCACCGCGAGCGACAACCCCACCGCCGAGCGCTTGACTCTACTCCAGATATCCACCGGCGCTCTCGTGAGTCTCGCCAGCACGGCGGCGTTGGTCTGGTTCGCGCTCCAGATCAGAGAGCTTTCGCAACGTTTTTTTGCCACCATTACAGCATTGTTCGGCTGCGACCTACTGATCACTGCCAGCTTCGGCGCGCTGTTGCCGCTGCTGGGCTTGGCCGAGCCACTCTTGGCGGCGACCCCGTTGGCTTTCCTGTTATATCTGGTTTGGTTCATTAGCGTGATGGGGTTCATCCTGCACCGCGCGTTAGACGTTCAGCTTGCTGCCGGAGTGTGTTTCGCGGTGGCATTTTCTCTCATAGGACTGGCGGTGAGCGAGGTGGCCCTTGGCCGGTGAATCCATCTATTTCCTGGGAATCGGCGGCACGCTCATGGGCAGCCTAGCCCAATTGGCCGCAGAGCTCGGCTACCAGGTGAGCGGCTCCGATACCGCCGTTTACCCCCCCATGAGCGATCAGCTCGCTGCCGCCAATATCAAGGTATTCGAAGGCTTTGATGCCAGCCAGCTGGAGCCGGCCCCGGACCTGGTGGTCATTGGCAACGCCGGGCTGCCGCGCGGTCACCCGGGCGTGGAGCACATTCTGGAGGCCGGGTTGGATTACGTCTCCGGCGCGGAGTGGCTGGGATCCCACGTGCTGCGCGACCGCTGGGTGCTGGCCGTGTCAGGTACCCACGGCAAGACCACCACGTCCAGTATGCTGGCATGGATCCTTGACCACGCCGGCCTTACGCCCGGATACCTGATCGGCGGCGTACCGAAAAACTTCGAACGTTCCGCGCGACTGGGCGAGCACCCCTTCTTCGTGGTGGAAGCCGACGAGTACGACTGTTCCTATTTCGACCGTCGTTCCAAATTCGTGCACTACCGACCTCACACCTTGATCATCAACAACCTTGAGTACGACCACGCGGACATCTTTCCCGACCTCGCCGCGATACAGACACAGTTCAACCACCTGCTACGCAGCGTCCCCGGCACCGGTCTGGTGGTAACTCCCAGCAACGACGAAGGCGTGGCCGAGGTGCTGTCCCAAGGCTGTTGGACGCCGTTGGCGCGGGTGGGCAGCGATCCGGTCAAGCAACCGCTGGACGAAGATACCGGCGAGCGCTGGAGCGCGTCCGATCTGGAAAATGCGGGAAGTACGTTCACCGTATGCTTGAACGACGAGCCGCAGGGGACGGTGGCCTGGCAGATATTCGGCGAGCACAACGTGCACAACGCCCTGGCAGCCATCGCCGCCGCACGCCACGCGGGGGTGCCAGTGAACGTCTCCATCGAGGCGCTCAAAGAGTTCGGCGGGGTCAAGCGACGCATGGATCTTATCGCCGAGGTAGGCGAGACACGCGTGTACGATGACTTCGCACACCATCCCAGCGCCATTCGCGCCACCTTGCAGGGCCTGCGCCACAAAGTAGGCAGCGACGAGATCGTGGCCGTGGTGGAACCTCGTTCGCACACCATGTCGTTGGGCACGCTGCGCAACGACCTCACCACCTGCTGCGCGGCCGCCGACGAAGTGTTCTGGTTCCGCGGCGAGAACATCAAGTGGGATCTCACCGAGGTAGTGCAGGATTGCGTGATTCCCGCGCATCAGCACGACTCTCTGGAGCGCCTGATGGAAGCGCTGGCCAAGCTGCCGGAGCGCAAGCGGCACATCGTCATCATGAGCAACGGCAGCTTCGGCGGCATCTACGAAAAGCTGCCGTCGCTGCTTCGCGACAGCTAAACTCAAGTGCACCGAATAGCAACTCACGAGGGCACTGCCATGAGCCAACGCCACCGCATCGCGCGATTCGTTGCCGCCGCCTGTTTCGCGCTTGGCGGCGCGGCGGGCGCGGCCGAAGAATGGTATCCGTCGCAGTACGGGGCCGACGACACGCTGGGCGCCATTAACAATCTGTCTCCCGAAAAGGTGGTTGAGGCAGCCAGACTCGTCACCACCGGGAAGACGTATCGGTTGGGCGTGCCCACCGGTGCAGACTCCCCTGCGTATCCGCCAAGGCAATACTCCATGACCATCCTCCAGCTGGATGATGGCACCGGCACGCCAATGGGAGAAAACCAGACCACGGGCAACGACGACCTGATGAACCTCTGGATGGGCATCGGCAGCCAGATCGACGGCCTGGGTCACATCGGCATAAACCACGTGTACTACAACGGCACCCATGCGGCGGATTTCATCGCACCCACTGGGGTGACCACGTTCAGCATCGACCAACTGCCGCCCATAGTCAGCCGCGGCGTGCTGCTGGACATGGCCAAACACATGAACGCCGACAGGCTGGAGCCAGGCACGGCATTCAACCGCCGCGAGATCAAAGCGGCCGCCGCCGCACAGAACGTTCGCATCGAAAAGGGTGACGTGGTGCTGTTTCATACGGGCTGGCTTGGCCTGTCGGAAACCGACCCCGAGCGATTCATGTCCGGCGAGCCTGGCATTGGCATCGACGGCGCCCGCTACCTGGCCAAGCTAGGCGTGGTGGCCGTTGGATCGGACACCTGGGGGGTGGAGGTGCTGCCAAGCGAAGACCCAGCCCATCAGTTCCCCGTACACCAGGAGCTGCTGCCGAAGAACGGCATCTACATTCTGGAGAACATGGACACCCGAGAGCTGGCCGCCGATGGCGTGAGTGAGTTTCTGTTCGTGCTGGGCCAACCGCGTTTCGTGGGCGCGGTGCAGGCGGTGGTCAACCCGGTGGCCATCCGCTAGCACCCTTCCCGGGCGCTCTTCGCACAGCACCGCCAGCCGCAAGCTCTGCCCTCCGGCAGGGCTTCGGGCTAACGTGCCCCCATGCTGCTCGACCACCTGCTGCCAGGTATATGCCTGCTGTGCGATCGCATCCTCACCCCCGGATTGGCCACTCCGCCCAACGCGCAGCTGTGCGCCCACTGCCATGCTGCGCTGCCCTGGAACCTACACCCCTGCCCCACTTGCGCCGTACCTCTCGAAGAGGGCGAACCCACATGCGCCGAGTGCGCCGATGCAGCCCCTTGCTTTGAGCGCGCGATAGCCCCGCTAAGGTTCGAGGAGGCCGCCCAAGCCTGGGTTCACCGGCTGAAGTTCAAACAGGGCATGGTCGAGGGGCGGGCGCTGGCGGCGCTGCTCACCACCTACATCCAGCGCGGCTACGAGCGCACCGATCTGCCGGATGTCGTTGTGCCTGTCCCCCTATCACGCCGGCGTCTCATGAGGCGGGGCCACAACCAGGCCCTCACCCTCGCGCTCTGGGTAGCTCGGGGACTGAGGCTTCCCGTGCGCCGCACGGCGCTCAAACGGCTGGCTCACACACCGCCCCAGACCACACAGTCGCGGGAAGAACGGCAGCACAATCTGGTTGGCGCGTTCCAGAGCAAGCCCTGGCCCGGCAGCCGCGTCGCCCTAGTGGACGACGTCATGACCACCACAGCCACGGTAGCGGAAGCCACCCACACCCTGCTGGCTGCCGGCGCGGTCGCCGTCCACGTGTGGGTAGCAGCCCGCACGCCCGCGCCTTAAGTCGTACACGGGCGCAGGGGCTTGCTAGACTGCGCCCCCCATGTCCGAAGACACCACACCCTACGCCGGTCTGTCACCCGAGCTCATCCTGGATGCCATGGAGGCACACGGCTTTTCCCCCACCGGCAGCCTGCTAGCGCTGAACAGCTACGAAAATCGCGTCTACCAGATAGAACTGGCCGACGACACCTTCTGCGTGACCAAGTTTTACCGCCCCAACCGGTGGAGCGACGCTCAGATCCTGGAAGAACACGCCTTTACGGCGGAACTCATGGAGCACGACCTGTCGGCCGTGGGCCCCGTAGAGCGCGACGGCACCACGCTGTTCGACCACCAGGGGTTTCGTTTCTCGGTGTTTCCCAGGCAGGGGGGGCATCCACCCAACATCGAGGATCCCGACACCCTGGAGGTGCTGTCCCGCTCGCTGGCACGCCTGCACAACGTAGGCACGGTGACCGCATTTCAGACCCGGCCGGAAATCAGCCCCGAACGCCTAGGCGCGCAAAGCCGCGAGTTTCTCCTGGCGGAATCATTCATACCAACTGAGCTCCTACCCGCCTACACAACCATCACTGAGCAGCTCCTGGAGCGTATCCAACCCGTATTTGACGGGTTGCCCCGGCAGAACTGGCGCAGAATCCACGGCGACTGCCACCTGGGCAACCTGCTGTGGCGCGACAACACGGCACATTTCGTGGATTTCGACGACTGCGTGAACGGCCCGCCCATTCAGGATCTGTGGATGCTCCTGTGGGGCGAGCGCCACGAGCAGGAACACCAGCTCAGCGAGATCATGGATGCCTACGCCCCGTTTGCCGACTTCGACTTTTCGACCCTGGTGCTGATCGAGCCGCTACGCACGCTGAGAATCATGCACCATGCGGCGTGGATCGGGCGGCGCTGGGACGACCCCGCATTCCCCCGTGCGTTCCCTTGGTACAACACCGACAAATACTGGTCCGACCACATTCTGGATCTCAGGGAGCAACTCGCCAAGCTCGACGAGCCGCCGCTCACGCTACATTGAACTCCTGACGGTTACGCAGCAGGTTGGCGTAGCCAGCCAGGAGGTAGGGCCGCTCCGCCGCCGGGCAACTGGTAAGCCGTTCGGCAAATCTCGCTTCTACCTCCGGGAGCGGCGCCACGGTGTCGCATTCGAGTCCCGTGCCCTGCTCCCGGGCTGCCTGCACATGAGTGGGAAACACGCGCATGCCGGTGACGATCTCACGATCAATGGCGTGGGCAACCGCTTGGGGGTCGGCAAACTCACCCTGCAGGGGCGCGGAGAAGCGCAGGTGCACGCGCCCCTTATAGCCGCTCATGCCTTCCACGATGCTGATCAGGTCCTCATCCGTGGGCTTCGAATAACTGCCTTCGCGATCGGTCACGAACAGCTCGTGCGCTTTGATGCGGTCACACGGGTCCAGCTCGTAGGAAATGGCCACCGGCACGATGTGCATCTGCCGCACCAGCTCGCCAGGCTCCAGTCTGTCGTCGCGGTAAGCCAGGCCCAGCATCTTCACCAGGGCGGGATCGGTGCGGTCGAAGCCGTCCTTGGAACGGCCCTGGCGCTGGGCGATCCACACCGAGTGGCCTTCGGCGAGAGAGTGCCGAATGTAGTGGGATGTGCGCGACAGGGCCGCGTACACGGCCCGCGCTCCGCTGGCGCTGCGTTCCACCACGAAGCTCTTGTTCAGCCGCATCAGATCCGCCGCGAAACGGCGGCTCAAGAGGTTGTCGCCCACCGCGCTGCGCGCGGTTTCATGACCGGCACGATTGATCACGAAGTTCACCAGACCGGCATCCATGAAGATGTCTCGGTGATTGGAAATGAACAAGTAAGGTACATCCGTCGGGAGCTGCTCCAGCCCTTCGACGGTGAGTTCCTCGATGGTGTCGTCGATCAGCCTGGCCATGTGGCCGGTTAGAAAAGTCTGGAATTCCGCCACGTTGCGATAGCGCCGGCTTTGCCACTTCAGATACAAGCGCATCAGCCAGTGGGCGAGCGCGGGCGCGCGGCGCTCCAGACCGGGTAGAAGAAACACGCACACCGCGTGGTTGAACTCAGGGTCGGCGGCAAGCCGGTCGATCACCGCGGCCACCTCATCGTCCCGATAAGGCCTGATGCCCTCAAAGTCCTGCATGTCCGCACGTTAGCGACTGACGCGCAGATTACAAGTCGCTGATGGCCCGAAAATTGGCATACCATGAACCACCCGAACGGCGAGGCAACCACCATGGGATTAGGCACCAGGCCCTTCAAGCACGGCCTGCACGATCTGGGTTCCGGCGGATTCGCCTGGCTGCAGCCCGACGGCAGCTGGGGTTGGTCGAATGCCGGGCTCATCGTAGACGGCGATCAGTCTCTGTTGGTGGACACCCTTTTCGACAAGGCGCTCACTGCTGACATGCTCAAAGCCATGCGCCGGGCCTCACCGACCGCGGCCGGCCAGTTCGACATGCTGGTCAACACCCACGCCAACGGCGACCACTGCAACGGCAACGAGTTGGTAGGCGGCGCGGAGATCATCGCCTCCAAGGCCTGCGCCGAAGAGCTGGCGGCCGAGAATCCCAGGATGATGCAGATCATGAGGGAGCGCGCGCCGGACATGGGCGAGGTAGGCGAATTCTTCATGCACTGCTTTTCCACCTTCGACTTCAGCGACATCAACCACGTGCTGCCCACGCGCACCTTCGAAGGCGAGCTACAGGTCAACGTGGGAGACAAGGCCGTGCTGCTCAGGCAGGTGGGGCCCGCTCACACCGCCGGCGACGTGCTTGCCTACGTGCCCGACGACGGACTGATATTTACCGGCGACATCCTGTTCATTGAAGGCCACCCCATCCTGTGGGCGGGGCCGGTAGGCAACTGGGTGGCCGCCTGTGACTATATGCTCGGGCTCGACGTAGAAACGGTGGTGCCCGGCCACGGCCCCATCACCGACAAGCGCGGCGTACAGGCCGTTCGCGACTACCTCACGTACATCGAGGCCGAGTCGCGGGCACGCTTCGATGCCGGCATGTCGGCGCAAGAGGCGGCCATGGACATCTCCCTGGCCGACTTTGATTCCTGGGGAGATTCGGAGCGGATCGCGGTGAACGTGTCGGTGCTCTACAAGGAATTCAGCGGCGATACCGAACCAGCCAGTACGGCCGATCTGTTCGCACTCATGGCCAGGCTGCACAAAACCCGGCGCGGCTAGCCCGCGCCAACGGCAGCGCGCACGAGCAGCCACGCGCCCATGCCCAACAGGCAGGTGAACGCCACCCGCCGCATACCTGCCTCGGAGCGCGGGCGCCATCTCACGCCGGCCCAGGTTCCCAGCAACACCAACGGCACGCCCACGCCGACATAGAGCCATACAGCCGACGTGAGCCCCCCATTCAATCCCACCACCAGGGTGCGGGTCGTCGTGGTTACCGCAAAGCAGGCCAACAGAGTGGCTCGGATCTGCGCCACCAGCAGCGGCTGACGATAGGCGAACCACCCCATGACCGGACCGGACGCAGAAAACAGCCCCCCCAGCAGGCCGCCGGCCGCACCGGCCGCTACCCACGCCACAGGCCGGGAAGGTTCGGGTCGGGTTTGTGGGCGCATCAACATGGAGAGGCTGCCGATCACCACAAAGGCGCCAAGCATGGCTTCCAGCAAGCGCACGTGTTCCGCCGCGAGGGTGTCCAACCAGGCCACACCCACCCATATCGCTGGCACCTGACCCAGACACAGAAGACCCCACGAACGCCGGTGAATCTGGCCGATCTGTCCGCGCAGCGCCACCAACACGTTCAAGAGCGCCAGCAGGCTGATCACCGCGGTGATGGTGCGCATGTCCAGCGCGTGGGAGAGCGCGATGATGGAGAGCACGACAAAGCCCAGGGCGAACCCGGTCACTGCCTGAACGTAGCTCCCCAACCCCACCGCTAGGCAAAATACCGCGACCACCCAGGGTTCCAAGCGACCTACTACAGCGCGCGCTCAGGCGTCGCCGCCTCCACCGTGAGCAGCCTTAAGATGTAGTAGCAGCTGCAGAACAGGCACCAAATCAGCGGCACGAGGTAAGGCAACAGCAGCGGGCCCCAGAACCCCAAGGCATTGAGCACCAGCGAGGTAACCACCACGACCCCTGTAAGATTCAGCGCCACGCCCAGCCCGACCCTGTCGTAATCCTCTCTTCTTCTCGCCGCATTGACATTCCACAGACCGCAAACGACCCAGCCGCCATTGACGACGGCGCAGCCGATGCTACCCCAGATCCGCGCCGCCCCAAAACAGTTGCACGGCGAGTCCACAGGTGACATCGTCCAGGTCTCAGATCGACCACAGAACAATCAAAACAGGGAGGACTCCATGATCAGCAGCGGACCCACCGAAGACAGACTGGCCATTCGTGAGCTGGTGGAATCGTACAACGACGCGGTAATGCGTCACGACGGTGAAGCCTGGGCCGCCAACTGGCGCGACGACGCCACCTGGACAACCCCCGGTCGCGACCTCACCGGCAAAGAGAACTTCTTCCCGGCGTGGAAGGAAGCCATGTCCGGCTTCTCGTTCGTTGGCTTTTTCGCCTCCGCGGGACCCATCGTCGTCGACGGCGACACGGCTCACGGCACCTGGTACCAGCAGGAATTCCTGCAGCAGAAAGACGGAAACAAGATGAACATCACCGGTCAGTACGAAGACGACTACGTCAAGGTAGACGGGCGTTGGTACTTTCAAAGGCGGGTGTACACGATCCTCAACGCCGAGTAGCCCGGGCCGCAGCTGGCCACCGCACCCGAAGCGGCGGCTTTTGCGGGCTATTGCTCTGACCACACCGGCAAGACCGGGCCGTTACGGATTCGCCTGCATGAATTCCTGAATGAGGGCAACCAGAGTCTCTGGCGCGTCTTCCTGACAGAAGTGGCCAACGCCGGGCAGCGATATGATGGGTGCGTCTGGAAACAGGCTGCGGAAGTCTGCGCGTGCCTGTTCCGGATGGATGGCGAAGTCTTCTTCACCGGAAGCGAGCATGGCCGGCTTTGCCTTCAGCGCATCCAGGTCCCCGTTCTGCAGGCCTTCCATGACGTAGTTCCGGATGCGGGAGTAATGCACGTCCAGGGGAAACTCGATGCCGCCGATGCAGGACGCTCGATCCGGGAAGGGAGCGGAGTAGGCGCGGATCCATGCCTCGTCCACCGCTGCTGAATTCTGAAATCCAATGATCTTCATCACCGAAAGCACCGTCGAACCCAGCTCGCCAAGAATGCCGCGCAACGTGCCGGCCTCCTCGTGTTTTTCTATCCAACGGAACCACCGCGTCTTTTCAGCCGGCGGCTTCCCCTGCCCGTAGCCGAACAGCGTGTTCATCAGGATCAGGCGCTTGACCCGCTGCGGGTGGCGGATGGTATAGGCCCCGACCATGGGCCCGCCCCAGTCCTGGCAGACGAACGTGATATCCGTCAGCCCTAGATCGTCGATGAACTTCTCCAGGTTCTCCACGTGGGTCTGCAGCGTGTATGCACGATCCTGGGGTGTCTCCGACTTGCCGAATCCCATGTGGTCAGGAACCACCACACGGTAGTCTGCAGACAGCGGACCGATGAAATTGCGATACAGGTAGCCCCAGGTAGGCTCGCCATGCAGGCAAACGATCAGCTCACCGTCGGCGGGACCTTCGTCAACGTAGTGTTGCCGGAACCCCGCCGCCGTCGAAAATTTCGCGGCAAACGGCCAGGTGCCGTCAAACGTTTCGTTCGGTGGAATCATCTCGCGCTTTCAGTCTACCCTGGTTACCGCGGCCCCAGAAATCACCTGACACAACAGGCAGAAAATGAACATAACCAACAGACTATTGCAAACGACCTCGCTGGCACTCCTGCTCGGGATCGCCAGCCTGTCGTTAGCGCAGCACCATCAATCCGTAACGACAAGCATTGCCGCCGTGGAGGAGGAGTTTGCCAACATCCTGCTCAACGCGGACCCGATGCAGCTGACCGAGATGGGTTTAACGGTAGGCGTCCGATTCACCTTCACACATAACGGCCACTCCCACACAGCAACACTGGTGGAGGAGTATGGCGACGTGGAACGCGGTGAGTGGCTCGGACGGATGTGGGAGGACCGGGTTGAGTTGGCCATCAGTTTCGGCAACGCGTGCCCCGAACTCGATTGCGAGGTCGGCGACGCGATCACCATTACCTTAGCGTCCAGCGGGGAGGACGCTGACCGCCAATAGCATCACAGGGTGAAGTATGCGACCAACGCAATGCCCAGCAGCGTAACGCCGATGGTCCACCATAGCTGGCGCATGGACTCGCCCATGTCGGTTTTCTCGAGACTCCCGTACTCGACTTTGTCTGCTTCTTGGTCTTCGTCTGCCTGCATCTAACTCTCCAGATTGTGGCGTGGTTTAGGGCGCGACTTCCGGCTTTATGCGCAAACCGACACATTTTAGCGGTTCATCCACCTCAGCCTATACTCCCAGCCGTCGTGTCGAGATGATGCCTTTTGGGCTCCCCGTGGGAAAGCCGTCTGCTTACCAGGCAGACGAAGCGTATGTCTTCATGCGCTACGCGCACGAGGATGCAGACGCTACCGGGGCCTTGGACGACGATGTGTTCGAATCTCGGATTGTCCAATTCGACAGTACGTACACGCGCACCCACTACTAAAGATACTTTGGCATTCGGGATTGAGAGAGGGTCGAAATCAGCAGTTCGTAGACTGCAGACGAATCAAAAGTTCCAGCGCTGCGCAGCTAGCGTCGTCGGGATGTGTCAGCGCGCAGTAATGGCGTTGTCGATCACCAGCGCGGTGCCGTTAACGTGCCTGGCCTCGTCGGAGGCCAGATACAGAATGCCGTTGGCAACGTCTTCCGGAGCACCCGCTGCTCCAAGGCCGGGCAGTTCCTGACCGCTCTGCAGACCCGTCATGGGAGTGGCGATAGGGCCGGGATGCACCGAGTTGCAGCGCACGCCGTTGCGCTGGTCCATGCAATACACGGCCGTTGTCTGGGTGAGCGAGCGCACCACGGCTTTGCTGGCTGCATAGGCCACCAGCGGCGGCGCACCGGAATAACTCGCCATGGAGGCCACATTGACGATGCTGCCGCCCCCGACCTCGGCCATAGCCGCCACCGCATGCTTGCAGCCGAGAAACGGACCGTCGGCATTGACCGCCATCACCCGGCGCCACTCCTCCATAGTGGTACTCACCACGTCCGTACCGGACAGGATTCCAGCATTGTTAACCAGCACATCGAGCCGTCCGTAACGGGCTACCACCTGCGCAATTCCCGTTTCCCAGGCCGCCTCGTCCGTGACATCAAGGGCGAGAAAGCTGGCAGGCTCTCCGAGACCCCCAACAACCTCGCGTCCTGCTGCTTCGTCTAGGTCGGCCAGCACCACAATGCCGCCTTCCCGCGCGAACGCCTTAGTTGTAGCCAGTCCTATGCCGGAGGCGCCCCCGGTCACGAGACACACCTTGTCTTGCATACGTCCCATTGGGCTGAAGCTTACCCTTTTTCCAGCTGCGCAGTCACCAGCAGTCATTGGCAACTCTTCGCGGGGATGGTGAATGCAGAGCTCACCTGTATTGAGCGCCCCTCATGAAGGCGATCTCCTTGAAGCGCAAAGGCCGAGACATCAGCCAGTTCGCTGCCGGCTAAACCCCGTGCAATCTGCGCATTCTGCACGCAATGGACAACCACCCAAACGCCGGTTAGGCACCCAACACCCTTCACAGGGGGGCCGTTGAGGGGTATACAGGTGTCACGAGGACACGACAGGGGACTACCAATGGCACTACCGCAAGATATTTCTCCGCTCAATGCTGAGCTGATGGACACGATCTCATCGTCGTCCGAAATGGAATGGATGGAATACGAACCAGGTGGGGCGATGAAGGTTCTGTGGACCAGCGCAGAAACAGGGCGTTGGATCGTGCTGTTCAAGTGGGACAAGGGGTTCGTGGCCGACCAGCACAAACACCTCAGCGGCGCCTTCGCCTTCGTGCTCAAAGGCAGCCTGCAGGTACGTGATGGCATCTACAACCAGGGTGACTTCGTCTACGAGCCAAACGGCATGCTGCACGGAGCAACGACAGCGTTGGAAGACACCGAGTACCTGTTCATGTGCGACGGACCGGTACTGTTCTACGACGAAAACGGCTTCACCAGCTACATGGGCTGGGAAGAGCTGCGCCGCATGGACGAAGAGCACAAAGCGCAGGTTTCAGCTGGCTGATCACATGGCTCTTGTGGCGCTCAACTTCGTTGGGCGCCGATTACCCCGACAAACTAAAAGAACACGAACGACCGAACCACCACGTTCTTACGGCAAGGCGCATCTTCGGCCGCGGTGGGATCCACGCAGGCCGAGTGGAACGACCAGCGCGACACCGAGCCGTCGGTTATGGAGTCGTAGCACTTGAGCATCGACACCTCGGTGGAGGTCTGCTGCGGGAACCAGTACCACTCGTGCTCGGGCCGGTAGGTGAAACGCGTGGTCTCGCCCACGCGATCGTCATAGATCCGATAGTTGGTGATGTACGGCTGATCCGCGAACGAAGGCCACGCACACAACACGAAGGGATACTGGCCCACCGGCTCCATGGGCTTGGCCAGATTGATGGACATGAAGCGCCGCGAAAGCTTGGCGTCGGCTTCTTCCGCCGTGTAATGCTGCGTTCGTCCGAAGTTGCGCAGGTTGTGAATGAGCAACTCCCGTGCACGCACACGACCGCTGTTGTCGTTTAAGTCGTTATGCACGATGTTGGCGTATTGGGCGTTCACACCCGGGTTCTTGTTGTTCTGATCTTCCGTGCGATCGCCGCTGTAGTCCTTGTCGAACACATCATGGTTGTACACCAGCGCGTCCGTCGCCCCCGGGAATAAGTCCAACAGCAGCTTTTCCATCTCGGGATAAAACACGCGCTCCACTTCCGCCGCATCGTAGAAGTTCTCGCACTTCGACTCGCAGTGGGCCAGCGCCAGGCCCAGCCTGTCCATACATTCAGAGCTCGTAGGCGACAAACCCGGGTAGTACTCCTCGAGCCGCCGAGCGTCGCGCAGTACCTGGGGGAAATACAGGCAGCGTCGGGCGGTATCATGCTCTTCCTTGCGTAGCGCCTGAGCATCCGCCTCACGTGACGGGTCGCGCCAAAGCGCATTGGAAGAAACGATGGAGTACGACGGTTGCTCATGAATCGTATAGCGCAACGGCAGCACCACGCCGCCTTCGGGCGCCTGCATGCCGCTTGCGCGGATGTGTGCGAGGCACTCCTCATAGTGACGGAACCCCACGCCCCATTTGGTCTCGATAGGCCCGGGCGGCGCGTTTTCGAGCAGGTCGGTGACTGCCTGTCCTTCCCCCACGGCGATCTGCTCGAACGCGGCGCGAGTCGCCTCGGCCGTTCCCGCATCTCCATCGCGATCAAACGACATGTAGGACAGACCGCCGTTGGCCGCAATCGGCGGCGGCTGCCCCTTGGTCAGCTCCAGGGGAGGAACGTATCGCGCCGAATTGCCCTTCTCGGACCCCGCATCACGGTCCGTGCTATGTCGAGGCTGGCTCATGGAAAGCCCCCGCTGGTAAACCGCTAATCCTGGCACACCTGTCCCAATGGGGGAAGCAGGTCGACCCGAACGCCCGGCAACACTCAAAAACAACTCACAAACGCACCACTGCCCACACATTCTAGTCACAGCTTTAGGGGCGTCGCTCCGTTACTGTCGCCGTCCCCATATCGGGAAAGCTTTGAGCCATGCACTTGTCAAAAGCGCTTCTGCTAGCGCTTACGCTAATGGTAGGAACCGACGCGTTTGCCAACTGCGCCAAGCGCGATCTGTACGGGTTTTGGCACGTGATCTCCCTCGGGAGCAGCGACGGTGTGGGATCCGTCTGCATCATCGCCCTCAACGCCCTGGGCAAGGTGAAGAGCTCGTCGAGCTGCGAGCTTTTCTCGGATACTTCCGCCGAGCGCACGGCGTTCGACCTGGATCCATCATCGTCGCTCACCGTGAACCGTCAATGCCATGTCAGCGGCGGGCTCGGAGAAGCCGGCAGGCCACTGCTGGCCATAGATGGCCAGATGAGCCGAGAAGGTGAGTATATCCAGGGCACGCTGGAGGCTGACGCGCCAGACGACGTCGGGTCCGACGTCTTCATAGCCATCAAAATGAAGTAACCCGCCGCGGCTCCATACGCCTCTCCCCTGCGCCCTACCGAGATTGGGTCAACGTCCCACAGAGGCCAATAATCACTCCGGGCGACAACACCGCCTATAACATGTTTTCACACGTCCTAAATACTACCCCGCACATCTGCCGCTTTTTCCAACCGCTCCTCGTGCAGCGGATTGTCACCTCTAGTCCGAGATGCCCTCCTAACGGACTCTGTTGGCGCACGTTGGCCAACCGAGTTGGTGGTATAGTCCGGCGCCGAACCCTCAACGGACGCCAAATTTGGACCTCAATCTCACCGGCAAGTGTGCCTTGGTAACAGGCAGCTACCGGGGCACAGGAATGATCATCGCTCAATGCCTTGCGCGCGAAGGCGCCCGGGTGCTGGTTCACGGCCTCAAGGCAGGCCAGGCCGAAGCCGCTGTGGAACAGTTAGGTCTGGGGGAACCCGTCACCGGAGACATCACCAACGACGACGGCGCCGCGCAGCTCATCAATCAGATGGCGGGTAGCCACATCGACGTTCTGGTCAACAACTACGGTACAGCCGATGCAGGCAGTTGGGAGACCAGCAGCAGCGACGAGTGGGTGGTCGCGTATCAAAAGAACGTACTGTCTGCCCAGCGCCTGATCACCAGCCTGCTGCCAGCCATGCGAGATGCCGGCTGGGGGCGAATCATCAACCTGGGCACCATCGGATCCACCCGCCCCAACGCGCGCAATCCGCAGTACTACGCTTCCAAGGGCGCGCTGGCTACCATGACGGTGAGCCTGGCCAAAGAGTTGGCCGCTAGCGGGGTGCGGGTCAATCTGGTCTCTCCCGGGATAATCCTCACGCCCGAGGTGGAGGCTGCATACCTGGCACGCGGCCAACGCAAGGGCTGGGGTTCCACCTGGGACGAAATCGAGCCCCATGCCGCCCGTGACATTCCCATCGGCCGCATCACGCGCCGCGAAGAGGTCGCCAGTCTGGTGGCCTATCTGGCCAGTCCTTTGGCGGACGCTATCCACGGCCAGAACATCAAGATCGACGGCGGCATCCTGGACATCGTGTCGTGAGCCACACCCCCGCTCGCCTACTTGGGCTGTGCGCGCTGCTCGCCGGGCGCTATCTGCCCGTGATGGTACCGCGGCGTCTCCGAACTCGAATAGCAGACACCTGCGAGGAGCGCTGGCGCTACCGAGAAACAAACGAGCGTACAAGCTCGTGAGCGTGTGCGTAATAACCGGAACCACACAGGGCATCGGCTTTGAGACGGCCCGAGTGGTGGCCTCGCGGGGCATGACAGTAATCATGCTGAACCGGGACGCCGATCGTGGAAAGCAAGCAGCGCGAAAGATCCGCGAAGACACAAGCAACCCACAGGTAGTCAATCTTCAGTGCGATCTTGCAAGGCTTAAGTCGGTAAGCCATTGCGCGGAAGCCATTCTGCGGGACCACGAAAGCGTGGACATACTTGTCAACAATGCAGGGATAATGAATGGCTCCCTGGAGTACTCCAGCGATGGTATCGAGCTGACCTTCGCCGTCAATCACTTAGGGCCTTTCCTGCTCACCAATCTGCTGATGCCAGCGCTGCTGACCAGCGAACAGGCGCGGGTCGTGAACATTGCTTCGAGCGTGCACACGCTAGGACGCCTGAATTTCAAAGAACTCAATTCCACGCGCTACGGCACCATGCGCGCCTATGCCCGTTCCAAGCTGGCAAACGTCATGTGCACGTTGAAGCTGGCCGAAGACTACGCCCACACATCGATTACCGCCAATTGCATCCACCCCGGCGTGGTGGCCACAAACCTGCTGCCAGCCAACCGACCGCTGCTGCGAGGCGGCGGCAAACTCGTTCGGAGGGTCATGCGCACCCCCGCCCAGAGCGCAAGCGCTGTGGCTTATCTCGCACTGTCCGAGGAACTCTCCAACATAACCGGAAAGTACTTCTCGCCGACGAAGCGCATCAGAAAACCATCACGTGCAGCAAGAAACCGAACTGCCCAAGCCCAGTTGTGGAGCGCCAGCGAAAAGCTCACCGGGCTCGCTTGAGTTGACCTAGCGGCTGGTCTATCTTGCTTGTCTCAGTTATGCGCACGCAAAGGTGGCGTTGCGATGGCGATGCAGCACTGGTCAGCCGTTGAGATCAACGACACATTCTGCCGCATGCCGCGGCAACATGTACTGGAGCAACGGGCCGAATCGGTGCCTGCGCATTTTCACTTGGCCATCAAGGCTTCCCGGCGCATCACTCACCAGGCAAAGCTCCAGGAACTGGAGGCCTGGATCAATCGCGCTCGTAACACAAAAGCGAACACAACCTTTGCGTTCCTCAAGCAAGAGGACGACGGCGCCGGGCCCGCCCTGGCGGAAAGCTTTCTGGCCTGCACCGAACGTCCCACCGCTATGCACGCACCGCGCAAACGTCCGTCGGCCAAAGAGCGTCGCGCCTAACAGGTGGATTCCACGCCCAAGGACCTGGCCGCCACCATCGCCACTGGCTTCGAAAGCTACCGAGAGCGCTTTCAGGCCATCACGCGAGCGGCCATAGATCATTTCGCGGCCGGGGACTGGGCTGCAGCCCATGCCCACAGCGCGCAAAGGCTGGCTACCCACGCCAATCATCTGCAGCGCACCGTGGCGGAGGTGGGCGAGCAGCTGCAGGGCGATGCGATTCCCCACAGTCTGTGGGCGGACACCCGCGCCGCCTACGTGTCGCTCATCGCTTCCGAGTACAACGCCGAGCTGTATGAGACTTTCTACAACTCGGTACACCGGGCCATCACCGAAGACGGCCCGGTAAACGATGACGAAATGTTCGTCAGCACCGAATTTCCCGCGCCACCGCACCCGCCTACGGAGCCGATACTGGATGTGTACGACATGGCCGATGATGTGGTGGGCTGCGTACGCGCCATACTGAAGAGCTTTGACTTCAAACTGGAATGGCAGAATCTGGATCGCGACGTAGGCAACGTGCTGCGCTCGCTGGCAGAGGAGCGCGGCGAGATTCGCAACCCGCGCCTGCTGAACGTGGAAATTCTCAAATCCGTGTTTTTCAGAAACAAGGGTGCGTACGTGATCGGGCGCCTGAGCTACCCCGATCAGTTCGGCGAGCAGCTAGTCTGGCCCTTCGTTTTGCCACTGCTCAAGGACCACCAGGGGAAGCTCTACGTCGACACCCTGGTCTGCGACGAGGACGAGCTCTCCGTAGTGTTCAGCTTCACTCGCGCATACTTCATGGTGCACACCGACTATCCTCACGCGCTGGTGGACTTTCTCCAGACTCTGCTGCCCCGCAAGACCCGCTCGGAGCTTTACGCCTCCATCGGGCTTCACAAACATGGGAAAACGGTGTTCTACCGGGACTTCGTCGCGCATCTCGAACGCACAGACGACAAGTTCATCGTGGCGCCCGGCATCAAAGGCATGGTGATGACGGTGTTTTCGCTACCGTCCATGCAGATCGTCTTCAAGGTCATCAAAGATGAATTCGCCCCCCCGAAAAACATCACCCACCAGCAGGTAAAGGACAAATACCATGTGGTAAAGCGGCACGACCGCGTGGGACGCATGGCCGACACCCAGGAATTCGAAAACATGCTGTTTCCCCGCCACCGCTTCGATGCGGAACTGGAGGCTGAACTGCTGGAGGTAGCGCCATCCAGCGTAGCGGTCGTTGGCGACTCGCTGCTTATCAAGCACCTGTACACCGAACGCCTGATGACACCCTTGAATCTGTTCATCGAAACCGCCGACCAAGAACAGCTGCGTGAGGCGCTGGACGAATACGGCAATGCCATCAAGCAGCTGGCGGCAGCCAACATCTTTCCCGGCGACATGCTGCTGAAGAATTTCGGCATCACGCGCCACGGGCGGGTGGTGTTCTACGACTACGACGAGATCAGCTACCTGACCGATGTGAACTTTCGCGCCATTCCGGAGCCACGCACCCCTGAGGAAGAGATGTCCGCAGAGGTCTGGTACACGGTGGCGCCGCAGGACGTATTTCCCGAGGAATTTCGACGCTTTCTATTCGGGCGCAGAGCCATCAAGCAGCTGTTCACCCAGATGCACGGCGATTTGTTCGACCCCGAATACTGGCAAGGCCTGCAGAACAACATCAACGAAGGTCAGGTCATGGACGTGTTCCCCTACCGGCGTAAAAAGCGCTTCGCAAACGTATAACCGCGCCGCCCGACCACCCGAAAAGCAAGGCATTCCGAGCCCCAGCGCCTGGTAGTGCAACTTCCCGCCAGGGGCGTATGCTAAAAGAAAATCTAGTTGGGAGTGGGGCATGGCTGACGACAACGGCTTGACGCACCACGAGATTACGATCTACCTGGCGGGCGGGGCCACATTGGGGACGTTCAAAGCCGCCTGGAGCAAACACATCGTCAGCGACGTAGGCGAGCTGACCAAGGATTACCACGCCTGCATGCGCGGCAAGCGGCACAACCGCTTCAAGTACCATCTGCACGACCAGGAGCAGCGCGCTTCCCAGTCGCTGATCGTGGATTTCAACCAGGTTACCGCCATATCCGACCGCGTGGTGTTGCACTAGCATGCACAGAGCCACCGTCGCCAGAAACGCAATTGGTCCGCTGCTGGATCAGCTCATCATACAGCTGGACACCGAGGGCAGAGCCACCCAGCGGGCACACTTCGACCGAATCCGGCGGCGCCTGTATCTGGCACAGCATGACACCGAGCTGGCAACACCCATTCTGGAACTGTCGACGTCCGCGGCAGTAGGTTTCCGTTTTTCGAGCGAGGTAGACGTGCTAATCGCACGTATTCTGGAGAAAGCCGAGGAGCTGGCCCGCGAACTGGAGTACGCGGACCCGCCCCGACACTAGCCGGCTAAGATCCCGTGGGCACCTCGCTGAAGGGGATGCCTTTATCCAGCCTAGGCTCCTGCGGCAACCCGAGCACGCGCTCCGCTATGATGTTGGCCATGATCTCGTCGGTACCACCGGCGATGCGGCCACCCGGCGCGCCCATGAACGCCTGTTGAAACAGGCCGGCTTCTGGCGCGAACTCTGGATCCCACACAGCGCCAGACATCTCCAGCAGGTCCATGGCGAACGAGGCCATGTCCTGAGTCTTGGGCGCACCCACCAGCTTGCCGATGGAGTTCTCCGGCCCCGGCACCGCACCCTGGGACAATGCCGTCATGGAGCGATAGCCCGTGTATTTCAACCCGGACTCCTGACAGTACCAATCCGCCAGTTTGGCGCGCACGGAGCTGTCCTCGATGGCGGGTTTGCCGTCGATGTTCACCTTCTGAGCGAGTTCGAACAGCGAGCTGAAGCGCACCGGCGAGCTGCCGCCACCGATGGAGGCGCGCTCATTCATCAAAGTGGTGATGGACACCTGCCAACCTTGGCCGACCTCACCGAGACGCTGGCTGTCGGGGATACGCACGTCGGTGAAATACACCTCGTTGAAGTTGGCGTCGCCCGATATCTGCTTAATGGGCTTGATCTCGACACCCGGCGACTTCATGTCCAGGAAGAAATACGTCAGCCCCTTGTGCTTGGGCACACTGGGGTCGCTGCGCGTGACCAGAATGCCCCAGTCCGAATAGTGGGCGCCCGACGTCCAGATCTTCTGCCCGTTGATCACCCAGTCGTCGCCGTCGCGCTCGCACTTGGTGCGCAGAGCGGCAAGGTCGGACCCACCGGCGGGCTCGCTGAACAGCTGGCACCAAACGTCTTCGCCGCTGGCGAGCCTTGGGATGAAGCGATCGGTTACCTCGTCGGAAGCCCAGGTCATCAGGGTAGGTGCTGCCATCCCCTGTCCGATACCGAATACACCCAGAGGCAAGTTCGAGAACTTAGCTTCTTCCTGGTTCCAGATCACCTGCTCGATGGCGGTAGCTTCCTTGCAACCATACTTCTTGGGCCAGCGCAGGCAGGCCCATCCCGCCTCGTACTTGCTCTTCTGCCAGAGCTTGGCGCGCTCCATAAAATCGAGGCCTTCCATCTCCGCTTCCGTGGGGACGTTGTCCGTCAGCCACGCACGGGCTTCCTCGCGAAACTGTGCCTCTTCGGGGGTGTCTTTGAAATCCATAATGTTCTCCTAGGCCTAAAGGCCGCCTTATGCCGCGTTGCTCTGCTCGACCGCGGTGATCAATCTGCTCTGCCACATACTTTCGCTGCCCAGATTCACGGACAGCAGCTTGGCGCGCCGGTAGTAGAACTGGCAGTCGAACTCCCATGTGAATCCCATACCGCCGTGAGTCTGAATGTTCTCCTTGGAGGCGTAGTAGAAAGCCTGGGTGGACGAAACCCGAGCCGTTGCAGCAGCAATCGGCAGCTCCGCCGCGTCGGTATCCAGCGCCCAGGCGCCGAAATAGCAGTTGGAACGAGCCAGCGTGTTCTTCACGTACATATCGGCCAGCTTGTGCTTGATGGCCTGATAGGAGGCAATGGGGCGCCCAAACGCGTATCGGCCCAGTGCGTACTCCTTGGCCATTTCCAGAGATGCCTGAGCGCCACCCACCTGCTCCCAAGCGAACAGCACAGCGGCCCGATCCAGAAGCTTCTGCGTGAGCGCCCAGCCGTCGGATGGATCCCCCAGCGCCTCGGCCGGCGCACCGTTGAAATCGATGCGGGAATGGCCCCGGGCAAAATCCAACGTACGAACCGACTCCCGCTCTGCGCCGGCGCCGTCCAGATCCACCAGATAGAGGCCGTTGCTGGCCACCACGACCGCCACATTGGCAATACCGCCGTCGGCCACCGGAATCTTGGTGCCCGTCAGCGCACCATCGCTCACCGATGTCTGCAGTTCTTCTGCGGTTGCGCGACCATGTCCTTCGGACAGGGCGAAGGTGCCGATGGCCTCACCGGCGGCCAGCTTAGGCAGCCAGGCTTCTTTCTGCTCCTGGGAGCCCGCCATCAGGATGGCCTCGGTAGCCAGATAAACGGACGAAGAAAAAGGTACCGGTGCTGCCACGCGACCCAGTTCTTCAGCTATCACCGACAACTCCAGGTAGGAAAGCCCGAGCCCCCCGAACTCCTCGGGAATCACGGTGGCCGTGTAGCCCATCTCGACGATTTTCTGCCACAGATCGGCATCGTATTCGGCGTCGCCGTCCAGCACCGCGCGTACGGCGGCCGGCGGGCAGTTGTCAGCCAGAAACCCCTGCGCCTGCTCGCGCAGCAGATTCTGGTCTTCGTTGAATTCGAAGTTCATCGCGTCTCCCAAACTCAGCTGTTATTCGATTATTTGTGCCCAGCCGAGCATTTTGTCCACTTTGGGCAGAAAAGGCGAGCCCAGGTAGAATGGCGTATGGCATCAAGCAAATCGTCAGGCGACTTCGGCAATTTGGGATTCGTCCGCACAGCGGCGGTGGCACCGCAACTGGTACTGGCCGATCCCGCCGCCAACGCCCGCCACATCATCGAGGGGTTCGACGAACACGCGGCGCAAGGCGCCAGCATCGTGCTGTTTCCGGAGCTCGCCATTACCGGATACTCCTGCGAAGACCTGTTCTTCAGCCTCGATCTGCGCCGGGCCACCCGAAGCGCCCTGGAGGAGATCACGGCCGCCGTGAAGGATGCCGTCTGCGTGGTGGGCACCCCCTGGCTGCTCGACGACGGCCGCTTGCTCAACTGTGCCGCCGTCATCAGCAATGGCGCGGTACGCGGGCTCGTGCCCAAGATCGCGCAACCCAACTACGGTGAGTTCTACGAGCAACGCTGGTTCGCCTCCGGCGCCGGCGTGAACGCGGAGGTAACGGATGACGCGCTGGGCGCCTTCCGGGTGAGCGCCAACCAGATTTTCCGCGCCGGCCGGGCGCGCTTCGCGGTGGAAATATGCGAGGACCTGTGGGCGCCAGAAAACCCGGGCAACCGTCACGCGCTGGCAGGCGCGGACATCATCGTCAATCCCTCGGCCTCCAACGAGCTGGTGGCCAAGGCCGACTATCGCCGCGACCTGGTGCGCATGGCCAGCGCGCGAGCGATCTGTGCGTACGTGTACGCCAGCAGCGGTGTTTTCGAATCCACCAAAGACATGGTGTTCGGCGGCCATATGCTGGCGTTCGAAAACGGCCTGGCACTGGCGGAAAGCGAGCGTTTCCAGTTGCAGGCAACGTCCATCTGCGCCGACATCGATCTGGACAAGCTGCGTCACGAACGCATGCAGAACACCACGTTTACCAACGCCGAGCGGCCGCACACCTATCACTACGTACCCACGCTGGCTGATCCGCCACCACTGGCGAACCTGCAGCGCACTTACAGCGCGCACCCATTCGTGCCCGACGACGAGCGCGACATCGACGCCCGGGGCGGCGAGATTCTGAACATTCAGGCCACGGGCCTGGCACGACGCATGCTGGCGGCCAACGCAGAGACGCTGGTCATCGGGCTCTCCGGTGGGCTCGACTCCACATTGGCGTTCCTGGTCTGCCTGGAAGCGGTGGCCAGGCTCAATCGCGAGCGCAGCTCGATTCACGCCGTGACCATGCCGGGCCCTGGCACATCCGAGCGCACACTGACATCCGCCCACGCGCTTTGTGAGCATACGGGGGTGCGAATCAGCGAGATACCCATCGGCGATGCGGTAACCCAGCACCTCAAAGATCTGGAGCACGAAAGCGAAACCGACGTGGTGTTCGAAAACGCCCAGGCCCGGGAGCGCACCCAGATCCTGTTCAACTACGCCAACCAGAACAACGGGCTGGTGGTTGGCACGGGGGACCTGTCCGAGCTGGCGCTGGGATGGTGCACATACAACGCCGACCATATGGCGAGCTACAACGTCAACGCCAGCGTGCCGAAAACGCTGATTGCCTACATCGTGAGGTGGTATGCGGCGCATCGGGCAGAACCAGCGCTGGCCGCGGTGCTGGAGCGGGTGCTGGACACGCCCATCTCGCCGGAACTGCTGGCGCCCGATGCGCAGGGCGACATCAGCCAGCAGACCGAATCCATCATCGGCCCCTATGAGCTGCACGACTTCTTTCTGTTCCACTTTCTGCGCGGTGGGGCAGACGCCTACAAATGCTACCGACTAGCGCAGCTCGCCTTCGCGGACCGCTACGACGGCGCCACTCTGCGCAGGTGGCTGGGCGTGTTCTATCAGCGCTTTTTCTCCCAGCAGTTCAAACGCACCACGTTGCCGCCAGGACCCAAGGTGGGCACGGTGAGTCTGTCGCCCCGCGGCGATTGGCGAATGCCCGACGAGGCCAGCGTGACCCGTATCGTCAACGAGATCGCTGGCTTCTCCTAAACGTCGTGGTAATGTGCCGCCAATGGCCAAACACAACCCAATAAGCGCGTCGCGCGCTCTGATCGCCCTGCTGTGTCTATCGATCAGCTCGCTGGGACACACCCAGCAGAGTGCGTTCTGCGGCGACACGGGCGTGTGGATTCAGATTCTCGGTGCGGGCGGCCCGGAGCTCACAGATGGCATGACCAGCGCCAGCTATGTAGTGTGGCTCGACGACAAAGCCCGCTTGCTGGTGGATGCAGCGCCCGGCTCTGCCGCGCATTTCGACGCATCCGGCGCCAGTTTCGAAGATCTCGACGCAATCGTGTTCACGCAACTCCATGCGGACCATGCCGCCGATTTTCCCAGCTTTGTTGAAGGCTCCCGATACGCTTCCCGGGAACGGCCCCTGGCAGTGCTTGGACCCGACGGCAACGAGCAATACCCGGACACCCAGACATTGGTGGAGCGTCTGATCGGCCGCCAGGGCGCCTTTCCTCAGCTTGCCCACCTGCTCACCTACCGCTCCAGCGACGGCTACAAGATCAACGTGCGCAACGTGCCTTCTACCGGGCGCCGGCGCTGGTCCCGATTCGGCACCGAGAACATCCGCCTGGCCGCCATGCCGGTGCATCATGGCACCACGCCAGCCATTGCCTGGCGCGTAGAAGTGGCGGGCCAGGTCATCGTGTTTACCGGCGACTTCAGCAACCAGAAGAACGTGATCTACAGCTTTGCCGAGAACGCCGACGCGCTGGTGGTGAGCCACGCGATTCCCGAGACGGCGCGCGGCGAGCTTCGCGAACGCTACGCGCTGCCCAGCCAGCTGGGTCAGATTGCGAATCAGGCCAACGCACGCATGCTCATTCTGGGGCATCGCATGAGCCGCACGCGCGGGCGCGAAACCCAAAGCCGAAAGGCCATCGAGGAGCACTACAACGGTGCGTTGGTCTTCGCCAACGACCTCGAATGCTGGGGTCTGTGACCGCACCGGAATTTCAACCGTTACTGCATTACTGGTTCGGTGAGCTGACCCACGGCTTGGCCGATGCCGACCATCGCAAACGCTGGTTCAGCGGTGGAGCCGAGTTCGACGCCGAGCTGAGCGATAGGTTTGCTCACCTGGTGGAAGGCGCTCTGCGAGGGGATCTGGATGATTGGCACCACAGCACCCGCGGATGCCTTGCCTACGTGCTGGTGTGCGATCAGCTCACCCGCAACATCTTTCGAGGCAAGCGTCATGCGTACGCGGGCGATGCCCGCGCTCTGGACACGGCTTGCGATGCGGTGGCCCGGGGCGTGGACGTTGATCTGGCGCTCGACGAGCGCGCCTTCCTGTACATGCCTTTCGAACATTCCGAGAACCTGGCCGACCAAAACACATGTGTTGGCTTGTTTTCCGAGCTGAGTGAACAGATCGGCAAGATCCGGCCGGACATGGCGGAGGGGTTTTTGAACTACGCCGTCGGACACCGCGAGATCATTCGCCGGTACGGCCGCTTCCCGCATCGCAATGCAGTGCTGGGGCGGCAATCCACAGACGACGAGCAACGCTATCTGGCCACCGCAAGCGGGTTCGGGCAATAGGGTCTCCCGTTGGGCTAAACTGCGCCCTCAACTATTGGGGGTAATCATGGAATTCGACATTGAAATGGCCGACCACCTGTTGGCTACCACACGGGCAGTGCGCAAACGCCTGGACTTGTCCAGGGAAGTACCTCGCGAAATCATCAATGAGTGTCTGGAACTGGCCGTACAAGCACCTACTGGCGGCAACACCCAGGGCTGGCGCTGGGTGGTGGTAGACGACGCCGACAAGCGGGCCAAGCTGGCTGAATTGTATGCCAAGGGCGCCAGCGGTTATCTGAAAGCCTCCGCCGAACAGGCGGCCGCCGATGGCAACAAGCAGAATCAGCGCGTGTTCAGCTCCGCCCAATATCTGGCAGACCATCTGGCCGAGGTGCCCGTGCACGTGATCCCGTGTCTCGCGGGTCGTCCACCGGAAAACACGCCAACCTCCATGTACTCCGGATTGTTCGGTTCCATCTACCCCGCCATCTGGAGCTTTCAGCTCGCACTACGCGCGCGCGGTCTGGGGTCGACCCTGACATCGTTGCATCTGGCATTCGAAAAGCAGGCCGCCCAGGTACTGGGGCTGCCCGACGATATCCTGCAGGTGGCGCTGCTGCCGGTGGCCTATACCCTGGGTACCGACTTCAAGCGCGCCCAGCGCCCACCGGTATCAGAGATCACTCACTGGAACACCTGGTAGCCCACCGCCCCAGGCACGCCGGGCGTTAGTAGTCGGCGTATTCCGAACCGGTACCGATCTTGAAGTCCACGGTACTCTGCAGAGCACGCTCGGACTGTGTCTCTCCGTCGTGCACAGCGGGTTTGAACACCCAACTGGTCACGGCCCGCAGCGCGGCAGCGTCGAAAGTGCCGGGGGGACTCGCCGCCACCACTTCCGCATTGATCACCCGTCCCTTGCGGGTTACGTCATAGCGGACCACCACGAACCCCTCCACGCCCGCCGCGCGGGCCTCGCTGGGGTATTCCGGGTGGCTACCCGACACCAGCTCCATCGGCCGGTTGTAGCCCCCCATGCAACCGGCCAGCATCAGCGCACCTGTGAGCAGCCACCTCATCTCGGCCCCCTGTTTCAGATTCATGCCCCCTGCGGGAGCAGCTGTGATGCACGCATACTAACCTACCGCAGCGCGGCATCCGCCATCTGCCCCATGCGGTCCTCCAGCGATGCCATTTCGGTCGCCAGCGCGAGTTGCTCCAGCGAGCGCTGCAGATTTTCGCCACGCCGGGATACCCGGAAATAGACGTCTCCAGCCAGATGATCGGTGAGGAACCGAACACCCAGCATCACCGCCACATAGCGAGGCGCGAGCACCAGGCTGGCCGCATCCACGGACAAGCTGCTGCCCGCGACGAACCCCTGCGCCATGGCTTCGAACAGCGCCGGCGAGAAGCGCCCGCGGGCATTCGCGCCCGAGCGCACGAGATCTCCGAAATCCCAGGCCCAATGACCGTACATCACGGTGTCCAGGTCCAGCACGCAACACGCCTCATCGCCGCGAAACACCAGATTGTTCACCTTGCAGTCACCGTGGATGTATCCGGTGGCCACCTGCAGTTCTTTGGCCAACCAGCGATGGGGGTAGATCTGCTGCAGCGCCTGGGACACCTCGGGGTCGGTGGACCCGGCACGCTCTAACAAACGATCCAGCGCCTGGAGATAGTCTGGCAGGCGCATGAACCCAGGGATCACCTCGGCTAGCCGCTCTCCGGGCAGGTCCGCCATAGCGCTCTGGAAGCGCGCAAAGATGGCGGCCGCTGAGCGCGCGCGCGCTTCGCTCAATGCTTCGGTGGCGATCTCACCAGACACGTGGGCCCAAAGCCGCCACACACTGTCGCCGGGATCCATGACGTAGTCCCGTGCGTCCCGGGTAGCCCGCAGCTCAGGCACCAGGCTAGGCGCTCGCGCCGCCAGATGACGCACGGTACGGCTTACGTTGTCCATCAATGTCGCGGGATCCGCGAACACATCCCGGTTGATGCGCTGAAGCACCCAACGCGGTGGTTTGTCCGGGCCTTGAGTATCCGCTCCTTCATACACAGCAAAGGTGTCGTTGATTAGCCCCGCTCCCAACGGCGCCAGCCGCCCCGCAATCGACCATCCCTCGGACAGGGCGCTGTGCGCTACCGGCAGCACGCTCACCCGGGTGGCTCCAACCAGCGGCACAACATGGGGATGAGCGCCAACATGTACTCGCCCTGGGGCTCGTTCAGGCGCCGTAGACGGGTGAGCGTCTCGGCACGGTCCGCGCCGTCTAGATGCGCAGCCAGGCAGAGCACGACCTCACCCAGTTGACGCTGGCAGCCCACGATCGCCGGCGGGCAGCCATCGAGCGCCGCAAGCTCGCGCCAGCCGTCGATCAGCGCTCGCAGCTGCCCTAGGGCCGATTCGTCACCTTGATCCACCAAGCGGCAAATCGCTTCCACCTCACGCACCAAAAAACTCTCCGGAGGCAGCCCATCCACGATGGCGTTCAGGGGCGTGTTGGCGTCGTAGGGTCGAGCCATGGGCATTTCGCGGCCGGATAAGCGCGCCCGCATTGCATCCTCCCCCAACAAGCGCGCATACCATTTGACCGGTTCTAACAAATCTACGAACGCAAGCCACTGATCGGCAACCGGTACGTCCGCCATGTGCGAGCGCACCGATGCGGCGATATCTATACCCGCCGCCTCCGGCAGCCTTACCAGCCACCGGTCCATCCGCTCATAAAAATCAGCCGTGTCGCTCTGCTCCGGGGGGGACCACAAACGTTCGGCCACGGCAGGCAAGCGGGTCCACAAGCGCACGTCTAGCAGCGATTGGGTCACCAGCTCGCTCCACAGGCATGCCTCGCCGCCCAGCACCTCCCCGCCGAGCGTGCCCTGGGCCTGTGCCTCGCGCCAATGCTGGGTCCACCGCATGCCTTGTGCCACGTGAGACAGACGGGCATCTTCCAGCAGGGCGTCTTCGGCTGCTTCCAGTTCCTGCAGTGACGCTTCCGGATCAAATCCGTAATGCACGTCCGCCGGATAGAACAGGTCGAGATAATAGTTGGCGGAAAGCACCACCTGACGTCCGTTCGCCAGCGCCAGGTCCCGCTGTCGCGCGCCGCGCCAGCACTGCACAACGAACTGTTCGGCCAGATCCGGGTGCAAGGCTTCGTCCCACCCCAGCGGTATGCGGCCCAGGTCCCGCATCATGTTGCCGACCCGGTTCATGAACCGTGCCTGCAAGGCAGCCAGATCGGGAACTCCCTGCTCTTCCAGGTAACCGGCTACCGCCTCGCTGTCGCGCCACGCAGCCGGACTTACCTCGTCTCCACCGATGTGCAGGTAGGCATCGGGAAATATCTCGGCAACTTCGCCCAGCAGCTGGCCGACGGCCGAATAGACGGCTTCACGGGTGGGATCCAGACAGGCGGGATGCACTCCGAAGCGGGCGCTGGGATCAACGGCCTGAGTGCCCAGGTGAGGATGCGCGGCCACCAGGGCGGTGACGTGCCCCGGCATGTCTACCTCCGGCACCAGCCGAATGCCGCGCTCGGCGGCATAGGTGACAAGGTCCGCGAGATCCTGAGCCGAATACTGCTGCTCGTCCGGCATGGGCAGCGACGCGCTGGGAAATCGGAAGGCCTGGTCGTCCGTGAGGTGCAGGTGCAGCACGTTGAGCTTGCAGTAGGCCATGCCGTCGATGGTGCGGCGCAGCGCATCCACGTCCATGAAATGTCGGGCTACGTCCAGCAGCAGACCGCGCCACGGATAGCGTGGCCCGTCGTCCACGCGGCACAGCGGCAGGACGCCATCGTCTCCGGCCAGTTGGGTCAGCGTGGTGAAGGCATGCAGCACCCCCCACTCGCTGGGCGCTTCAATATCCACACCCTGGGAATGAACGTTAAGGCGGTAGTTTTCCACCACTCCCAGGCTCGGGTCACGCTGTGCGAGCGCGGCGCAGTGGACGCGAATGGGGAGTGATGGGGACGCGCCTCCTGAAGCTGCTGGCAGCGTGCCGGCAAAGCGCGCGGCCGCGGCTTCCATACGGGCGCTGCGAGCCGCGGAATAGCTCACCGCCAGCGGCGCGCAGGCCACCTCAAGCCCCCCCCCGCCGCGGATCAGCTGCCGCGGGTAGGGGATCAACGCCGGTGAACCTTGAGTGCGATCAGACCCCATGACACCATGCTCGCTGGATTACCAGGGCGTGGCAACATCAATGGAGATCAAAGAGCGCATGCGCGCCGTGCTGGAAGCCGAAGCCCAGGCAATCGCCGGCATCCAGGTCGACGACAGCTTCGAGCAGGCGGTGCGCATGCTGCTGGACTGCCCGGGAAAAGTGGTTACCACCGGTATCGGCAAGGCCGGGCACGTGGCACGCAGGTTCGCCGCCACCCTCTGCTCCGGCGCCACGCCCGCCGATTTCATCCATCCCGCCGAAGCCGCCCACGGCGACCTGGGTCTGGTAGGCGATAGCGACATCATCATCGCCTTCTCCACCAGCGGCAAAAGCCGCGAAGTGCTGGAGGTGCTGGAGTTGGCCCGGCACCTGAACGTTGGCGGCGTGATCGGCATTACCTCGCACCCCGACTCGGCGCTGCGTACCCTGTCGGATCTGGTGCTGAACATGGGCGTCATCGAGGAACCATGCCCCATCGGCATGACGCCCAGCGCAAGCTCAGCGGTGATGAGCGCCATCAGCGACGCCATCGCGCTGGCACTGATGGAGGCCAAGGAGATCACCCGGGAGCAATTCGGTCTGCGCCATCACGGCGGCTACCTGGGGCGCTCCGCGCGGGTCGACAATCTGCCTCCGGAGTAGCGCTACTCTGGAGTAAAGGCGTAGTAGCGCTGTGTTTCGCGGGATTGGAACCCCATATTGGTGAAGAAATCCGGCGCATGCGCGCCGCCCACCACCAACTCCCGGCCGCCCTTGGATTCCGCCAGGCCGATGGCATGGCCAAGCAGCCAGCGGCCCGTTCCCCGGCGCCGATACGCCGCGTCCACCACCAGCGCCAGCAAGCAAAACGACGACGCACTGAGCGCTCGCAGAACGTAGGCACCGATCACCTGACCGTTGAGCTTCGCCACCCTCATCTGATCCTGCTCGGTCAATGCGCCGGCGTCGAATCCCGCCTCTTCCAGCAGGTCCCAGGGAATCTCGTCGCTATACGGGCGGTACATGCGCACTTCCCACAGGCGCAGTTGTGTCATTGGCCAGCCCTCAACGCCACAACTTCCACCACGGCTTTGAGCGCCGAGGCTTACCGTACAGACGCTCCGTCAGCAGCGGCGCCAACTGGTCGTAGTGGTCCCAATCGTCTCTCACCTCGTAGAGGTCATCACCAAATACCGCGCGGAAGTCATCGAGAAAACTCGCATAGTAGCGCTCACAGAAATCGCGCCCCTGCTCGTTGAACCAACGCGCGTCCAGCGCGCCCGCGCACCCCGAGATCAGCAGCTCCGCGCCGGTAATCTCACGATAACGAACCCGCAGTACGGCTGTTTGCGCCGATTCATCGAGTTCCGCGCCCGTGAGGCCAACGTTGACGCACCAAGCCAGATACATGCCCAGGGGGACAGCGGCTTTGTCCATGGATCCACCAGCGGCGGCCAGGTGGCTTTGCACATCGTCGTAACGCATCTAAGCGGTTCGCGCGTCCAGCGCGCTGATCAGATCGTCCGACAGATCGGCCTGGGATTCGATGCCCTGCTCGCGGAACATCTGCCCGTACGACCGGGACGTGCCGCCGGACATATCGTCGCAAGCCACAACGTGGTCACCCTGGCCCGTTAGGTGCCCGCTCACGGTAGCACCCAGGCAATCGGAATCGAAAGCGAAGCCGAAGCGGGCGCTTTCCAGATTGGCTACGCAAGCCTCGAATGCGCAACGCGTCGGATTCCCGGTGCGCGAATACGCCCATACGATGTGCTCACCGGGAGCCGCTTGCGCGAACGTGGACGTAAGGAACAAGGGCGTCACCACCGCACCGGTCATTGGCACCGGCTCTTTTCCGGCTTGGATTGCCCGTGTTTCGAAGCCAAAATCGTCCTTTGCCCAGGTCACAGATTTCTCGTCAGCCATTTCGATTGGAACACAACTTTACTAAATAAACCCAGGGCAAAAACGTTCGCCCGCCTGCGGGCGCTTGCTGAGGATTAGCCGGGTTGCCCGCCCTCACGCCGGCGCCGAATCACTCCCCGGGATCTCGCAGAACTGGTCCACCTCCAGCGCCACGCTGACGGCCGGGTTGTTGTGCTCGCCCGCGCACCAGGTAGGCATCACCATGGAGTACAAGCCGTTTCCGCCCGCCGTGAGCAGCAGGATCTGCTCGGGATCGTAGAAGCAGGGAAACCAATCATCGCCCTTGCTCCAACTCATGAACGATCGACCGTAGGTTTCGATGTCCGCGCGGGAGTGACGGCAAAGCTCGCAGAGCTTCTCCACCACGGCCTGGCGGTCCATTCCCGCATCCGCGAACACCTGGGCATGATCCGGATTCAAAACCACCACGCCGGCGCCATTGCGGATCAGGGCATTGTTGGTGGCAAGATTGGTAAGCCCAATGGCCAGCACTTCCAGCAGCCGCAGATGGTCTTCAGGATCGTCCGCATCGATGGCGTGCAACACCGAGTGGGGCGCCTCCGCGCCCACAACTGTCACCACGCTGTCTTCCAGCGCAAACCCCCGCGCCGTGTGCAACGGCGCAAAGGGACTATGCTCCTCGTCCTCTGCCAGGCAGTAGGTGAACTTGCCGGGGTGTCCCAGCAACGCCATGTCGGAAACACCGGGGCGGGCGCCACCGATGTTGATCATGGCCAGGCGCAGCGCCCGGCCGATGGCAGCGTTGGCCCGATGCCCCGGACCCAGAGCGCCGAAGCCTCCCGCGATGGGCCCGCAGTCCTGCCGGGCCGGGCCGTTGACGATGATCAATGGGGCCGTGCAGTGAGTGGTGCCCTGCATCTCGGCGAGGTCGAATGCGGGGTGCAGCACCGCCTTCACGGCGCCCATCACCACCGGCATGTAATCCGGGAGACACCCGGCCATCACCGCCGACACCGCCACTTTTTCCACCGTGGCCACGCCCTGAGCCGGCCCCATGGCGCCCAGCACCAGGTCGGCATCCATACCGGACGCCAAAACCATGCGCTGCACCCGCTCATCGGTGGGGATGACCACGGGCAGGCCGTCGGTGCACTCGAACTCGTGGAGCAACTCCAGCGCCGCGGCTTCGTCGGGTGCGCGCAGCAGTTTGCTCACGGCCTAGGCACCCGGCGCCAGGGCAGCCAGCACCCGGGGTGCAATGGCCTCGGCCACCTTGCGCATATTCGCTTTGCCCGTGCCGGCGACCGGATGCGGCAACCGGATACGCGGTAAGTCGGGCATGCCCAAGGAGCGGGCGACGAAGTCACCTTGAGACCAGAACTCTTCGGTAACCAGCGCCACCGCGGGTACGCCGCGGCGCGCCATGTTGATTCCGTCACGCACGGTGCCGGTGGTGCAGCTGCCTCAGTGCCCGTAGGCGGCAATGACACCCACCCCGGCTTCCCTAGCGGCGTCCAGCATGTCCTCGGGGGCAGCAATTGACGCGTTGCCCTTGTCGAAATACGTCACGCGCAGGCTCGGCAACTGTTCCTGCAGCACCTCGCCAAGCAGCTCCAGAAACGCCGCTGAGTCGGGAAACCCATTGGCCATGAGCGCCAGGCTGGGGTCGTTGTGACCATGCAGGTCTACGCCCAGCTCATAGGCATCGATGGGGGTCTGCACAACGCCCCGCGGATCGTGAAAGTCCACCATAACGGCTCCTCTCTAACCTGGTATGCGCCGATTATTCCGGGCGAGGCTAAGAAAAACTAGCACCAGACAAACGGCGCTTCATACGACGTCACCGGCCACGGTGACCCGGTGCATCTTGCGATGTCGCGGAAAGAAATCGTTCACCGGTTTGTGCTGCGTAGAGCGGTTATCCCAAATGGCCACCGTATCCGGCGCCCATCGCAAGCGGACCGTGTACTCCTCGGTCACCACGTGACGGCACAGCAGCTCGAGCAGGCTCTCGCTCTCCAACGAGGTGAGCCCACAGATTGCCGTGGTGAACAGGGAGTTGACGTAGATGGCGCGGCGCCCCGTATTCGGATGCACGAGCACCACCGGATGCTCAACCGGCGGGT
>CENY01022384.1_pt1 | contig 32746 bp, 30 predicted proteins | sample 356181 | NCBI WGS metagenome assembly CENY01 (sample SAMEA2619840, study PRJEB7988) | marine metagenome | isolation source: saline water (ENVO:00002010), including
CATCACCGCTATACATAGCGGGAAAAGAATTCCAGATGGTGTAGCTAGTGCAGACCATTTAGTACTTCCATCAGTTGATCGTGCTGACATTGAAAGCGTTCGTGACGACATTGAAAGGCCTGTAAAAAGCAAAATAATCCCAGTAAGAAACAAAACCATGATTGCGTTGCTAAATGAAGGATTTTTAACTAATGCAATCAATTCCCCTTCGGCAGTATCCTCGCCTACTGGCCATCCAATGAATGCTCCAAGTATGAGAATCGGACCAAGTATCAATAGTATTCCAGTAAGGTTCTTAGTGCTCATAATTACCTCCGTGTAATTTCGATAGGAATAAAATAATCTCAACGTGCTAATAAAACTAGTACACATATTTTCATTTATGCTTAATTTTAAGACTTACCAATTATGGGAGTGTCATGAAGTTAGTCTTCTTCTTTTCTATTCTTACAATTTTAGCTTCATCAATCGCATGTTCGGCAGAGCCTGCAGAAGCCCCAGAATCCAATATTTCTAAGCCAGTATCGTCTGCAACTAGCAGTTCTGAACAATATAGGCAATTTGATTCTTCTTTAGCTCAGATTTTTGAAAATATTACAGAAAATGAATTCGCAGCAAGTGATAAAAAAGCAGGAATTTCAATTGCGGTTTATACAGAAAATACAATATGGAAACATGCATCTGGCATTGCTGATACAGGCGTGTTAATGACTACTTCTACTCCTATTTTAATCGGGAGTACTTCAAAAACATTTTTGTCTGCACTTGTTCTAAATCAAATCAATCAAGGGCTTTATTCATTCGAGGATACTTTATTCACTCTTCTGAAAGATAATGCCGATTTTATATCTCTAGATAAGACCAAAATTAACCCTGACCTCACTATTGCTCAACTTCTCTCGATGACTTCAGGTCTGGCGGATTACAACGAAAATGCCGACGGAAAGCGAAAATTTTTCTCGAATCAAACCTGGAGTCCAGTAGATAATATTAAATTAATTCAATCTCGATTTACTAAACCAGGTGAATTTTTATATAACGATTCAAATCTAACTTTATTGGGGTTAATCGCAGAAGAATACGGAAAGGAAACTTTACTTGAACAATACCAAAAACAATTCTTTGTACCTCTCAACATAGAAGCCACCACAATCCAACAGGGCAACATTAGTTCAAATACCGCGAGGCCATACGGTAGCACCCAAAGTTCTCCATTTGGGAATATGATCGAAGCTGTGCCTTATGATTTTCAGCACTATCTCAAAGGCCAAGGGAAAATACGCTGGGCTTGCTGCAATCTAGTTTCAACTCCCGAAAATCTCGCACGATGGGGATATGAGTTATACAGCAAAAATGGTTCGGCAATTTCAACGAAAGCTAGAAAAAGTTTGTTGGATTCGATGAGCACTAAAAGTGTCCAATTCGCCGGAGCACAGCAAAATTATGGATATCTTTCATCCAAACGCTACTATAAATTGGAATCCGCCGAGCAATTAGAAACCTACGGTCACCCTGGTGGTGGTGGAGGTTATTCAAGCGCACTTCGTTATGCTCCTGATCTAGATTTATCCATTTCAATACTCGCTAACTCCGTATTGAAAACCAGAAGCAATTGCAGCAAATTAGACACCAAGCATTGCATTGCGTCGCAGATATTTGCAGCATATGAGGAATCAGTCTCTCCTAAGTAGTTACATCCTTGAAGATTGCAAAGTTCAATTTAGATATTATGGCCTACAATTCTATTTGGATTAAATGAAACGATAACTCTACGTTGCTCAATCATAACTCTGTCATATTCTTGCCAATCGGGGTGTTGTTTACCAGAAGCTAATTCGAAGACCTCTCTCAATCTGAGGCGAAGTACCTCAGGGTCCGAGTTATTGGAGCTTATAATTTCAGCAGTTCCATCCAAAGCTGCAAAACTTCTTCGGTCTTGGCTGACAACCATAACTGCACAGCGTTCATCTCTAGTCAGGTTCAAAATCTTTGCATTAGTAGATCTAGTGGTGAAATACAATTTGTTCTCACTCTTGGCAACTGTAACAAGACTTTGTTGAGGCATTCCGTCCCTACGAAATGTAGTAAAGACTACAACATTACTATCATGTAATAATTCATCTAAACTATCGAGTGCTAGCATCCTAAATGCCTCCATGAATGATTTGATAGTAAGTGGATGTTCATCACTTGTCAAAGGTAAGTTCAATTGGAAATTGAACTTAATTTGGTTATGCTTTTTTCATGCTAACCGTTAATATCTCCGGGTTAAATAAGTTATTGTTCCTATTAGCAATTTATTGCTTCTTGATGGCGAGCGTCGTTGGATGTAACACTCCAACTGGACAAACTAAAAATAGCACTCTACCCAAAGACCAAATAGAGCACCACCAAACAAACAGTCATCTAAAAAGCCGTTCAGATAAATCTTTGGAGATACTTGAAAATACTGAAACATCAATTGATATTCCTCGAACTTCAGAAGCAGTGGAATCATACTCAGGTACTGATTTGAGTGTTATTCCACCTAAGCTACAAAATCTTCTGATTCAAGATTTAGGACCTTTCAATTCAGATGAAAATACATACGGGGCGATAGCATTTAAGGATGATTTACCTATGCTTATTTTTGATGATTTTGGGAGAAAAGATACACATAACCCTTCCAATGCGTCATTAAATACAAGCTTTAAATTCAGGGCGCCATTAACGACATTACTGAACTCACCTATCAGCGGTTCTGTGACTTACAAAGAATGGCAGTCAAATAAAAATTTTCCTTCAGGTGATGTATCAGGTGATTGGGAAATACACATTAGCAATGAGCCTTTTTCCCAATGGGTAATCATCATTGACCATATTGTCAGTTTAGACTGCGAACGTTCATCTAAGTTGGCTCGCGCATGTAAATTAGAACTCAGTACGGATGGTCAGGCCATTGAAGTTGGCACTAAAATCACCGCAGGTCAGCCTATTGGTTATATTGGTGACTGGCTTTACGATAACGATGGGCCCACATATGGGCACACTGAATTAACTGTTATGCAATATTCCAAAGATCGAAGCAGCGCCACCGTATATTGCCCCATTCCATATTTAGATACTAATAAACGAGAGGAATATGCTAGTGCGATAGCAAATTTAATGAAATCCTATGAGCTATGGGCAAAAGACGAATCAATTTATATAGAAAACCAAACACCCTACAGCGGATGCCTGTATGAAGAAATTATTATAAATTCTGATGGTGCTACAATTGCAAATTAATGTTCAAGGAAAGAATCTAAGTAATATGGGCAAAAAATTCATCCTATTTATTCTATGCAGCTTGGCGCTTGCATGTGGTGGCGAGGTTGCAGAATCCAATGATGCGAAAACTACTGGATCAACTGGCAGTTCGGTCTCAACCGAAGCAACTATTTTGGACTCTTCGTCTGAAAAAGCATCTCAAAGTGATGAAAAAATAGATTCTAACCAAGCCTCGGCTAGTGCCAAAAACAAAGAAAAAACGACCACTGTTACGCCAATTAAAGAAGCTAAAGACGAACCCGCTAGCGCTTCTGGTTCAAACGAACCTGCTCCTTCACCCACTCCTACACCTTTGCCGAAGGAAAGTAATTCTGCAACACCAACTCCTAGTACTGAAGCATCATCGGCTGAAACCAAAGTCGAAACCAAAGCGGTACCTACTCCAACGCCAAGTCGAAAACCTTTCCCCGTGGATACGCTGTTCCCTCTTGATTTCAGTCCTTCATCAAAATATGAAGAATTTAGTACTGCAAATCAAGAAGCTTTTAAAAATGCGGTCAAAATTAATTTTGACAAAGCCACCCAGAAGGCAGGGGTCAATGCAGCAGTCTTTGATGGGACTCGATTATGGACAGGAGCTGAAGGAATAGCGTCAGCAACGAGCCAGATGACACCCACCACTCCTATGATCATCAGAAGCACCTCGAAAACAATGCTCGGCGCATTTATGCTTTCTCAAATAGAGCGGGGTTTATACAGTCTAGATGACACTATTTCCTCTTTGCTATCAGACCATCCAGATTACGATTTAATTAATATCCCCAATGTAAATACTGAGGTCACTGTAAAGCAGTTATTAACCATGACTTCTGGAATTAGTGACTGGTCGAAACCTGAGGACATAATGAAACGCATGTCCATAATGAGCGACCAAAACTGGAAGCCTGCAAACAATTTGAAATATATCAGTAAGAAATTTACTAGCCCTGGATCCTACAGCTATTCATATGCCAATAGCATAATTCTGGGGCTCATAGCATCTCATTATGAGAAGAAAAACCTGAATGATGTTTACCAAGAACAATTCTTTGGGCCTTTAGGCTTAACAGCTGGATTACTTCCTGAAATAGCTATGCCAGAGCAGACTGCAATAGCCTACGATGATTTATCTCTCTATCAAGGGGGATCTGGCTTCGGAGCTCTTAACACTGGTCTCATGAGTCAGTTTTACGGATTAGATCCAAAAATTAGCTGGGCTGGGGCTGGAATAGTTTCCACGCCAGAAAACATTGCTCGATGGGGCTACGAGTTATATAGCTCTTCAGGTTCAGCTGTATCTAGTGTAGTCCGCAATAAGTTAATCCAAGGTATGACCATTCCTACTGACGCAGGTCTTACTTCACTAGGAATGCATACCTATGGTTATTATATGGGAACAGGTGAAGTAGCCTTACCTGATAGATCATTACTGAAAATTTACACACACCCTGGTGGTGGTGGTGGAAGAACTTCTTGGCTCTACTACTCACCTGAATTAAACGTATCAATATCTTTACTCGCAAACTCCCAAATGCTGCATAACCCTGGCAGCTGTGGCCACCGCGGTAATCTCTTTATGACTGTTGGAGAATGTATAGCAGGGAGTATGTTCAACTCACTCAAGAAATAGTATGCCTTAATGGAATTAATGTGGCTCTTGAAAAAACGGCTTAATAATTAATTCCACTTGAATAGACGCACTGACGATCAATTTAACTTTGATAAAAGGTTTTACCTGCTCTAGGCACGCATATTGGTATGTACCGTACTGGAGTTCGGGTGAAACATGTCCTAGTTTTTCCCAATATGGCCTCGTAGTCGCCGACAATGCATACGACATACAATCACAAGTGTTAACCCATCCTGAACCCATCAAATGATCGTACAGCTAACGTGATTTATTACGTAATAGCCTAATGTCCTTGGAACAATGCAAGGCAAGTGATCAAAATCCGTTAACGATGCAGTTTACTTACTCCGTGATCCGATCGTCCCGATTCGTCCAAAACCTCATTCCATTCAAAAACCTTACCTTTCCCTTCACGATTAATCATGAATTTTTTTGCGGAAAGTGGCTCTAGTAATTCGCAGTAAATCTCAATACGATTTCCATCAGGATCATTTATATAAATAGAACGCGTATACCCATAATCTATTTTCGGCAAGATTTCTACTCCTTTGCTAACAAGGTCATCATGAATCGCCTTAAGCTCCTCAGTTCCACCTTCAATAACAAAAGCAACATGTCCTAAGCCGAGTGTTCCACGAGAATGCTCACCTCTTGCTTTAAACAAACCTATGTCATGATGCTGCCTGCCAAAAGACATAAATGCACCTGGGTTCTCTTCCCATCTTGTCACTTCCATGCCTAATTTATCTCTGTAGAATTCGACTGCTACTGCTACGTCGCTAACATTGAGAACTGTATGGCCAACTCTTTCAATTCGAGGCATACATCACTCCTTATATTCACTATGAACTTCAAAAATTATATTCAATAATTATCATATTCGGATAATTATTTATTCTATCCTCAATTAAGCCTATAGTTTTGAACTTACTTTTCGTTTTCAATGGAGTTGAGCAAACTCCCTGCATTAGGAATTGAATCCGTACACTGAAGCAATTGCATGATGTACCAAATACTTGATTGAATGCCACCTACTACAGGAATTTTCAAATCTGCTTCCAATTTTACTATCGCAGGAAGAACTCTCCATGCACCACCGAACAAATAAAGCCCATCACATTTTTCATGAGACGTGAACAAGTTAGAGGCAAAATCATAGACTTCTTCAGCTGTGATCCTATCTGCATGTTCAAATGCAGACGGGATGCCTTCCATTGCTAAGACATTGAACCCTGCATCCGACAAGTACTTACTAAATACTTTATTCTGCTCATCAGGCGTGTAAGTAATCCCAATCAGGTTATTAATACTCAAATATTTAAGCGCATGCGTTAATGCATGCGGTGCAAATGCCACAGGGATTTGATATTTTTCCGTAAGCTCACGAGCTAAATCTTCAGCTTTTTTATATCCTAGGATCATGGCAGGTGGGGCGCCTTCAACATAAACAGCGTCGACACCAAGCTCCGCAAGTTCCTCAATACGCTCAAGCACCGGTTTGAGAATTTCCCTGAATTCAGAGGTCGAGCCATTTCGTACACCAGCGTGCATTGGAATGACTCCTACACCTTCAGGTAAATACCGGATTGTTTCCTCTAATGATCCAGGTCTATAGGTCGGCTTTACTAGACCAACCGTTCCTTTAACCCCATAGGCCCATCTTCTTTCGGTGCCATTTTCATACATTATTTGTTAATACCTAAGAATATTTATCCCCACTTTGCTCCACCATAAATATCCAAAGCCGTACCGTTAACCCACTCTGCAGCATCAGAAGCGAGATAGACGGCTGCATTCGCGACATCTTGGGGAGTCCCAAAACGTTCAACACCAATACCCATACGAATACCATCAAGAATCTCTTCTGTTCTTCCTTCACGTATCACAGGAGAATCAATAAATCCCGGATTGATGCAATTTACTCGAACCAAAGGAGCCCATTGAGTAGCCATAGCCTTAGATAAATAAATTACTGCAGCTTTTGTGATGTTATAAACCGTCATATGAGGAGGGCCCCAGCCACCCCAGCCACGGCCTACTCCTCCCATTGATCCCATATTAATGATGGTTCCCCCTCCTTGTTTTTGCATCTGAGGAACCACTAATGCCGATGCCCTTATCAGGCTTTTAACATTGAGGTCTAAGCATCCCATAATATCTTGATCGGTAAGATCCAAAAGAGGTGCTCTTTTGAAGTCTTCAGCCACAGCACCGCCTGCGTTATTTACCAAAACATCGATTCTTCCATAGTGCGCAATAGTCTTTTCTACCATGTTCTCAAGTTGTACAGAATCTCTAACGTTAGTTGGTATAGTTAGGCAATCTCCACCCTCATTTTCAATTTCTTGCTTTATTGCATCGAGTTTCTCGGGCGTCCGTGCAGCAACAACAACTTTCGCGCCATTTCTAGCGTATTCCAACGCAATACCTCGGCCAATGGTTTCGCTGCCTCCCGTAACAATCGCAACCTTTCCATCTAATGAAAAATTCACTGGTGTCGTCAAATGACCCTCCTCTATTTCGTTTAGGCTACAGTCATAATCTATGGTGCAGTCCCTGCTGCAGCTAATCGTCGTTTTGCTTCTTCGTACAAATCAGGAATTAATGGTCCTTTCGATGAAGCATTAAGGTTAGCCTGTAGATGTTCGGTATTCACGGTACCGACGATATTAGTGTTCATATGTGGATGCGACTCAGTAAATCGGATAATGAATTCCATTCGGGATTGCCCGTGGTCAAGTAAATCGTCCATCCCAGCCTTTTCCCATACATCAAGTAATTCAGGATTTCTCTCTGCTGCTCTTTGCTCTTTGCTTGGTGCACCACGCGCAGCTCCACCACGAATGATAGTTCCCGCACCTGCACCAGACGCCATTGAAATCAAATCCTCATGCTCTCTTTGTGAAGCAGAGTATGGGATTTGAAAAGCATCAAACACTCCCATCTCTATATGGTCTGCTAAGTTAGGTATCGTACCTGACATACCTAAAAATCTTATTTTGCCCTGCGCTTGCAGTTCTTTCATTGTGCCTATCGTGTCATTCTCGTCCAAAACTTGTTTACTAGGTGTCATGTGCACCTGAAGCAAGTCCAAATAATCAGTGTTCAAACGCTGGAGGCTCTGCTCTACGCCTGCAACAATATTTTCTTTTGTATATAAATGAGGTCCTCCGCCCCGCTCGTTCGCCTTGTCAACCGGACTTGGCACTATGCATCCACATTTACTTGCCAAGAAGTATTCGTTTCGACGATGTGATATATGACGACCTATGCGTTCTTCACTCATTCCGTAATCGATGGACGTATCAATATAATTTATTCCTACATCCAATACCATGTTTAATATTTTCGCGGCATCTTCTTCAGAAACATCGCGGCCACGAGGTAAACCTCTTAGTTCCATAGCTCCATACCCAAGCGTTGTAACTTCTACACCAGTACGTCCCAATACGCGCTTATTTAAATTTGGCATCTCCACTCCCTTTTCTTTCAAGCGAGTATAGCAATTGATTGCGCCATCAGCCAAAAACTCTACATGCATGTTTTAATAATTGGGCAATATGATTACAATCAACCTATGGAAACTCAAAATTATGTAGGGCGAAGCATACTTAGAACTGAAGATGAACGGCTCCTTAGGGGAGCTGGAAGTTTTACCGCAGATATTCACCTAACAGGTTTGCTACACCTTGTCATTGTCCGAAGCCCCCATGCCCACGCTAAGATTCTCAACATTGATGCGTCTGCAGTTTTAAACTCGCCTGGCGTAGTAGGCGTACTTACAAGCGACGATCTGCATGATATTGGTTGGCTTGGAAGTATCGGCAGACCTGGAATGGAAATTAAGCAAGGTGGAGATCACCCTATACTCGCTTCAGGTCGCGCTCTGTATGCCGGTCAACCTGTAGCTGCCGTAATTGCTCAATCCCTATCTGAAGCAGTTGATGCATCTTATGAATTTGATATCACTTATGAACCTCTAGATGCGATAAATGATCTAGAAGATGCAGCAAGCGGCAAATATGCCCCATTGCATGAAGCAATGGGTAACAACATATGCGCTTACCAACGTACGGGTGGTGGAGATGTAAATAAGGCGTTCAATGAAGCTGGAAAAATCATCTCCGGGAAATTTACTGTTCCCCGTATAGCCCCGATGGCAATGGAAGGTAGAGCGTGTATTTCAAGTTATGACTCCGAGTCTGGAAATTTAACTTTCTATTCTTCTAACCAATCTGCTCATGATATCGAGCATCATCTGCACGAGATCATTCACGTGCCTGGGCGTATACGCGTTTTTGCGCCTGACGTAGGAGGCGGCTTTGGTCATAAACACCATATTTACCCGGAAGAAGTATGCGCGGTAGCTTTCTCTATTAAATCTGGTCTTCCGGTAAAGTGGGTTGAAACTAGGAGTGAGAATATACATTCATCCCATTCCAGAGGATTGGAGGCTTCGCTTCAAGCTGCTGTTAACTCACAAGGTAAAATATTAGGCCTGAAAGGTAGGTTCCTATCGGATATGGGTGCATTTTGGATTAGTGGAGCGTTCACATCTCCAGACAATGCCGCCAAACGAATCACTGGTCCGTACGATATCAAGGCTTACGATGGCGAACAATTTTGCGTAATGACAAACAGGCCACCGATGACATCCTACAGAGGGGCGGGGCAACCCGAAGGTACTTTCTGTATGGAAAGACTGATGGACTTAATTGCTCGTGAATTAGATATTGACCCCATTGAAGTAAGAAGGGTAAATCTTATACAGCCGAGTAGTTTCCCTTACACAACCATTGCCGGTATCCCTTATGTTGATGGGGACTATGAACCAGTAATCGATAAGGCAGTAGAAACTAGTAACTATAAAGATCTTCTCAAAAAGCTACATACCGAACGCAGTGCAGGTAAATTAGTTGGCTTAGGAGTAGCAATCTCCACAAAAGGTTCTGGTGGTACTGGTGGAGATGCTGCCCGATCAAGCGCGGCTAAAATTTCAATCGATCGGGATGGGGGAATCTTAATCGCAACTGATATATCTCCTCATGGACAGGGAAATGCCACTACTTTCGCTCAAATTGCTGCGGACATTCTTGGAGTTGCAATTGAAGATATAACTGTTCAATGGGGAGATACTGATCTAATTAAACCTTTCGGACCTGGAGCAGGAACTTATGCCAGCAGAGGTTTAGTGATCGGGGGCCATGCAATCCATCAAACAGCTACACAATTACGAGATTCATTACTCGACATTGGCGCACGTATACTAGAGACAAGTATAGCGAATGTACGAATAACGTCGGGGAAGCTTCATTCCTTACAAGACCCATCACACTATCTTCCGATTGGCCAAGTTGCATGCCAGTTAGGTGATCAATTCGAAGGATGTGAACATTACTCAACTTTCACTTTACCTCCGGGAAGCTTTGCTTTTGCAATGCATGTGGCATACGTGGAAATTGACCCCGAAACAGGCCGTCTAAATCTAAAAGATTTTACTGCTGTTCATGATGTAGGAAATCTTATTAACCCAATGATTGTGGAAGGCCAAATACACGGAGGTATCGTCCAAGGACTCGGTGAGGCAATGCTTGAAGGCATCTCATACGCTGATGATGGGCGTCCAAATGAATGGTCGTTTATGGATTATTCAATGCCTCTTGCTGAAGATATTCCTCATCTGAAAATTGAAACACACGCTACAGAAGCAAGAAATGGTGCACTTGGAGTAAGAGGAATAGGAGAAATGCCTTCAGTCACCGCTCCTGTCGTACTTGCGAATGCTGTGCATGACGCACTAGCAAGCATCGGTGCTCCAATGGTAGAAATACCTTTATCTCAAGAAAAAATATGGCACGCAGTTGAACTCGCGAAAAGGGAGATTTCCGATTAAAGTGCCTAGGGCTTGCAAATATTATTGATGAGGATCAAGATGCTGTTATGAAAATAGGTGAATTCGATCTTATAGAGCCAATACCAGAATTGCGTAACCCACACATTATTGCAACTCTTACACCGTGGATTGATGCAGGTAGCGTTGGATCACTTAGTATCGAACGGCTAGAGCGTTATATGGGAGCGGAAGATCTAGGAGGTCTCGCTACGCCGGGAAAGTATTTTGATTTTACTCGATACAGGCCTGTCATGTTTTACGAAGACGGAAAGCGCCAAATGCGAATTCCAAATGCTGATCTTCGATGGGCTAAAGGGCCTAATGATCATGATTTTATTTTCCTCCATATGCTCGAGCCACACTCTAATGCTGAAGAGTACATTGACGCCTTGGTTGAAGTAATTCAACATCTAAAAGTGCAACGGTTTTGCCGAATTGGAGCAATGTACGATGCCGTTCCGCATACTAGGCCTCTTTTAATTATGGGGACTCTCAATGGTCAACCAATGGAAGGCTACGAAGGGATTCAAGGAAATCGACGCCGACCTTACCAAGGGCCTACGTCAATAATGAATATGGTTTCTGAGAGGCTAGGTGAATTTGATATTGAACATATGATGCTTATGTGTCGCTTACCACATTACGTAGAACTAGAAGCCGATTTTGCAGGACGAACTCAAATGCTTAAAGTTCTTAGTTCTCTATATGATCTCCCTGCTGAATATTACATCAGCAGGCGCGATACACAACAGTACGACAGAGTTACCGCAGAGATGGAGAAAAATTCACAAGTAAAATCGTTAGTTACACGTTTAGAAGCAGATTACGATGCCCGTAGACAAAGAAGAAGCCCAGACTCCAAGCAAGACCAATCAAAAGATTTGCCGCCCCTTCCCCCTTCAGTTGAGGAGTTCCTTGGTGAATTAACCAGTCTGAATGATGGTGAAGGCACCTAATTCGTATGCCCAAAAGAGTTATCTGAGCAACAACAACAAATGCAATCACGCCCAAAGTTTTACTATGGTTGGATTATCGTTGTCACTCTTGGAGTAATTGGTGGAATAAGTACTTTCATAGGCGTAGGTAATTTCGGGGTTTTCGTAGTTCCCATGAAAGAGGAACTTCAAATCGGCAATAGTTACTTTGGGTGGGCCCTGTCTGCTCGCCTTATCGGCTTTGCCATATCGGGACCTATAATTGGACGCTGTATTGATCATTACGGCTCTAGGTTACCATTGGCATTAGGTGGTTTTTTGTTTGGCCTCAGCGCGATTGCTTTCTTTTTTGTCGAAGCTGGATGGCAAATGCTCGGCATTACTCTTTTTGCAGGATTAACCGGATTTTGGGGCAGCAGCACTTTGTACCTTACTGTCCCTATAGCAAAATGGTTTGTTAAAAAACGAGGGAAAGCTATGTCCTTATTCTTTCCGTGTGTTCCATTAGGAATAGCTTTAGGCAGCCCCATAACCCAGTTCATAATCGATATGTTTGGCTGGAGAGGAGCTTGGGTTGTACTTGGGGTGATTGGAGGCTTAAGTATCACCATTCTTTCATTGGTATTTGTCCGAAACGAACCAAGTACTATGGGTCTTTTACCTGACGGAGATTACGATGATGCTAATGACACAAAACCCCATTTCTATTCGGGTACGTACGAGTACCCATGGACCGTCAAAGAAGCCATGGCAACCAGTGTTTTCTGGAAAATTAGCATCTCGTATGGTTTATTGATGGCAACAATGGGTTCCGTAGGAGTTTTTTGGATCCCATTCTTAAGGTCACTGGATATCAGCGCTCATATTGCGGCCTTAGCATTTGCAACGCAAGCTTTCACTCAAGTGTTTGCTGCTGTAATGATTGCACCATGGATAGATCGAATCCCCCCTCGCTACTTGGCAGTATTTGGGTTCATCAACGTTGCAATTGCTATGATTATTGCAGCTAATGCCTCTGTGGCATGGCATGGGTTCATGGGCGCCGTACTCGTGGGGATAGGAGTCGGTGCAGCAATGCTGATGCAAACTCATATTTGGCCAGTATATTTTGGGCGGGCGAATATAGGTGCAATCAGAGGTTCAGCTACGCCAATTACTTTAGCTATGACGGCTATGGGCGCTCCTATATTAAGCATACTTTTCGACAATTATGGTTTTGCGGCAGGCTGGATTGTCGGTGGAGTGGGGCTTGTTGTCGGTGCTGGTTTGTTATTAATCTCTCCAAAACCATCCACAAAATAATCTAATCTTGAAAATTAATGAATAAAACGATTTGGTGAAAAGATAGAAATATCGTGTATCGTATTTCTATTTTCTGCCAAATCCGCCATCACTTCACCTATGGTGCTACAAAATTTAAAACCGTGGCCAGAAAAACCTGCGGCGTACGAAATCTGGGGGTATTTTTGATGTTGACCAATAATGAAATTATGGTCAGGTGAATTAGTAAACATGCATACAACCATCTTCAGCATTCTCCCTGCCGCTTCAGGGAAGTGCTTCTGTGTAAAGGTAAGTAACATTTCTTTATCTTCCTCTCGGATAGTCCGATCTAGGTGATCAGGGTCAGCAATTTCGCCCACGTGATGAAATTTTCCGACCTTATAACCAGGAATTCCAAATATTGGAAACCCGTAATATTCGTGAGAATCTGAGCTGATAATAAAGACAGGAAATTTCTTTGGATCAAATATAGCTTTGTTAGCAGTTTCAAACCATGCCACAACCTGACGCTCAGGCACAGCAAAGCCCTTTAACTCTGGCAGCATCTTACTTGCCCATGCGCCTACTGTGAAAACTACTGATTCCGATTCATATTCTCCACGGTTAGTAATGATTTTTACGCCTGATTGCAAAGGTTCCCAATTCATAACCTGCTCTTCTAAATGAATTTCAGCACCTAAGTTGATCGCTACATTCACGTGCCCTTCAATACACTTTTCTGGAACTAAAAACCCTCCATCTTGTTGAAAAACAGCCATGTATTCATTAGGTAATTGGTACCCTGGAAATTTTTTATTCAGTTGTTGAGAATTTAAAATTTGATGCGGTATTTGCTGATCCACGCAAGCGTTTAATGTGTCCTTAAAAGCACTTGAATCTGGAGGACCCGCATGCACTGACCCTGTAATATGTAAAATTTTTTCGCCAATTTCAGTCTCCAAAGTTCTCCAAAGTTCATAGGCTCTTTGCCCGAAACCAACATATTGCGGGCCCTCATGATATGCAAGGCGAATAATACGAGATAATCCATGAGAGGAGCCTAATTCATGCGAAATTTGAAATTGCTCTATGCCTAAAACTTTTTTTCCCCGCTTTGCTAATTGATAAACAGTAGCACTACCCATACCTCCTAAACCAACTACAATTACGTCATATTTGTGCATTGCCATAATCTATTTCACCTCTGAATCTTATAAAAGTGTTGCCGTAAATTGATACTGAGTGTTAGCATCCGACCTCTACCACATATTTTATGTGGTAAAACTTTACGATAGATTTTGGAGGACCGCTCATGTCTTGGGCAAAACGAATTTCTGGACTCCTAGTATTAGGGGCTGCGTTCTTAATGGTTCTTACTGCCTGTGGCGGTGAAGACCCTACACCTACACCAAAGCCCGCTGCTCCTGCCGCTGCTGCTCCTACAGCAACTCCGGTACCACCGACTCCTACGCCGAAGCCAGCAGAAAAAGAAGCTCCTGCTCCTACTGCAACTCCAGTTCCTGCTTTTGATGCTGAGAGTTACTTCAAAGGCAAAACAGTTAAGATCATTGTCGGATTTTCTCCCGGTGGAGGTTACGACACTTATGCAAGGCTGATAGCTGCAACCATATCTGAATATATCCCTGGCAAACCTCGTGTAATTGTTCAAAACTTGCCTGGTGGAGGAGGCCTGAGAGGGTTACAAACAGCAATGGCTGCCAAACCAGATGGTCTAACGGCAGTAACTATGGCCAACAGATGGCCGGCAAGAGAAGCTGCTGGTGAAGACGTGAAGGGTTTTGATCCTTACACTGCTGAATATATTGGTACACCTAGCTACACAAACAAATGGACCGCACTGTGTGTAAGATCTGATGTTGCAACCAATTGGGAAGAAGTGGTCGCTCTTGGTCGGCCCATAGTAACGGGTACATCCGCTCCAGGTGGAGACATGATCGGAGGGGAATTCGTTTCATCCATTGGACTTCCTGTTAAAGTAATTTATGGGTATGAAGGTACATCAGAAGTACTAGCTGCAGTAGACCGAAAAGAGCTAGATGCTACTACTAGGTGCCCAGGTGAATTCTGGCTCAGTCTTTATCCTGAATGGGAAGAAAAGAAAATGCTAAAGCCATTGTTTTACTGGAAAGACCCCATTCCTGAAGCAGAATTAACACGTATGGGTGTCACTGGAAATGTACCTCACGTGTTTGACGTAACAAAAGCAACGGCCGAGCAACAGGCTGCATTTAACTTGGCAGAAAAACTAGAGTCAATGACTAGAATGTACACGTTGCCTCCAGAAACACCTAAAGATATAGTCAACACTTGGAGAACTGCATTTAAAGCCACTCTAACTGATGCGAAATTTGTTGAAAGAGCATCACAGCTTGAGCGTGAAATCAATTATGGTGATCCAGAGGATTTCGTTAAAGCAGTTCAAGCAGGAAAAGGCCTAAGTACTGAAGGTCGAGATTTATTCAAGGCTTTGTACGGGTTGAAATAAACTTCGCTTTATAAGAGATAACAGAAACAGGGGCACTTTAGTGCCCCTGTTTCTGTTATCTTAGCTTTTCAAGTGTTGACTTAGCGCAATTTCGCACGTAATTTACGCAAGAAATTAAATTCCAATAAGTAAACGAGGTACTGTGGACGGAGATTTTTTAAAAGCAGCAATTGATGCTGCCGATCAACTGTTTTCGGTAGGTCCGATGATTGCATTTGCAATCATGATTCCCATAGCACTAATTTCAGGTTTGATGCCTGGGGGTGGTCTTCCATTTTTAATTGTAGTGCTCTCTTTTGCTACTGAGCTAGACCCATTCATTGCTATGCCGATGGTTATCGGCTATATGGCGGCAAATGATTTAACTGAACCCATACCCTCGATTTTACTTGGCATACCTGGAGCACGATCATCCCAGGCCACAATTTTAGATGGCTATCCTCTAGCCAGGCAAGGGCATGGTGGCCGCGCACTAGGTGCGGCTTATACATCATCGTTAATAGGTGGGATTGTAGGTGGGATAGCATTATTTATGGTGCTTCCTTTCGCGCGAGAATTACTAAAATTATTTGGATCCCCTGAATTTTTCCTCCTTTCCTTTTTAGGAATTGCTTCAGTAGGAATTGTTAGTGCTGGCGCAATGACAAAAGGCATGCTGACCGCATCTTTAGGGCTTCTCATTGGAATGATTGGCTTTGTTGGTGTAGCTGCTGACGAAAGAGCAACCTTTGGGATTCAATATTTATACGATGGAATACATATAGTGCCTGTTGTAGTTGGATTGTTTGCAATACCTGAAATTGCAGACCTGATAATTTCTGACAAGCCCATTGCTAAAGATCGATTATCCGAAATGTTGAAGGAAGGTAATAAAGACGTTTATGCAGGAATGCGAGACGCATTAAAACATAAACTGCTAATTGCTAGATCAGCACTTATTGGTGTATTTATTGGCGCAATGCCAGGGCTTGGTCCGACACCAGCGCACTGGATTGCATATGCCCAAGCTAGACAGACAGAAAAAGGTGCTCGTGAAACATTTGGCACAGGTGATATCCGTGGAGTTATAGCTCCAGAATCTTCCAATAACGCTACAGATGGTGGCGTCTTAATGCCAACAGTACTATTTGGTATCCCTGGGAGCGCTCCTATGGCTATCGTACTTGGGTTCTTGATCCTTGTCGGCGTTACCCCAGGGCCTAATATGGTCAACGATGATTTAGATTTAACGATCTCTTTAGTCTATGCAATCATTCTGGCGAACATCATAGTAGTTCCGATAGTGCTAAGGTTCTCAGCTTTATTAACTAAAGTCGCGGCGGTGCCTCCTCGGGTACTAGCCCCAATCGTTATTGGCATTGTTACGATTTCAGCCTTTCAAGCAACCTACAGCTACCCAGACTTACTTGTTGTAGGTGCCTTTGCCTTGCTAGGAATGTTCATGAAAGCTTTTGCTTGGCCACGACCGCCAATACTTATAGCTATTGTCTTAGCCGGTCCCTTAGAGAAGTACTTAAGTATTTCAATTCAATCTCGCGGAGCATCATTGTTATGGCAGCCCGCATTTATAGGTATATTAATATTTGTTGCAGTCGCAGTGTGGTTTGCCCTAAGAGTTCAAAAAGATACTGAGTCTTACTCTGAAGCAGCTGAAAAAGAAGGCGGTCATGAGTAGCATGAGTAAAGAGAATAACCAATCTGCCACCAAGAAAAATATAAGTTGGACCTCTTTAGAAATAATTGGGGAATTAATTCTTCTCGGATTTATGCTGATCCTAATAATAGCCTACTTAATAGAATTACCTGATTTGAAGTGGGCTGGGAGGTACCTGCCACTCCTTGCTATTGGGATGGGTCTTCCATTCTGGATTTTCAGGTTATTTACTGTAGTTCGCCGAAAAGCCGCCATGCAGCAGGGAATGGTAATGGACTTGGGATTCAAACTTGGCGAAGATCCTCACGGAGAGAAACAACGAGCAATCCTTTATATTGGCTCTATCCTTGGCCTCTTTTTATTAGTATGGCTAATAGGATTCCATGTCGGTTTACCTGCGTGGGTCATGGGATACCTTATTTTCTATGCCAAAATGAAATGGTATTACGCATCCATTGCTGGAATTTTCTTTGAAGCATTTATCATATCTATATTGGATTTAACTATTGATATCGGATGGCCTGAGCCATTTATATTCAAATTGATAGATATCGCCTACCCTTTCAATGATATGTTTAGCCGAGCATTCTGAGTTTTGTAAATATAGGTGTTCAGTCGGATCAAAATTCGATTGAAAGGAGCAATACCATGACGACGCGAAAACCTGTACCTTATAAAGATTTAAGAGGGTATTTAAAATTATTAGAGGATAAGGGCATGCTTGTTCGAATATCCTCTGAAGTTAACCTAGATGGCGAACTAGGTGCAATTGCGTATAGAGACCTTGTAAGAGATGGACCTGCTCTTTGGTTTGACAATATCAAAGACTACCCTGGAATGCCGCTAGTAGCCAATATTATGTATCGTGAAGATCAACTTGCACTTGCATTAAATGGAGACGCAGATTGGGCAAACCTTAGAGACATCATTCATGAAGGCATGCAGGACAGAACTCCTAGCAATATTGTGGAAACTGGACCTGTAAAAGAAGTCAAAATTATGGGTGAGGACGTAGATTTAGATATGCTCCCTACTCCACGTTGGCACGAAGAAGATGGTGGGCGTTATATAGGGACTACTGCTGGTTTCGTTACTAAAGATCCATTAAACGGTAACCTCAATATGGGTCAGTATCGATCAATGATTATTGATAAAAACACCACTACTGTTGAAATTATGGGTGATTGGGAAGTAGGAGCAAAACCTCCTCAAGCCTCTAACTATGGTGGGGTAGGTGATCGTAATGGAGTGGTTCATATATTAGAAAATGAAGAAAAAGGACTACCCACCCCTTGTGCAATTGTGCTAGGTATGGATCCTTTACTAACACTGTCATGCGGTACTGCAGTACCGCATGATGAAAACGGTCATGGTGAATATGAAGCCGCTGGAAGCTGGGCTGGACGTCCAGTTGATTTAGTTAAATGTGAAACTAACGATCTAATGGTCCCAGCTAATGCAGAAATTGTTTTAGAAGGTGAAATTGTTCCCTACGAACGTGTGAATGACGGCCCTCACGGAGAATCAACTGGTTTCTACAACCAACATCCTTCTACCTTTATGGTGAAAATTAAGGCCATTACACACCGAAAGAATCCCATCAGCTTTGGCCTAATATGCGGACGTATTGAAGATTACCCTCGTCCATTAATGCGATCCAATACTCTTCTTGATGTGTTAATTGCAAAATCAGGACTGACAAATATTAAAGAGGTATTTTTCCCTGACGCAGGAAGATCAGGTTTTCTTATTATTCGAGCAAAAATAACAAGCCCTGAGCAACCAAAGCAAATTATAGATGCAGCATATGAACATATGCGGTATCGTTGGGTCATCGTAGTTGATGAAGACTGCAATGTTCGAGATTGGAATGATGTTCTATGGCGCATTGTCTCTTCAGTTGTTCCAGACAGAGATATTTACCGTGGGAGAGAATATGAATATCGTACTCCCCATCCTGGATCAATTGAGTTTGTGCCGCCAACATACGGTATGGCCTTTGATGCGACCTTTGAATTCAAAGTATATGAGCATCCTCGACCAGGAGTTGCTCAGCCAAGTATGAAAATGATGGAACATGTAGCATCTCGATGGAAAGAACTTGGCTTAAGTTAATTAATTTTTGGAGGACATAGTGACAACGACAGGAAAAAGAGACGCAGTTTCGTACAAAAGTATGCGCGAGTTCATGATGATTCTTGAAGAAAGAGGTTTGCTTAAACGTGTTACAGGTGAAGTAGACCTCGATTACGAAGTAGGTGCAATTAGTTACCGATCATTGACCCGTACTGGTCCAGGGTTACTATTCGACAACATCAAAAATAATCCTGATAAACAATTAGTTACAAACATCATGTATTCATTGGATCAATTATCTGTAGCATTCAATGGTCCTAAAGACTGGGTCAAACTACATGACATTGTCAAAGAAGGTATGGCAGATCGCCTTCCTAGTGTCAAAGTTGAAGATGGCCCTGTTAAAGAGGTTAAAGTCTTTGGTGAAGACGTAGATCTAGGTGAAATACCTACTCCTTTGTGGCACGAACTTGATGCCGGGCGCTACATTGCAACGACCGCAGGTGTAATTACTGTCGATCCAAAAACTGGTGCACATAACATGGGGCAATATCGGTCAATGATTATTGATCGAAATCACACAACTGTGAAAATTCAAGGTGATTTCGAGGTAGGAGCTAAACCACCCAAAGGATCCACTTATGGAGGAGTTGGAGATCGAAACAGCGCAGTCCATATACTTGAGAACGAGGCAGAAGGTAAAAATACTCCTTGTGCAATCGCTATCGGAATGGATCCACTTTTAGTACTTGCTGCCGGAACTGCAGTACCTGAAAACGAGCAAGGACTTGCAGAATACGATGCAGCAGGAGCATGGGCTGGAAGGCCAGTAGAATTAGTCAAATGCGATACCATCGATGTTTGGGTGCCAGCAGAATCTGAATACATCTTAGAGGGGGAAATTCTAGCTGGAGAACGGCATTTTGATGGACCTCATGGGGAGTCTTCTGGTTTTTACAATAAAAATTATGCGGCGTTCGTATTCAAAGTAAATGCTATTACTCACAGGAAAAACCCAATTAATTTTGGGCTTATCTGTGGCCGCATCGAAGATTACCCTCGGCCTCTAATGAGGTCTGGTTCAATCCTTCAAACCTTAGTTAGCAAATCAGGATTGACTAACATTAAAGAAGTTCATTTTCCTGATGCTGGTGCAGGAGGAGTAATAGTTATACGTGCGAAGATTGAGAAAGAAGGTGAAGCAAGAGATATCTTGAATGCAGCCTATGAGCATCTTCGTTACAGGTGGGTTGTACTAGTTGATGAAGATTGTGACGTCCGTGACTGGAATGACATTTGGTGGAGAATCGTATCTTTCTGTGAACCAGGAGATAATACATTTATCGGGCCTGAACACCCAAGGCACCTTGGTCGCCCCGGCGAAATGGATTTCGTTCCTCCTCCTCATGGTATGGGAATTGATGCCACACGTGAGCATAAAAAAACGGAATACCCGGTTCCTCCACCTTCCAAACCAACTATGGAAATACTTGATAGGGTCGGAGCGCGTTGGGAAGAATTAGGTCTTTCTTAACAATTTCAGCAATTTAGAAGGGGCAAATAATTGCCCCTTCTAAAGAGGCGGTGAGTCTGTGAGAAAAATAATTGTAGGTATAAGTGGTTCGTCAGCTCCACATTATGGGATTTACACGCTTAAAGCATTACAAGCTATTCCTGATATAGAAACTCACTTAATCCTATCTGAGGGTGCTCATCTATCCATCAAATACGAAGCTCCACAATGGGGTATCAAGGACGTTGAGGCCTTAGCAGATGTAGTACATAATCCCAAGAATATGGCTGCTAGTGTATCGAGTGGTTCATTCAAGACTGATGGAATGGTTGTAGTCCCATGTTCAATGAAAACGCTCGCGGGCATTGCTAATTCTTACAACAATGATCTAATTACAAGAGCAGCTGATGTGTGCCTCAAAGAGAGGCGTAAATTAATCGTTGTAGCCAGAGAAACACCGCTTCATAGAGGGCATCTCCTAAACATGTTGGCCGTTACCGATATGGGTGGAATAATACTCCCTCCCATTCCTGGGTTTTATTCAGGGCCACAGTCAATTGATGACATTATTAATCATACTGTAGGTAAAATTTTAGACTTATTAGATATAGATAATAATCAATTTAAGCGATGGGAAGGGAAAGATCCTCAATAACATCTATTGTGAATTATGTCCGATGATTTAGGAAACAACCTCCCCGATGATCTATACGATACTTTGCTCAATGAAGATGTCACTATATCTCCCGGCAAAGCAATATTGATCAATACCTCTGATACTGATGGTTGGCCTCATCCTGCTTTACTTTCATACAGAGAAGTATGGGCAACAGGACGCAATACCATTCGGATACAAACTTATAATGGAACAAACACAACACGTAACCTTCAGAGCAATGGAATCATCACGTTAATATTTATAGACTCAAGTATGACTTATTATGTAAAAGGTTCTGCCAAGGAAATAACATCTCCATCTTCCTCAAAGGCAAATCATCTGTCAGTTATGGATATTTCAATAACTCAAATTTTGAAAGACTTCACATCTGAGGACGAAGCAGGCGCGTATATAACAACAGGGATCACATTCCATAATCCTTGGCAATCTAAACGTCAAACTTAACAATCGAGGAATCAATGAAAGTCACAAAAGTTTTAGCCACTACAGCAGTAATACCCTTAAGAAACGTAACTTCGTTTTCCACCCGAACTGTAAGTGAACGTCACTATACGATTGTAAAGATACTCACAGATGAAGGAGTGGAAGGTACTGGCTTTTGTTATTGCGGTAACGGAGCCGGTTCAATCGTCACAAATACAATACGCGCGTTATTAGCCAAGCATGTTATTGGTCAAGACCCACATAACACCGAATACATATGGGACGTTATGTATCGGGATGCATTACTTATGGGTCGACGTGGAGCAGTAATTAGAGCCATCAGTGCGATAGATAATGCGCTTTGGGATATTAATTCGAAATACGCTGGCCTTCCTCTTTATCAGTACCTCGGAGGGTTTTATCAAGATATTGTTCCAGCATACGCTAGTGGTGGCTATTATTTAGATGGCAAAACTCCCGAGCATCTCGCTGAAGAATGCCTAAGTTATGTAGACATGGGCTTCAAGGCAGTCAAGATCAAAGTTGGTCGCGTTAGTGCAATACAAGACGCTGCAAGGATAGAAGCTGTAAGAAAAGCAATTGGCGATGAAGTTGAACTTTTTACTGACGCCAATAACGCGTGGAATGATGCCACTTCTGCTATTCGGGCAATCAGGCTGTGGGAAGATTACGACCTTGGTTGGGTAGAAGAACCGACAATGCCTGACGAAATGGAAGCCAGTGCGGCAATTGCAGCACGAGTTGATGTGCCCATTGCTACCGGGGAGATACATCAAACAAGATGGGACTTTATGGATATGATTGATCGCCAAGCTGCAGCCATAATCCAACCAGACGCCGGGGTATGTGGAGGTATTACAGAATTTCGTCGTATAGCTTCTTACGCTGCTGCCCATAGTATTACAATTGCCCCTCACTGGCTTGCAGATCTTCACGTTCATCTTGTAGCAGCAATGCCAAATGCGACATACGTTGAGTTTTTTACAGATACTGAAGTATTAAATATTATGGAAATTTTTGAAAACCGACTTGAGGTAAAAGGACATGGTCTCGCACTACCTCAAACCCCAGGGATAGGAGTTAAGATTAACGAGAAAGCACTTGCAAAGTTTTCTGTTGATGGTTGGGACTAAGTATTTGAAAAATAAAAGAGGGGTTCATTATGTTACAAGCTTGGGATGCGGACGGCCACGTGGATGAATGGGAAGGAACATTCTCAGATGAATACTTAGAACCCAAATTTAGAGAACAACGGCCTGTTGTAGTAGATGCAGATCCTGAAGGCACCTATTTTACATGGAACATACCAGGGAGAGGTTTATGGCGAGTTGGTTCTTCTCCTTCAAGTAAAGGTGGTGTGAATTCGCAAGAAAATATCCGGCTTGCTGAATGGAGAGGCAGTTTAGAAAGCGGGGAATTTAGGTCAGCTGCAGCAAGATCTGAATTACTAGATCAAGAGAATACGAAACTTCAAGTGAACTACCCCACATTATTCCTTTATCATCCAACTACACTTGATATATCTCTCAATCAAGCCTTAACTCGTTCCTACAATAATTGGATATCTGATATTTCGAACCAAGAACCAGAGCGTTACAAATGGGTAACGGTTATTGATGCACATGAGCCAGAAGAAGCTGCTCGGGAAATATTTCGAACTAAAGAGATGGGCTCAGTTGGTATTATGGTTCACGGAATGTATGGCAGCAGAACCATTGATGACGATTTTTTCTCCCCGATTTGGAGTGCAGCACAAGAAACTCAATTGCCTCTAGCCGTTCATCCTGGCAGAGGATCTTTAGAAGTTTATACGGTTAATACTAACTACGCTGCAGCGCAGTTTCATATGTCAGTATTGCTGGGTTTCCGCCATATTATGGCATCTGGAGTTCTCGATCGTTACCCTGGTGTAAATGTTGGGTTTTTAGAGACAGGTTGCAGTTGGGTTGATTTCGCAGTAGAACAAGTTGACCTCATAGTCCACGACACTAAATTTAGAGCTGAACTTGGAGCGACAAGAGCAGAACATGATGCATTATTAGCAAAAGGACTGCCGAAACTGACTCCCGAGGAGTACATTAAATCTGGGCGAGTCTACATAGGGTTCGAGGTAGATGAAACTATGCTACCTTACGTAATAGAGCGATGGGGTGAAAATTGCTGGGTCTACGCTAGTGACATTCCTCACGGTCATAGGATTGTGAATGCACCTCAACAACTTGAATCACGATGTGATATTACCCAAGCAGTTAAAAAGAAGCTATTAATTGATAATACAGCGAATTTTTATAATTTGCCTATAGAAATTTAGTGCGGTTGGTAATTTTCAGGGGTCAAAATTCCTCAACTCCGCTCATAGCATCGAACGATCTGAGTAAATAATCTCAGTCCCTGTTTTTCCGACCAAACCCTAATCGTTTAAAAATGCTCGGAAGTTCTACAGAAGGCTCTTCAGGTTCTTCCTCCACTAAAGATGAAAATTCAAACATTTCCTCAAATTGCCTGTTAAGTATAGAATTTCCACCTTCAGGAAGGCCAGTTGCAATTACTGTTACTCGAATCTCGTCTTCCATTTTGGGGTCGGTAACCATACCAAAAATGATGTTGGCCTCTGGGTCTACCAAACGTGCTACAAAATCAGAAGCCTGTTGCACTTCTAGTAAAGTAACATCCGTGCCACCCGTTATATTTAATAATACTCTGGTGGCACCTTCGATAGGTGCATCTAGTAGTGGGCTTGCCATTGCTTCTTTAGCAGCAAGCTGAGCTCTATCTTCTCCCCGACCATGACCAATCGCCATCCACGCGGGGCCCGCACCGGACATGACGGTTTTGACATCTGCAAAATCCAGATTTATTTCTCCCGGGATAGTCACAAGCTCCGCAATGGACTGGACTCCTTGGCGCAACACATCATCTGCAATACGAAACGCATTCTCAGCAGTCATTTGTTCATCAGATACAGTTGTTAAACGATCGTTCGGAATAAGGATCAAAGTGTCTACATTACCCTGAAGCGCTTCAATGCCTTGATCAGCTTGATCAGCACGACGACGACCCTCAAATCCAAAGGGTTTTGTCACAACTGCAATAGTGAGAGCCCCTACTTCTTTTGCGATTTCTGCTACAACAGGTGCAGCACCAGTGCCAGTTCCACCACCCATACCAGCTGCAATAAATACCATGTCGGTCCCATTGAGCAAATCATATAAATCTTCACGAGATTCTTGCGCAGCTTCACGACCAATTGAGGGGTCTCCCCCAACACCAAGCCCCCGAGCAAGCCTATCTCCGATTCGGATTTTTTCAGGAACATCTAAGTGAATTAAATGCTGTGCATCAGTATTCACCGCAATATATTCAACTCCGGGAATCCTTTGCCTATACATACGGGTGACAGCGTTAGATCCCCCACCGCCAACTCCAATTACTTTGATACGTGCAACACCTATTGCTTGCTGTGCATTACTGTCAACATTAGTAGCGGGTTTATGCACATCTTTCTCACCGCCATCAGCCCATAACTCATCAGGGTCAATATTTTCGAATTCAGAATCCACAGTACTTACCTCCACAGGCAACTGAGTCAGGGTTTCACGCCCTTCTAATATCCGCATTAGTCGTACCCAGGTTGCATTCGAGACTTCAGATGGCATCAGTAAACCTTGCTCTAAAACTGCAAGTTCTTCAAATGGTACATTTAGTTCTTCAGCTAACTGCGCCAAGCTATATTTAGTCGCATAGCGCAACTCACGAATATATGCAGCAAACCGAAACATTTCCGCCGAAATTTCGCCAGTAGCAACTAGCCATCTTTCTGCGGCATCTTGGGCAAAGCGGAGCCATGCACTCTTACCAATTAGCATACTATCTGTATTTTCAGTGGGCATTATTCCACTTCCTCAGGCAAGCGATTCATGATTTCTTGAACAACGGTTTTATCCAATCCTCGCTGCTCACAAAACATTCTGAGACGATCTCTTGCTCTATTGATTCTTATGGCAATTGCACGGATACTTGGTGCATCTAGCATAACGACCATCTGGTCAACGCTTCTACCTAGCATAAACCTTAATCGCAACGCGAATGCATCTCTCGGGAAATCAGATTCGAAGCTTTCCCATAATGAAGCATGTTCTTCGAAAATTAAGCCCGAGTTGGTTTCAGGTTCAGAATGTACGGAATCTTCAAGAAAATTATTCACATTTAAATTTCCTGAAGATTTTGAGGCTTGATCTTCAGCAAGAGACCACAACTTACGAAATTTAGACTCAATTGCACGCTCAAACCAATCACTAACAGTGCTTCTACCCGGTAAATTTTCCACATCCAACAAAAGCGAAACAAATGTATCAGTAGTCGCGTCATCACGAAACTCAGGCAAAATTTCTGTTATTCCCCATTTTTGAGGCTCGTCATAAATCCTTTCCGCTAATTTTGCTGCTAAATCTCGAACTTCTTTAACGCTATTTGATTGACGTACGTAATCTCCACGAGCTGCTTTAAAGTCCTGAAGTACAATCTGAAGTCTTTTAATTATTTCTTCTTCGGAGAGGAATGTTATGTCGTACATCACTTATTAACCAAAAATTTAATACTATACATAGATGATAACAGAATGGTATTCCAGTTAATGCAATACATGAAACCTATTTATTCAGCGTCCAATAATCAATGTATGAAAATACCAACCATGCTAGGATTGGAGAGAAATACGGATTTTCCGAAAATTACAGGCAATACATATATGGCCATTCAAAAAAAGCAAAAAAAACCATTCGATGATCTTCAAGCCCGAAAAAAAGAAATACTGTCCTCTGGAGGCACCACTCGAATAGAGCAACAACACGCTAAAGGAAAATTAACAGCTCGGGAAAGAATTGCCTTATTGCTAGATCCCGGAACTTTTGAAGAATTGGACTCTTTTGTATCACACCGATCTAATAATTTTGGGACAGCAGACAAGAAATACCCCGGTGACTCTGTTGTAACTGGCTACGGTAAAGTAAGTGGTCGCACTGTGTATGTATATTCGCAAGACTTTACTGTTTTTGGAGGTTCACTATCCGAGGTGACGGCAGAAAAAATCTGTAAAGTAATGGACCTTGCCATGCGCAATGGAGCCCCTATCATAGGAATTGCAGACTCCGGAGGAGCGCGGATTCAAGAAGGCGTAATTAGCCTAGCTGGGTATGGGGAAATTTTTATGCGGAATACCTTGGCATCTGGTGTCATTCCACAAATTTCTGCAATTTTAGGACCTTCTGCAGGTGGTGCAGTTTACTCACCCGCAATAACTGACTTTACTTTGATGGTCCGTGGAATTTCACAGATGTTCATCACTGGCCCTGAGGTTATTAAAGCTGTGACAGGGGAAGAGATTTCTCAAGAAGAACTTGGAGGGGCCGATACACATGGATCTCTTTCTGGAGTGTCTCATTTCACATTGGACTCCGAAGAAGAATGTATGGATACCATACGCCAACTCTTAAGCTTTATCCCTTTGAATAATTTGGATGATCCTCCATGGGGGGATCAAGAAGATGACCCCGAACGAACAGATGAAACACTACGAGATATTGTACCGGACGAATCAAATCGTTCCTACAACATGAATGAAGTAATCGAAAAAATTGTCGATCATGGTGAATTTTTCGATATTCAAGCAGATTTCGCTCCTAATATGCTAATTGGATTTGCCAGACTCAACGGTCGTAGCGTCGGAATTGTAGCGCAACAACCTTCTTATTTAGCTGGTGTAATTGATATTCACGCATCTGTAAAAGCTGCCCGTTTCGTAAGATTCTGTGATGCATTTAATGTCCCGATTATCACTTTCGCTGATGTACCAGGTTATATGCCTGGTAAAGAGCAGGAGCATCGGGGAATCATTCGACAAGGGGCAAAGTTACTTTACGCATACGCTGAAGCAACTGTTCCTAAAATAACCATCGTGACACGAAAGGCTTATGGAGGAGCTTATGTTGTCATGGGAAGCAAGCACTTGCGAACTGATATAAACCTTGCTTGGCCTTCAGCTGAAATCGCAGTGATGGGACCAGATGCAGCCGTAAATATTATTCATCGGAAAAAAATAGCTGATTCTGAAAATCCAACTGAATTAAGGGAACAACTTATAGAAAGCTATAGAGATAACTTTGCTAACCCGTATCAGGCGGCTGAAAGAGGCTTCATTGACGATGTAATTGATCCTGCAGAAACTAGGCCTAAGCTAATCAAAGCCTTGGATTCTCTACAAAATAAAAGAGATACTATTCCGCCCAAAAAACATGGAAATATACCTCTCTAATGCGCTATTTAGTTACGCAAGAAATTTTGTACCGCGTTACAGTAGATGCACGTAATGAAAAAGAAGCATTAGAGTGTGCTGAAGAAATTCCCTATCAGGAATGGGATAATGAAATTCTTACTCGAGAAGAAATTGTCCCAATGGAAGAATCTCCTATCAATCCGAACCCTGGAAGCTGAATCTGAGATCATTAACCACAACTCTTGTTCTAGTACTAGCGTAGGAATAGAATGAACGGGCTTTCTGCGGAAATCTTGGTTTTTAATGCTCGTAATAACCAAGTAATTCAATAAAAATCTAAGCATACTTTTTGATTTACTTCGCATTCGACAGTGCGTAAGTACAAGGTATAAGGAGCAAAAAATGTTGGACTTAATGCAAATTGCGCGTACTGAGGCTGATGGGGGAGATTTATTTGGCTTACTCTCAAGTTTATTTGAGCCAGGAGATGTAAAACCAGATGGGTATCCTGATGCTGTAATCTGGAAGGGAGGGAACCATGATGGAGTGGTTAATCCTGTAGCACATTCACTGACCGACGCCTACGCATTGCTTGGGACTATAGCTGCAATAGATATTCTCGGTTTGCCCTATTACGCAGTTCCAATGTGGTCACAGTACCGGCATGACATGAAATTAGAACCTCTTAGTTGGTTTGGAAATATTCCTTGTACTTCAATTAAGTGGTCTACTGCAGGAGACGCGTATGTAAATGATGGGAAAGGTGGCAAGGTTGTCGTAATGGGCAAATCTGGAAACGCCCCTCTACGAACCCAAGCTGGCGTATATTGCAATGTCCGGCCTTATGGACCTTCTACAGTCGTGCGGTGTATGCCATGCTTACCTTACTCACAAGATCAGAAAAAATTTGATGTTGATAAAGAAACTGGGATTGTGCATTCTGAAATGAACACTCCAGGTGTGCAAATGGCTTACTCTTGCCGGCTATTCCTTAAAATGGTGCATGAGACAACAAAATTCGGCCGTGTCGCCATGAAACCCACTCAAGCACAAGAAGATGGGATAAATTCCGGGCTATTATCTTGGCTTCTTAAGGACACGAAATTCACTATAGGCCGTCGATATGCAGTCGATGGTTATGAAGAGCATAAAGAACGAGTGGATAGAATAATTGCACTTTTACCAAGTAATTTCAAGGATGGAATGGAAGAATGGAGTGGACAGATTGAGCAACATATATCTGACACCAACTACGGCTTGCTAATCTGGGACTTAATTGAGCAAAAACCCAATATTGTTCTAGCAACCGACCTTGATGGTGATCGTTTAACTGACTTACTGGCAGATATTTCTGATCCATTACGTGCGTTCGGGCAAAAAGTACTTACCTTCGTTGGTTCCGACAAAAAAATGGATACTAGTATGTGGAATGATATGGGTTACACAACTGGTAATGGGCGTGATATGACATCAGTAATGTACCGTATGTATGGCCCACCTATTCATGAACAGACGCTCGGTTCTGCAGATGCAATGCTACTACGACTGTTAGATGGTGATGAATCGATGGGAGGTACCAAGAGTCCTTATGATCCACGAATTCATTTTGTTCTAATAAGAGATGCCTATTTAGATGCTAATCCAGGAAATGATGAGCTACGTAAATGGCTTGATTCTGCATTGGAAACGTTCGACAAAGTTTATTCTGGCACACGTCCCGGATTTCTTGAGGGTTATAGAGCTCTTAAAAATGCAATTACACCCTGGGGCTCATAAAAATACGAAAATTTAACGGAGTTAGCAATGGGAAGGAAAAAAGTTACAGTTGTCGGAGCTGGAAACGTAGGAGCTACTACAGCACAACGATTATTCGAACGTGGCTATATGGATGTTGTTCTAGTCGATGTGGTAGAGGACATGCCTCAAGGTAAAGCTCTTGATATCGCTGAATCTGGTCCAGTTTTAGGAGTAGACGCAAATATTATAGGATCGAACGGTTACGCTGAGTCAGCAGATTCAGATGTCGTAGTAATTACTGCTGGGATAGCGCGTAAGCCTGGTATGAGCAGGGATGATCTCCTTTTTACAAATATGAAAATCATTGGCTCTGTAGTCAATGAAGTAGTGAAATTATCTCCTAACGCGATATTGATAATTGTCTCTAATCCTTTGGACGCAATGGTTCAGCATGCATATTCGTTAGCAGGCTTCCCTAAAAATAAGGTTGTAGGAATGGCAGGAGTACTTGATACTGCGCGTTTCAGAACATTCCTCGCACAGGAGTTGAACGTTTCAGTTAAAGATATTCAAGCTTATGTTTTAGGTGGACATGGGGATCAAATGGTACCACTTACCAAATACACAACAGTTGGCGGGGTTCCAATTAGTGATTTGCTAGACCCAGATGCTCTTGCTCGGATTATCAAACGAACTCAAGGTGGAGGTGGTGAGATAGTTGCGTTACTTAAAACTGGTAGCGCCTTCTATGCTCCTTCCGCTGCTGTTGCAGAGATGGTTGATTCAATACTTCTTGATCAAAAGCGCCAACTACCCTGCGCTGCTCTATTAGAGGGAGAATATGGCATTAGTGATATTTACATGGGAGTTCCTGTTGTATTAGGTGCAAATGGAATCGAAAAAGTTGTTGAGCTCCAACTCACAGCTGAGGAACAATCACTACTAAACAATTCTGCAGACGCTGTACGAGAATTAGTCGAAGTCATGGCTAATGCTCCTGAGAATTAGTAGCCAGTGAAAAACCTATTTAGTGTGCTTCCTTGTTAGGATTAGCGTATGCCTGATCGAGTTATTCCCTTGCATGAACCCGATGATTTTAATGAGGAAAATGCACTGGCGTTCACAGACGTGATTGTGATCCTTTACTTGGAAGGGTTGCCTAGAGATCCGAACAGTGAGGATGTTCTTTATGAGTCAGGACCACTTACTGAAGCCGTTATTGGTAGCTTTGCTCTCGGTTGCGCAGTCGGAATCAAATATTACGATAAAATTCAGTCCATACTAAGCCAAACTCATCCTGGCCAGGTAGAGCCCATAATAAATCAATGTAAGGCCTCCTTAGTGGAGCAAATCTCACAAGTTACATCCGGCATGCACGTTCTTGAGCCAGAAGACTTCATAGATGAGTTACTAAAAGCGCTTGAAGATTCCATAAAAATTGATACGGAGACTGCGCAAAATTCCATCAGTATGAGTTTTGAATACGGCCTCATACTGGCTTATACCCAAAAACCTGTAGCCATCGCATTGAGGAACGCATTTGACCGCTCTCAACAAGAAGCGATTACTGAATTCGAATTAGACGACGGAGATGAATTTCCTCCAGGACCTGACCCGTATCAAACTTTGCAAAATTTAAGTTCTGAAATTATGGAAGCATATGAGGCTGATATAGGTTTTAACGAGTAATTATGCTCTAATACTAGCTTTTTCTAATATTGATTTTGTGCTAACTATGTGCTGGGAAAGTCCCAATTCTTTTGAAGAAAAACCCATAGCAAGTCCAATCATTTGAGGCAAATGCAATATCGGCATAGATACTTTTTCCTTCATTTGGGCTGAGGCTTTTGGCTGCTGACCATCGAGATTCAAATGACATAGGGGGCACGGTGTGACCATAGCATCTGCTCCGTGATCATGTGCGCTAGTTGTATGATTTGCAACCATTTGCATGGAGTTTTTCTCGTTTATCAACATTATCGGGAAACCACAGCATTTTGTTCGGCCAGGGAAATTAACTGGCTCTGAACCACAAGCTTCAATAATTTGCTCTAGGTAATGTTCTCGACCTGGATTTTCATCTATCCCCAATGCCCAAGAGGGGCGAAGTATATAGCAGCCATAAAAAGGTGCTACTTTCAAATCTGGTAAAGGATTGGTTACCAATCCTTTTAGTTTATCAATTCCTATTTCTTCAACAATGACCCAAGCCAAATGCTTAATTACTACTCTCCCAGTGTACTCTAAACCTTCAGGCTCAAGTTCTTTATTGATCTCTGCTAAGTATTCTGAATCATTTAACAGACGATGATTTGCTTGAGCCATTACACCTTGGCAAGTTGAACAAATATTCAAGATAGTGGTTAACCCCATTCGTTCTGCCATTGCAAAAGTCCTAGCATTTAAGGTGTCTCCAAGTTTTAATCCTTTCTCTTGGAGTACCCCCGCTCCGGTGCAGGAAGCCCCGACGATTTCTTCAAGCTCTAAGCCCAATTTTGCAGCAATCGCCATTGTTGAGGTATACAGCTCCGGCGCACCACCTCTTGATACACAGCCAGGGTAGAAAGCGTACTTCATCGTAGTTCTTTATCCTCTAAATTTAATTTTTAGAATTTCCAATTCGCTCGAAAATTCTTTTTATATTCTTATTCCCAGGTACTTTATGGTGAAATGGAGCAGGTAAAGGGAACTTCCCGCGCCTTAATACGCGAAGTGCTAAAGGTAAATTTCCTATTAGCTTCGGCATATTAAATTTACCCCACGAATCAACTGCTAGCATAGTTTCATCCAACCAACCAGAATTTGATACCGAGTTTTCAAATGACTTCACATGACGCGCACCCGGGGTATTCGTTCT